>FZPS01000187.1_pt105 | contig 104666 bp, 105 predicted proteins | sample 1817821 | NCBI WGS metagenome assembly FZPS01 (sample SAMEA104158645, study PRJEB21678) | metagenome | place: Germany | collected 2015-04-21
AGATTTTGTGATAGAATTTGTCTGAGGCATGAAGATTTCCTTTCTTATTTTGTCGTGATTTAAGTATAGCGAATCTTCATGCCTTTTTGTTATTTTTACTCTTGCACTTCAGTTTACAACACACCAAATATATTATTATAAATTTTAAATAGAGGCACTCAGTAAGATTTACCTACTGAGTGCTTATGTTTTTAATGAATTGCTTCAGGAATCTTTTCACCAATGACTTCTTCTGCAATGTTTAACGCATGATCACCGATACGCTCTAAATTACTAATAATATCAACATAAATCATCCCTGAGTTAGGTGCACAAATACCTTCGTTCAAGCGAATGATATGTTTTTTCCTAAACGTTTTTTCCATTTGATCAATTTGCGTCTCATACTCAACTACTCTTAGCGCTTTTTGACGATTTCGGTCAAGTAATGATTCGACTGCCTCTTTAGAAGACTTAATTGTAATCTCAAACATCTCTTCTAAATCCTCTTTAGCTTGCTCTGTTAAGATTATTTTATTTGAAATCTTAAATTGAATCAATTCAATGATATTTTCAAAATGGTCACCCATACGTTCAATATCACGAACACAATCTAGTAATGCAGAGTGTTTCTCACTATCTGATTCAGATAGTTGCGTTGCTGCTAAATCAATTAAATAATCTGTAATTTCTTGATCCATACGGTTAATTGTATTTTCAAGTTGTAAGGCATTGTCAGCATGTATTGATTCATGTGTTGATGCAAATAATGCTGCTTCCTCAAGTCCACGTACAGCATACATACCCATACGCACAACTTCTTCTTTTGCTTGATCCAATGCAACTGACGGAGATTGTTGAATAAAAATTGGATCAAGGTGAGTGGGTTCAATACCGAGTGATGAATCTTCACCAGGTACTAACTTTGTTACAATAAATGCTAGAACTCCGATAAACGGTAGTAATAACAATGTATTTGCGATATTAAAAATACCATGTGCAAAAGCAATCGTCATTTCCGCATTTAATCCTAATGCATCTCTAATCATCGCAATTAAGTTTGTATAGGGTACTAAAAGTATCATAATAATTATAGAACCTATTACGTTAAAGACAACATGAGTTAATGCAGCTCTTCTTGCCGCAACCGCAGCACCGATCGAAGCTAGTACAGCTGTAATTGTTGTACCAACGTTATTACCGAATAATACAGGCAAAGCACCCTCTAATTCAATTGCTCCCTGACCAAATAGGTTTTGTAGTATACCAATAGTTGCAGATGAACTTTGAACTACAAAGGTAAAGACCATTCCAACAAGAAAACCTAGAATTGAGTTTTCCGACATATCAACCATTAACTCATGAAATGCTTGAACCTCTTGTAATGGAGCAAGTCCATCACCCATTAATTTCAGTCCAAAGAATAATGCACCAAAACCAAAGATAGCCTCTCCAATATTACTCAGTTTTTGATTTTTAGAGAAGAATAAAATAATAGCACCAATTGCTAGTATTGGTAAGGCGTATTCTTCCAACTTAATTCCAATTATGAATGCCGTAATCGTTGTTCCTATGTTAGCACCCATAATAACTCCTATTGATTGTCTTAATGTCATGAATCCAGCATTAACTAGTCCAACTGTTAATACAGTTGTCCCAGAACTTGACTGAATTAACATTGTTACAATCATACCTGCAATTACGCCAAGGATTGGATTACTTGTGAATTTATCTAAAATATCTTTTAATCGATCTCCTGCTGATTTTTGTAAGCCATCCCCCATTGATTTAATACCTAATAAGAAGATTCCAAGGCCACCAAAAAATTCAAATATAATCGACATAATGTCAATTTCCATACTAGTTCATCCCTTCAAAATTTTTTACTACTATGTATGAGCAAACCAATGTCTATTATTAATTATCTGTTAACCGTTTGTAAAGACTTTTCGTGAAAAATTTACATGATCTTAACATTACTCAGTTTTTTATGAATTAACATGATTTTTGTCAATAAAAAACCCCCTAAATGAAATAGAATTCTTATTCTATCCATTTAAAAGGGTAATATAAATCGAATTAACTGATTTATAATTTATCTCATTTTTTTAATACATCTACTAAAATACGCGTTCCATCTACTTGTTTAACAACAATATCTGTTCCTTTTTCAATCCAATATCCATCAGATTGTGCACTATAATGCGTTTCACCAATTTTTACTGTCCCTACTGGTCGTAAATTTGATAATGTTACACCGGTTTTCCCAACTAACTCTTTATAATCAGTATTCATAGTCGTATAACCTTGTTCATCTGTTAATCTATCTAATAGAGCAATTTTGGTCCACATATTTCTTTTAGGTAATACTTTAAGCCAAAGCAACGAACAAGCAGCACCAATCACAACACCAATTATAGCGTATAAGCCTATAGCCCAATTAGGAGAGCTTACCCCTACTGAAATAATCATTAAGATAATACCAATACCAGCTAATGTACCGTCATTTACAAATTCACCATCAATAAAGATTAGTAGAATACCTAAGAAGTAGAGAATCATCATCGTTATAATCATAGATGGGTCAAGATAGGCATAAAAATATAGTGTAATTAATGAAATTCCAAGGATAGCAAATAGACCTTTTGCTTTAACAAGTAATTCACCAAGTAAAAACATTGTTCCGAAACCAATAAACAGAAAACTAACCCAATACAATGAAGAAAGTCCCAATTGTATAACACCTACTTTCATCAGCTTATATTTTAGAACTAAAAAGGGAGGTAAACAGGATTGAATAAAGTAAGATTTCTAGGTTATGTATTTATTATTCTATTATTGATAGCTGCTTACCATGACTTAAACGATCATCCTAAAAATTCTAACCAGTCTGATCAACTACCCTCCTATTCTAATTATGAGCGTAAAAGTATAAATTTTCAAGTTGTATCTTATCAGATTAATGACGGCGAAAATTTCATGTCAATTATTGAAAAACTAAATCCACAGTCAACAATTAATATCGAAAGCTATATTTCAGATTTTCAAGCACTAAATCCAAAAGCTAACATTTATCAATTAGAGGTTAATCAGATTTATATTTTCCCTATCTATGACTAAATAAACAAAAAAAGCTAAAGACATAATACTTTAGCTTTCTGCCATTGCAACTGTATGATGAGCTTTGGCTTTTGATTGAATAATATGTGCGTACTGACTTTTAGCAGTACCGTTTCTCTCGAGATAGTTCTCCATACCAGTGATACCACGATTATATGCAGTTAATGCTTTGTCCCAATCTTGGTACTTATGATGCAAGAAATCCAAATATACAATTGCTAATTTCATTGAATAATATGGATCAAAAAGTAATTCATCACTATAAGGTAAGTCTGCCATATCTGCGATCCATGGTGCTGTATTTTTCATAAATTGTGCCATACCATAGGCGTGCCCATATTTAGTTTCGGGACCAATTAATTGTGGATCAAAAGTGTGACCAGTCTCAACCTTTATTAATTCATAGATTATAAATGGATCTATATCATATTGCGCCGCTTCATTCGCTAGATAAATCGCCCATGTCTTTTTAAACTGAGCATCACTATCTTGAACCATTTGTTCTGCAATATCTTCAATATATGCCCAATGTTCATGATCATCATTTGGCTCAATTAATTCTACTTCATAAGTTGACACTGCTTTTAAATGCTTATTTTCAGCAGCTAAGATTTGATTTTCTACTAATAAGTCTTCTATCTCTATTTGTTTGTCATAATAATTTCGTTGCACCATTAAAATTGCTACAGCAGATAAAATTGAAAGACAAAAAATGATAACTGTCTTTTTCATATCTATTACATCCTTTCTCGTAACATCGTTATGTTACAAATGGATATGCTAAGCGATCTTTTTTGAAAAAGCAACTAATTAGCATTAAAATCCGCAAATTTATAAACATTTTGTGGTGAAAACATATAGTATTTATAGTGAGGAATAACAAAGGAGAATAATGATGAATCCATTTTTAAAGCATATCGTTCGGAAAAAGTTAACTGAAGTCACGCCAAACGAATTAATTATTCAAGCTAGAAATTATAACGTTGAATTAACTCAAGTTCAAGCTGTGCAAATTGTCAAAATATTAAGCAGAAAAGATCTTGATCCTTTCAAAAAAACTGATTTAGCTAGTTTACTTAAACAATTAGAGCAGATTACAGATCAGACGACTGTAAAAAAGGCTAAAATAATCCTTAATCAATTTATTAAACAATATAATGTAGCTGACTGGTTTTATTAAAAATATCAATGGTTATAGTCATTTTTAATTAACGCCAAAGAACCCGAGTCACGTGATTGATTCGGGTTCTACTTTGTTAAGTGAATTATTACTGTAAGATAATTTTTTCTTTTAATTGTTCATCGAATACACCTTGTTTAAGCATTTCAATTTCAAACTTATAAGGTGGTTTCTTATTCGTTTTATCTTCCCCAACATAAGGTGTCTCTAAGATCTTCGGTATTTCTGTTAATTGCGGATGATGAACAATGTTGTGTAGAACATCAAAGCCAATGTGACCGAAGCCAATATTTTCATGACGATCCTTATGTGCACCTTTACTATTTTTACTATCATTGACATGTACTACTTTTAAGCGATCCAAACCAATAATACGATCAAATTCATCTAATACATTGTCGAAATCAGTCACGATATCATATCCAGCATCATGAACGTGACAAGTATCTAAACAAACTGATAACTTATCGTTATGATTAACACCATCTATGATCATCGCTAGTTCCTCAAATGTGCGACCAATTTCAGTTCCTTTACCAGCCATTGTTTCTAGTGCGATTTGAACATTTTGATCAGATGTCAACACTTCATTTAATCCTTCAATGATTCTAGCTATACCTAGTTCTACTCCTGCCCCAACATGCGCACCTGGGTGTAGTACAATTTGTTGTGCTTGTAATGCTGCCGTTCTCTCAATTTCACTTCTTAAAAAGGAAACTGCAAGCTCAAATGTTTCTGGCTTTGTTGTATTACCTAAATTAATAATATATGGCGCATGAACGACAAGATCTTCAATGTCATTTTCCTTCATATGTTCAAGTCCAGCAGCAATATTTAATTCTTCGATTGGTTTTCTTCGTGTATTTTGTGGCGCTCCAGTATAAATCATCATAGCTGTTGCACCATAACTCGCTGCTTCTTCACTTGATCCTAACAGCATTTTCTTACCACTCATTGATACGTGTGAGCCTATTTTCAAGTTCTCCACTCCTCTACTTTCGATATTTGTCTTTTTTTAATTTACGCTTGATCCGTTCTTGTTCCTTGCGTAGTTTTACCTTATATCCTGGTTTAACTTTTTTCGGTCTTTTAACTCTTTTCCATGCTTCTTGATCTAAATCATCTTTTTGGTTTCCTCTTAATTTTCGATTATTCCAAGCTTTAACTTCTCGCCATTCGCCTTTAATAATGTCATAATTAGAAAACTCAACACCATCTTCTGTTAATTTAGATAGAAGTGCGCGATCTTGATCGGTATATAAATGAATTGCAGTTCCTTCCATTCCCGCACGTGCTGTTCGGCCAACTCGATGGACAAAGAATTCCACTTCCTTAGGTAATTGTGCGTTAATGACATGACTAACACCTTCAATATCAATACCTCTTGCAGCTAAATCTGTTGCGACAACATATTGATATTTTAAAGATTGAATATCTTTTACAACACGTTTTCTCTCTCTTGCCGAAAGACCACCATGAAGAATACCAACATTTAATCCACGCTGTGATAATTCATGATAAAGTTCATCACAAGCCTCTTTACCATTAGTAAAAATAATGGCCAAGTATGGGTGAATGGTTTGAGCAATTTGACTTATTACTTCTGCTGGATTGCGGTGACGTAATGGTACTAAGCGGTTTTCTAATAAATTGGGTGATATTTGATCTTTAATCTCAATAAAAGTTGGATTCTCCATATATTTCTTTAAGAATGGTTGTAATCGTTTTGGAATTGTTGCAGAGAAAACGAGTAATTGTATGCTAGGACTAGCTTTCACTAAAATTTGATCAATTTCATTGATTAGGCCTAAATCTAGCATTAAGTCAGCCTCATCAACAACAAATGAACGAGCTGTGTATATACTGATGGCGCCTTCGTTCATCAGGTCTAATAGACGTCCTGGAGTTGCTACGATAATATCAGGCTGTTCCGTTAGTTTCTCAATTGTACGTTTTTTATCTGTTCCACCAATAAACAGTTTAGCTTGGATTTGATGTTCTAATCCTGATAATGCCAAGATTTTTTTAACTTGATCAAAAATTTGACTAGCTAATTCTCTAGTTGGTGTTGTAATAACAAATTGTACTTCTTTTTTATTTAATTCTAATTGATTAAATAACGGTAAAAGGAATGCATGCGTTTTTCCTGATCCCGTCTGTGATTGTCCAATAATACTTTTTCCTGTTAAAGCGACTGGGATAACTTGTTGTTGAATTGGTGTCGGTTGCTTAAAACCAAGCTGATCAACAACTTCTTCTAGCCATGGATTTAAGTTAATTGCTTTAAAATCGTATTTTTTCATTGTGAACTCCTTATCTTAAAACGATTTGTCTTACTTATTATAGTCAAAACGACTAAATAATGCACATGATCAAAACAAAAAACTTCAATTCATCTCCTTGGAGTGAAATGAATTGAAGTAATACTTTAGATAAATTGAAAAGGTTCAGTGCTTATCTTTGACTCATTCACTTTAATTGCTGAATCCAGCTGTTCTCTTAAATATTCTGATACAGCCTCAACCATTATCACTTCAATGTGGTGCCCAGGGTCAATAATCGATAATCCTTGCGCTAAGGCATCTTGTGCAAAATGAAACGATACATCGCCTGTAATGTAAACATCTGCACCTAATCGTTTAGCATGGTGATAATATTTTTCACCACTCCCACCTAAGACGGCAACTTTCTTAACGATTCGATCTAGTGAGCCTGTTACACGTAAGCCTTCTAACTGGAAAATTTCCTTTAACTCTGCTGATAATTGTCTTAAAGTTTTTTCTGTTTTTAATGTTCCGATACGACCTAATCCATAAATTATACCATCATTTTCTAATTTGATAATATCAAATACTGGTTCTTCATATGGATGAGCCTTTTTGATCGCGTCAATTGCTTGATTTCTTAAATGACTTGGTAATAAATACTCAAGCTTTATTTCATCAACAAAGCTGCGTTTATTTTCCGAACCAATATACGGATTAGCATTATCCAGCGGAGTGAATGTTCCCGTTCCTTTTAGACGGAATGAGCAATCTTTATAATCACCTAATTGTCCTACACCTATTTTTGTTATCGCTTGATCAACAACATCCAGATGCGTCTCAGGAACATAAACAAACAATTTATAAAAGGGCTCTTCTATCTCTGGAACGAGTATTTTTGTGTTTTCCAGTTTTAATTTACTCGCCAGTAAATCATTTACACCACCGATCACTACATCCAAATTAGTATGGGCAGCATAGACTGTAAGATCATGTTTAATAATCTTTTGAATTAGTTTTCCAATTGGAGATTGATAATTAATTTGCTTTAATGATTTAAAAAGTAATGGATGATGTGAAATAATTAAGTTTGCACCGATTTCAATTGCTTCATCGACAACTTCTTCTGTGACGTCTAAGGTAACTAAGATTTGCTTGACGGGGTGACTTAAACTACCAATTTGTAAACCAACATTGTCCCAATCAGCAGCTAATTTCTTGGGTACCCAACTCTCTAGTAATTGAACGACCTTGCCAACTGATATCTCTTTAGTCATGGTTTATCACCTGCTCAATCCATTTTATTCGACAATTGTACTCAGCTATTTTTGCTACGTCTAAAACCTTAGCTTGCTCCATTTGGTTAATAATTCGTTGATAATTAACTAATTCTCTCTGCCACTTTTTCGTAAATGTATCATTACGTTGCTCCAATAAAAATGGACCAAATAAGCATGCTTGATCTGATAATAATGTAGATTTTGCTTGTTCAGATTTGTCTAGCACTAAAATTTCATAAATGTGGCCATCTTCCTCAAGAATATCTTCATCTACTAAGGAAAAATCATTGGCGTTGGTCCACTCACGAATATATTGACTATCTACATTAGGTTGCAGAATAAGTCTTTCAACAGTTTTTAGTGTGTCTTTACCTCGTTCAAGTATTGAACGAATTAAGCCGCCACCCATTCCAGCGATAACTATTTGCTTGACAGGGTGATTTCTAATAACATCTAATCCATCACCTTGAATCACCTGAATTCGCTCTGCTAATTGATATTTTTTTACGTGTTCAACAGCCGCTAAATAAGGTCCTTTATTTAATTCGCCCGCAATTGCCCGTGCTGAATCATCTCGCTGGCAGACTGCAATCGGCAAATATGCATGATCACTACCTATGTCAGCAAATATAGCCTGTTTAGGTAAATATTTTGTAATTGTTTCTAAGCGTTTTGATAATGTAAGTTGTTCTACCATATTTACTAGACACCTGTCCTTTAAAATAAAAATGCAATAAATCCAATAATAAATCCAAATAACGCTAATAAAATTAACAATAGGTTTTTTTGTTTAAACCCTAAAATTATCCATAGCAATAGTTGACCAAGGATGAGCGTAATAATTAGCCAATATTGTGTAATCCATTGATAGATGACAATCAATGTTAATATAAATAAATTTAGCAAAAAAACTAACAATATGTATTTCGGATTAATTCGATGTCGTTTCCACGCGATAATGGATAAGGTCGCAGTTGTCAGAAACGTTATCGAAAGTAAAAATATAATTGATCCAAGGTTTAGATTACTATAAATGATTACAAAAGCAACAATTGGAGTAATCAAAGCATTAAGCAGGATAAACAACAATGTGACCATCTCTGTTTGTCTTTTTTTGTTTTCTGTTAATCCTGCTGCTTGCTCGTCCTCTTCACCTTTTGTATACAAGGCAAGTAAATAATCACAATATGCCTCAGGTAGTAGACGATTATCTTTCCAATATTTTATCTCACTAACGATAATTGCTTTTCTCTGCCAATCCACTTAAATTCACCTCTATTTGTAGGTATCAATCAAAAATTAATTACTAATAAAAAAAGTCAATCAAAATCAATTAAAGCTCAACTGATCATGATTGACTTAGCCGAGCTAACAATCAGTTACCCTAAAATAACTAATTGAAAACTCTTGATTATTGTATACGATTTATTCTAGAAAATCTTTAAGTTGCTTACTTCTACTTGGATGGCGTAATTTACGTAATGCTTTCGCTTCGATTTGTCTAATACGTTCTCGTGTTACACCGAAGACTTTACCTACTTCTTCTAATGTGCGTGTCCGTCCATCATCTAAACCGAAACGAAGTCGAAGAACATTTTCCTCACGATCTGTTAACGTATCAAGAACATCTTCTAATTGTTCTTTTAACAATTCATATGCGGCATGGTCCGATGGTGATGTTACTTCTTGGTCCTCAATAAAATCACCTAAATGAGAATCATCTTCTTCACCAATCGGCGTCTCAAGTGATACAGGCTCTTGAGCAATTTTTAATATTTCTCTAACTTTTTCAGGCGTTAAATCCATTTCTTTACCGATCTCTTCTGGTGTCGGTTCACGACCTAGATCCTGTAAAAGTTGTCTTTGAATTCGAATTAATTTGTTAATCGTTTCTACCATATGAACAGGAATTCGAATTGTTCGAGCTTGATCCGCAATCGCTCTAGTAATCGCTTGACGTATCCACCAAGTTGCATAAGTACTAAATTTAAAACCTTTTCGATAATCAAATTTTTCTACCGCTTTAATTAGCCCCATATTTCCCTCTTGAATTAAGTCAAGGAAGAGCATACCTCTACCAACGTAACGTTTTGCAATACTTACTACTAAACGTAAGTTGGCTTCCGCTAATTGCTTTTTAGCCTCTTCGTCATTTTGTTCAATTCGTTTTGCTAGTTCCACTTCTTCTTCAGCAGTTAATAAATCAACACGACCGATTTCTTTTAAATACATTCTCACCGGGTCATTAATTTTGACGCCTAAAGGAACGCTAATATCTTTAAGATCAAATTCTGCATCATTATTTAAATCCTCTTCATCAGCATCATCTTCACCGAGGTCACTAACCACCTCAATTCCTTGCTCTGATAAATATTCATAAAATTCATCAATTTGTTCAGACTCTAGTTCAAATCGAGCTAGTCGATCCACCACGTCTTCATATGAAATCTCACCTTGTTTTCTACCGAGCTCGACAATTTGTTCTTTCGTCTCATCTAAGGTTAAATCCAGACTATTTGAGTGATCTGGTTGTTTTTTAACCATTAGAAATCCCTCCTTCCAACTTATCCAATCAATGACCATTACTTTTCTTTAAGTTCTTTTTGAATCCGCATAATTTCCATACCTATTTTTGCTGCTTCTAAATAATTTCGATTCATCTCTGCTTGTTTTTGTTTGGCGATCAGTTCACGAATGATACTCTTATCGTCCTGCTCTAAGCGGATAATTCGGATATAATCAGATATTTCATCAGATGAAACATCTGTTGTTGTAGGTTCCATCGCTATTTCAATTACTTCACTAATTATTTCATTATCATTTAGACGTTCAATAAACTGACTCACATTTGCTTGATTACCGTCCTCATAAAATGCATATAGATAGGTAACAATAATTTTGTGCTTCTCAATATTAAATGAAGCCCCTAATGTATGTTTAATTTGTTCAGCAATTGTTCGATCATGTAACATATAAGCAATTAATCTTTTTTCAGCATTGTGATATGCTGGTAATAAGCGTTTCGGCCTATTTTTCAATACGCGCTCATTAGTATGGCTCTTTAAACCCACATTATTCCTAGTTGAGCCTTGTTTTTTCCTTATCTGATCAACATCTTCCAAAATTGCCCCTGGAGAAAGGTCAAACATCTTGGCTATTTCTCGAACATACCGATCACGATCAAGTGCAGATTTTAATTGAGCAATTTCTTCAACAATTAAGCGCATATAAGCAATTTGGTCAGCTTCAATTTTTAAATTAAATTGTCGCTTATGAAAATTAATCATAAAGCCCATGTAAGAAGAGCTTGCCTCGATCACTTCTTCTTTAAACCTTTTCCCGCCATATTTTTTTATAAACGCATCTGGATCAAGTTGATCTGGTATTGTTGCGACTCTCACTTGGCAGCCGACTTTTTTAAGTAGCTTGGCGACTTTAAATGTCGCATTAATTCCTGCGTCATCGCCATCAAAGCAAATAACAACAGTATCGGCATAGCGTCTAATTAAGGCTGCTTGATGTTCAGTTAATGATGTGCCAAGTGAAGCAATGACATTTTTAATACCAGCTTGATACGCTGAAAATACGTCCATATAGCCTTCAAAAAGGATCGCTTGTCCACTTTTTTTCATTTCGCTTCTTGCTAAATCAAAATTAAATAGCATTTTTCCTTTTTGAAACAAAGCAGATTCTGGACTGTTTAAATATTTTGGTTCCTGATTTGTGATCGAGCGTCCAGCAAAGCCGACTGTCTTCGCTAAATGATTCCGAATTGGAAACACGATCCGCCCTCTCATTCGATCATAAATTTGATTTTGATCACTTCGGGCAAGTACATTCGAAGATACTAATTCCTGTAGATTAAATGCTTTCTTTTCTAAAAATTGTGTCGTAATCTCATTAGAATCCGGGGCAAAGCCAATCTGAAATTGTTCAATCGTTTCATCTGTCAATCCACGATCATTAATATAATTTCTAGCTAGTTCCGCTTCTTTAGCATGAGAAAAAATATGATGATAGAATTTGGTCAAAAGCTCATGTGCTCGTAAACTAATTTGGTCCACAGAATGATTCGAACTGTTGACTTGATTTAAATACCGTTCAGGTAATGAATGACCACTTCTTTGTGCTAAATGAGTGACAGCCTGTTGAAATGTAAAACCTTCTTGCTCCATTAAAAACGTGAATACATTACCACCTTTTCCGCAACCAAAACAATGAAAAATTTGTTTTTCTTGGGTAACTGAAAATGAGGCTGTTTTTTCTCCATGAAACGGACATAAGCCAAAATAATTACGTCCTTGCTTTTTTAATGAGACATATTCACTAATCACGTCAACAATATCATTTGCTTGACGAATCTCATCAATTAATTGTTCGGGAATTTGCGAGACCATATTTTATCACCAACATTTAATTTCTATATAAAGTCTAAAAAACCTGCAAGATTCGACAAAAAATTAAAAAATGAATCTAATGGTTCATTTTTTAACTAACAAGTAATAATCACACTCCTAATCGCAAAGATCATTAATTATTATCTAAATATTCTACGTGTATGCCTAATTTCCCTGCAAAAAAAGTTGATAACTTATATATCTATCAATCTAGCTTTGCATTAAGGCATCTAAGTTTTTTCCACAAATAATAATTATAATACATTTTTCTTAAAAAAGCTATGGTTCTATCTGGATAATATCGGTTTTATCTTGTCATTTGGATTTGTAAAATTAAATTAGCTGTTTCTTCAACCGCTTTATTTGTCACATCAATGACCGGACAACCTAAATGTTCGACAATATTTTCGAAATAATCCAATTCTTCTCTTATACGATTTACGTTAGCATAATTTGCACTAGGCCTTAAGCCTAGGGTTTTTAAGCGTTCTTTACGAATTTCATTCAATTCAACAGGACTAATTTTTAGGCCATAGCATTTACTTGGGTCCGTTTGATAAAGTTCTTTTGGCGGATCCACCTCTGGTACAATCGGAACATTCGCTACTTTATAGCTTTTCATAGCTAAATATTGTGATAAAGGCGTTTTAGACGTTCTTGACACACCGATTAAGACAATATCCGCTTTTTCAATTCCACTTGGGTCTCGTCCATCATCATAGCGAACTGCAAATTCAATCGCTTCAATTCGTTTAAAATAGGATTCATCTAGCTGATAAGCAAGGCCTGGTACCATTTTTGGTTTTTGTTTTAACAAGCGACCAAGCGCATCAATAATAGGGCCATTAATGTCTATCACCTCAACATCAAGTTCTGAAGCCAAGTGTTGCGTGTATTGACGTAATATTGGATTCACAAGCGTATAACAAACTAGAGCTTCGTTCATTGAAGCTCTAGTTAATATTTGATTAATTTGTTCTGGTTTTTCTATATAAGGTGAACGGATGAGCTGGTAGCTTTCTGTACGATTAAATTGCAATAAAGATGATTGGATAACTTTATCGACAGTTTCTCCAGCAGAATCAGAAATTAGAAAAATATACGGTTTAGTCATCATCTCACCTCTAGTCTAAAAATGTTGCTTCCACTCAATATCTTTAAAATTAGCTAATTGATTAATTAAACGAGCAATGCCATTTAACAATGCAATTCGGTTATTTTTTACTGCCTCATCATCAACCATCACAAGCGTCTGATCAAAGAATTGTTCGATTTTTGGTGCTAATTGTTCTAATAGTTGTAGTGCATCTTCAAATAACCCTTCGTTCACATTCGATTCATAGCTAGACTTAATTTCGTTAAACGCTGAATACAATGCTTGCTCACTATTATTTTCAAATAGTTCATCAGTTACTTGATGATCTAATTCAAGCTTAGCGATATTCACAACCCTACCTAGTGCCTCTTGACTTTGTTTAAACGACTCATCTTGACGTTTTCTTTCCAAAAGCTTAGCTTTATTTAACAGATGTGAAATCACTCCAATTTGTTGATGAGTGACTGCTTTAATAATGTCATGCGATACGTTTTCTTCTTTAACTAAATAACTAATTCGTCCTTGAATAAAGTCCATCACTGATGCTCTAACTTGATCGTGTTGATCTAAGTCAATTAATCCTTGTTTAAATTGATCTAATGCAATATCTACAATCGTCTCAAAATTAATTAGCCACTTCTGTTGCTCAAGAATTTGGATAATGCCCATTGCTTGACGTCTTAATGCGTATGGATCTTGTGATCCCGTTGGAATAAGGCCAATTCCAATGCAACCAACGATTGTATCAATTTTATCGGCAATACTTAAGATTGAACCTATCGTTGAATTCGGCAATTGATCATTCGCATGACGTGGCATATATTGTTCATTAATTGCTTTTGCAACTTCTGGTTCTTCACCAAAAATTAAGGCGTATTTTTCACCCATTACACCTTGTAATTCAGGGAACTCATCTACCATTTGTGATACTAAATCAAATTTACTAATTGTTGCAGCGCGTTCCACTTGATTGATTTCACTATTCGATAATCCAAGTTGGTCTGCAATTGCAACAGCATTAGCAGTTACGCGTTTTACTTTCTCTGCAACTGTGCCTAATTGCTGTTGGAAAATAATTTTTGTTAATTTTTCATTATTTTCTTCGATAGATTTCTTTTGGTCTTCCTTATAGAAAAATAAACCGTCAGCTAAACGTGCATTTAATACTTTCTCATTTCCTCTAGCGACATTCTCGATAAAATCTTTATTTCCATTTCTCACACCAATAAAGAACGGGAGTAATTTTCCATCATGATTACGAACAGGGAAATAACGCTGATGTACTTTCATTGACGTAATTAATACTTCTTCAGGAACAGTTAAATAATCTTCACTAAATGTACCGTAGAAAATTGTTGGAAATTCAACTAAATCAGTGACCTCTTCAACTAAATCATTATCGAGATCTATTTGCCAATTGTTATGATCAGCTAATTCATTAAGCTGAGATAAAATATCTGCTTGACGATTGTTTCGATCTGCAATAACAAATTGCTCACGTAAAATGGATTCATAGTTTAAAGGATCGTTAATTGTAACTTTCCCACCTAAGAATCGATGTCCAACAGTTACGTTACCTGTCTTCACGCCTTCAATCTCAAAATCAATGATCTGATCATTTTGTAAAGCAATAAGCCATTTAATCGGGCGAATATATCTTAATTTGCTCATTCCCCAGCGCATATTTTTAGGAAAGTTCATTGATAAAATAACATCTTTAAATGTTGGCAAAATGTCATTTACGTGTTTTCCAGGAGTAAAATTTTTAACAAAGATATACTCAGTTCCTTTAACATCTTGAAAATAAATATCATCGACAGATACACCTTGACCTTTAGTAAAGCCAATTGCTGCTTTTGACCAGTTACCAGCTTCATCATGGGCAATTTTTTTAGCTGGACCTCTTACTTCTACTTCTAAGTCTGGTTGCTTATCAATTAAATCAATAATTTGAATAGCAAAGCGTCGTGGTGTAATAAATGTTTTCAGCGTGCCATAAGTCAATCGATTATCCTCTAACCATTCAATTGTTCGACTTTTTAATTGTTTTTCTGTTTCGATTATATATCTTGCTGGCATTTCTTCTAAGCCAACTTCAAATAATACATTAGTTGTTGACATGTAAATCACCTTCCTCTTTCAACATTGGAAAGCCTAACTTCTCTCTTTCCTGAACATATAACTTTGCAATTTCCCGTGCTAAATCTCGCACTCTTCCAATGTAACCTGTTCTTTCAGTTACTGAGATCACGCCTTTTGCATCAAGTAAGTTAAATGTGTGTGAGCATTTTAATACATAGTCATAAGCTGGAAAAACTAAACCTTTCTCCATTAATTGTTGAGCTTCTTGTTGATACTGATTAAATAAATTAAAGAGCATCTCAGTATTCGACTCTTCAAAAGTATATCTAGAATGTTCATATTCAGGTTGATAAAAGATATCTCTTACAGTTACCCCTTCTGTCCAAGTTAAATCAAAGACATTTTCTTTGTCTTGAATATAAGATGCGAGTCGTTCAATTCCATAAGTTATTTCTACTGAAACAGGGCTTGCCTCTAAACCACCAATTTGTTGGAAATATGTGAACTGGGTAATTTCCATACCATCTAACCATACTTCCCAACCTAATCCTGCAGCACCAAGTGTTGGGTTTTCCCAGTTATCTTCAACAAAACGAATATCATGTTTTAACGGATCAATATTTAATGCTTTTAGCGATTCGAGATAAAGTTCTTGAATCTCGTCTGGTGAAGGTTTCATTACTACTTGAAACTGATGGTGCTGATAGAGACGGTTTGGATTATCGCCATATCGTCCATCATTAGGACGTCTTGAAGGTTCCACGTAAGCAACATTCCATGGCTCTGGTCCTAAACTACGCAATAACGTCATTGGAGACATTGTTCCCGCACCTTTTTCAGTATCGTAAGCTTGCATTAATAGACACCCTTGGTCACTCCAAAACTTTTGCAATGTTATAATCATCTCTTGAATATGCATGATTTTATTCCTCCAATTTTAACACTCAATTTTAAAAATAATTAATGAGAAAATCCCGTCTCTATGCCTTATAAATTAAGACATAGGGACGGGATTTCCGCGGTTCCACCCTATTTACTAAAGAACTACTTCTTTAGTCACTTTTTTCGAAAAAATATGTTCCAGAGCGCCGTTCAATCTCCTGTTATATCTGGCTCCCACCACCCCAGAGTCGCTATAATAACACCAAAGATCTAATCTTCTCTTTCCTCACATATACAAAAATTATAGATAATCTCACATGCTTTGTCAATTATCATTCATCTCAACTAACTATGATCATTTGAGTAAATCTATTTGTTTAATAAATTTCTTTGTTTTAAGCGCTAATCCGCCGTACGTTTCATAATATTGATCGAGGATTTCACGAATAATTAGTTTATTCTCATTCTTAACGTTAATATTAGCAACCCGTTCCATATTAACCTCTGAAAATAATCTAAGTAATTTATATTGTGTCTGATTAATAGGTCGATGATTTGGATCAACTGACAAACATCTCTTACAAAGTACGCCTGCTTCTTTGATAGAAAATGAATGGATCAGATCAGTACGTTGACAATTTTGACAACGATCAATAATTGGTGCAAAACCAGCGTTCTTATATAATTTCATCTCATACATCATCGATAAAACTATAGGATCCTTTTGATCGGTTATGCCCTTTAAGGTTGATAATAATTGTTGATAAATATAGTAATTAGGTTTCTTTTCATCGACTAATACATTTGTTAATTCAGCTAAATAACTTGCATAAGCCGTTAAAAAAATATCTTCTCGAATTTTCCGATGTGATTGAATGACATCTCCTTGTTCTAAAACACTTAATCCCTTTCCAGTACGAACGAGATAGTCGCCATGAATAAATAATTGTGTGACCGCGGACATCCGGCTTTTTGGCTTTTTAGCACCTCTAGCAAGAACACCAATTTTTCCTAAACGATCAGAAAAAAGTGTCGCAATCACATGTGTTTCCCCATAGTCTTGTGTCCGGATGATTACGCCCTCTACCTTTTCAAGCACCCTTTATCCATCCTTTAATCACCCGAATCAGATTGCTCTGTGGGTAATTCTTCCTTTATTAATAATTCATCACTTGTTTCAAGATCATAGTCCTTCATGAGTAGATATGTTTCGATATTTCCAGTTTTACTAAAAACGATCCAAGGTAAATCGTGCATAATAGCCCCACCTTCCTCCTTTTAGTTAAAATATCTACATACTTAGAATGACCAATGTTTATCAATCAATGTTGATAAATTATTACCATGAATAATTCAAAATGACTCTTAATAGTCGTCATAATTATATCCATACTCATATAGATAGTGATCTCGATTCCGCCAATTTTTTTGGACCTTCACCCATAAGTTTAAATAAACTTTCGAACCAAGTAAATTCTCAATATCTTTTCTAGCTTTGGTACCGATTTGTTTTAACATTGACCCTTGTTTTCCAATAATGATTCCTTTTTGTGAATTTCTTTCAACGATAATTGAAGCATGAATGTCTACTTTTTCACCTGCTTCACGTTCAATTTTATCAATCACAACAGCGATTGAATGAGGGATTTCTTCTTTAGTTAATTGAAGTGCTTTTTCTCTGATAAATTCACTAATAATGAATCGCTCCGGGTGATCAGTAATTTGATCATCAGGATAAAATTTAGGACCTTCATTCAATTGTTCTTTCAATAATGATAATAAATGGTCAACATTATTACCCTCTAATGCAGAAATCGGTACAATCTCTTTAAAGTCATATTTATCTTTATACTCGACAATTAAATCGAATAGCTGATCAGGATGAATCTGATCAATTTTATTAATGATTAAATAGACTGGCTTATTGACTTCTTCCAAACGGTCGATAATAAATTGATCACCTCGACCATAGCCTTCTTTTGCATTGATCATAAATAAAATAGCGTCAACTTCATTTAATGTATTTGTTGCAATTTTTACCATGAAGTCACCGAGTTTATGTTTCGGTTTATGAATACCAGGTGTGTCGATAAAAACAATTTGTGCTTCATCATCAGTATAAACACCTTGAATTGTATTTCGAGTTGTCTGTGCTTTATCACTCATTATTGCAATCTTTTCTCCAATAACACGATTTAAAAAAGTTGATTTCCCAACGTTTGGTCGTCCGATAATTGTGATAAAACCTGATTTGTATGTTTCTTGATGCATGTTCTAGCCTCCATATTTATAAAGTAAACCATTCAATAAACTTTGGGATGAAAATAATGATCCCGACAATAAAAGCAACGATACTGCTTACCAACACAGCGCTAGCAGTTAAATCTTTAATCGATCCTACGACTGGATGCCAGTTAGGGGCTAAATGATCCAACATTGTTTCTACCGCTGTGTTAATAAGTTCTGCGGTAATCACAAAGCCAATCATTAAAATTAAAAGTACCCACTCAAGTAGTGGTATAGAAAAAATAAAACCACCGATTATAACAAATAAAGCAATCGTAAAGTGAATTCTAATATTAATCTCATTTTTAAATGCAATTTTCAAACCGTTAATCGCATAGCTAAACCCAACACGTTTTTTTTTATTTTCTCGGAAGCCCAAACGCATTTAAAATATCCTCTTGTTTTTTAAACATTTCCTCTTCTTGATCGTATTCAATATGATCATAGCCGAGTAAGTGTAAAAATCCATGTAAAGCTAAAAAACCATACTCTCTTTCCAAGCTATGCTCGTATTCTTCGGCTTGTTCTTCAGCTTTATCCACGGAAATTACGATGTCACCAAGGTTTAGTGGTGGTAATTGATCACCTTTAATTTCGATCTCCCCTTCAACTGAATCTTGTAATGCAAATGAGATGACATCTGTCGGTTTATCAATACCGCGATAATTACGGTTTAACTCTTGGATCGTGTCGTTATTTACAAATGAAATAGACATTTCAGCATTCGGACTAACGCCTTCTTCTTTTGCGGCAAAAATAATGAGATCTTGAATAAGCTTTGTATAACTTTCATCAATTAAATTTGTTTCATCAATAAACTCTATATTCATTTTACTATGCCTCCTTCGTCTCTTTTGGATATTGAATTCTAGTATGATATATACCTGTCAATGTTTCACTTATCGTTTGTTTAATTTTCGTTAATTCTTTAAAAGTTAAATGACTGTCATCTAACTGGCCATCTTGCAAACGATCTTTAATAATATTATTAATTAATTGATCAATTTTCTCTTTTGTTGGTTGTTCCATTGATCGAACAGCTGCTTCAATCGGATCACATAATGAAACGATGGCTGATTCCTTTGTTTGCGGTAGTGGTCCTGGATAGCGATATAAAGATTCAGAAACATCTTTATTTACTTCTTTCTCTTTGTAATAAAAATATTTCAATAGCGACGTACCATGATGTTGTTGAGCAATATCAATAATCTCTTTCGGCATTTTATGCTCTTTTAATATCTTAGCTCCGTCGTATGGATGAGCAATAATAATTTCAGCACTTTGCCATGGATCAATAAAATTATGCGGGTTATCCATTCCCATTTGATTTTCGATAAAATAATGTGGTCGCTTCGTTTTACCTAAATCATGATAATATGACGCCACTCGAGCTAGTAATCCATTTGCACCTATTGCTTCACACGCTGCTTCACTTAAGTTTGCTACCATTACACTATGATGATATGTTCCTGGTGCTTCTGTAAGAATTTTTCTTAATAATGGGTGATTTGGATTTGCTAATGTTAATAATTTCGTATCAGATAATAATTTAAGTACGGTTTCAAAAAATGGTAATGCTCCAATAGCTACAATACCTGAAATTAAGGCTGAAACGTAAGCAAATATGACGAACTTCAGTATATCTGATAACTGATAACTATCATACGATAGAAAAACAAAACTTAAGATTACCAACACGTTTACAATACCAGAAATCGCAACTGTTTTAAATATTGCAACCCGATCTTTTATCGCAACCAATGTAGCGATACTACATAATTGTGCAGCTAAGAAGTACATACCAACCTCTAAATTTAACGAACCGGGTATTTGCTCGTTAAATATGATTGTACCAACAACTGAAAAAACAATGGAAAATAAAATGGCTAAACGTTCTCTAAATAAAATTTTAATCAATATTGCTCCAGTTGCAATCGGCATCAGTAAAAATAGCTTATTAGTATCGACACTAAACAAACTAACACCCTTCATTAAGCAAATTGTCACGACTGAAATAATAACAAGTGTAAATAAGTGGTTGAATTGTAGGTGCTGTTTATCCAAATAAGCGATTAAACCATAGCAGATTAATGTTAATAATAAAATGACAAAAACAACAAGACCGATTACTGGGAATAAGTTGCGGTCACTATTTAATAAACCAACTAATTCTAATTTATCATAAATTTCATTTGTAATCGTTTGCCCTTCTCTAACGATTATCTCACCAGCACGAATCATGGCCGGCTCTACATTATTAATGGCTTGACTTTCCGCTTCTAATGTATCCTCTAATGAAAAGAATGAATTTTCAACTAAGGCAAATTCACCTACACTTACTAAACTATTTTTCAAATCGTCATTAAGTGATGAATATTGAAAACGTTGAGCCAGTTGTGCCTTAGCATCATCCAAATTTTCTTGCTTTATCCCTTCATTGAAGATTTCATTTAAAGTTGTAGTTAGCAGTTCATATGCAATTCCCTTTTCTCTGTCACTAGCAGTGATTAAAAGGATGAGAGCCTCATCTGTCAAATTCTCTACTAGTTCTTGGCTTGCTAGCTGCTTAAACTCTATTAACTTATCTGCTGTTGTTTTTGCAGGCGGAGCAGGATCATTTTTAATTACACTGTTAGTCGATAATTGATCCTCTTGTTCTGTTTGATCATCTTCTTGTTCAAGAGTTTTCGGCGGTTGATTAACTGTTTCAATAACTTCAAATAGTTCATTAATGTATTTAATTCTTTCCTCTGCAACCTCTGGTGAAATTAGATAGCGATCTTCAACAGCATTTAGTGCCTCTCGCTTTCTACGTTCCGTTTCTCTCGTATCTTCAATACTTATCGGCGATTGGATTGTATCATTTGAAATACTATACCTTTCAATTTCATAAGTTTCTGTATAGACATTCGTTAACGTCGAAAGGAAAATAGTAATGCCAATGATTAATAAAGTAATTATGACTTGAAGTGGTCTATTTATTTTTTTAAATTGATTGATTATATTTTTCATCGTTAAGGAACTCCTTAAAAACTATTTACTTATAGTTTATCACAGAATCAACTAAAATTTATCTAGATCATTAGAAATTATTTCAATATTAAGCAACGAGAGCTAATTATTCACTAAGGATATGATTATGTATATTTTTACGATCAAGTATTAATTGTACTAATAAATCCTGACTCATTTAGTAAGCGATTCCGATCATAATTGTTGGACAAAAAGAGCAGGTGAAATATGTGTTAACCTTACGGGATGGCAATTACCGAAGTTCTACTAAGGCAAGAGATCATTACTTGACTTAGTTTACTGTGGCGCTACCCGAGGAAAATAAACATATTTCACCTGCGTAAGTCATTTACACTTTAAGTTATTAAATATAACCTCACTTAGTTTATTAATTGAGCGTGATCATTTAATAATCTTGTTTTTATAAGCTTACATATCCTTTGATTCATATGCAGCAATGATTTTCTGCACAACTGGGTGACGAACAACGTCTTGTTGTTTTAGATAAACAAAAGAAATCCCTTTTATATCGGCTAGGATTTGCTGAACTGTTTTCAAACCAGAGACAGTTCGATTTGGTAAATCTACTTGAGTTAAATCACCCGTAATAACCATTTTAGAACCGAAACCTAAACGGGTTAAAAACATCTTCATTTGCTCTGGTGTGGTATTTTGAGCCTCATCTAGAATAACAAACGCATCATCTAGCGTACGACCACGCATATAGGCAAGAGGTGCAATTTCGATCGTTTCACGTTCAATCAAGCGTGTTGTATGTTCATAGCCTAATACGTCGTGTAAAGCGTCGTACAGCGGTCTTAAATAGGGATCTACCTTTTCTTTAAGGTCACCTGGTAAGAAACCCAAACTCTCACCAGCCTCTACTGCAGGTCTGGTTAAAATAATTTTCTTAATATCTCCGGATTTTAATGCGCTAACAGCCATTACAACTGCTAAATATGTTTTTCCAGTCCCGGCTGGACCGATACCAAATACTAAATCGTTATTTTTAATTTCTTTAACATATTCACGTTGCCCTAATGTCTTCACACGAATAGCTCGTCCTAGTGCATTTCGCATAATTGTTTGATCAAATAAACTATAAAATTGATCAATTTTCCCTTGCTTCGCCAATTCAACAGCATAAATGACGTCTCTTTCAGAAATTGATAATCCACGTCTAATTACCGTTAATAGTGCATTAAGCACATCAGTTACGAGTAGGCGTTTTTCAGAATTTCCTTGGACCATAATTTCTTGTCCTCGTGTAACGATTGAAATATCAAGTTTTGCTTCAAGTTGTTTTAAATGAGCATCATTTGTTCCGAATAAACTCATTGCTTCTGCTGGATCAGAAATTGTTAAATCAATTCGTTGTAATTCATCTGACATACATTAATCTCCTTGAATAGTCTCGATTGTATTCACGATATTTTCTTTAACTGTGAAGTATACGTGTAAGTTTACTTTACCATTCTCAGAAGATTGATGCAAAATTTTTTCGTTAATTATTGAACTCGTTTGGTCTAGATTTCGAAGTAAATTCTGACGAGCTTGTTGTAAGCCTATTTCTACTGCTTGTTCTACAGATCGTTCTTGATTTATAATTTCTACTTCTTTAAGGGTTTGACTTAGAAATGCTATCGGTATTGTCCAATCAAAGACAGTAAGTGTATGCTGATCGAGCTCAATCTTTTCCTGTTCAAAGTTTGTTGAACCAAAACCCCAAATAGGCATTTTAAATGAACCGAATTGAAGATAATATTTATTTTTAAATTCACCTGTTTCAATTTGATAGTTTCCTTCTAAAGCGACTTCTAACTTTGTCTCATACCAGGTCGTTGCATAAATTTCTGCCTCAACCTCGATTAATTGTTCATCTTGATTCTCAGTATTATCATCTTCATCATTTTGATTTAAATGATTTAGCTGACCTGTCACTAGAAGTTGTCCCTTTTTAACAAAATCATTGACTTCAACTAATGGTCTTCCTTTAGCGACAAACATTTCACTAATGACTCCATCTTTTTTAGCATAGATATGCGTTCTTTGTTGTCTCTCTTTAACCTCTGGTTGCTTCTTTGTGATGACTTCGAGCTGATAATTGACTCCATTAGGCGTAATACCAACCCAAAGGATATTAGGATAGTCAGTCAAAATCTTAGATTGAATTTGATCTGGCTTGTCCATTAAAAGCTTTAGCTTTCCTTTTTTGATGCCATAATTGTTCAGACTCGTTAAAAGTTGTTTTTCCATTTCAGTCGGAACACCTTCGATTTGGATAAATAATATTGATTGTGTTAAATAGAGAAATACTAAGCAAGCTATGAATAAACTTATTAATAGTTGATGATAATTTTTTAACCGTTTTATGAAAAAAAGCATTCCTTTTTTACGAACAAACGATAATTTGTAATGTGTCTGGCGACGAATCTTTCTAAGCTTATGAATATCATCCACGTAAACATCTGCCAGACATTCAAGTTCAGACTGTTTTCTAATTGACCAGACCGGAATATTACGACGAGCACATAAATCAAAAAAACGCTCTGGATAATGTCCCATTACTTTAATTGTCACGTATCCTTTGAACCATAATGGTTTTAACTGTTTCATGATTCCACTCCATTTTTATCAGTTCTATGATTCATTTCTAGTGAAGTGATTTTACCTTCAACTAACATTTCAGCAGTAAGGAGCATCTTGATTACTAATCCTCGTCCTTTTATGACTAACTGACCATTTGAAATGTTAAGAATGATCTCAGTTGAAGTAAATCTAACGATTCCATGATGATTTTCAATATATACGTGGATATCACCAATCATCGTAATCCGTGGCAATTCCAAATGGGATGTAATTAGCATACTAGCATTTGTTTTTTTCATTTTATCGAAAATTGATCGTAATTTCCGCACGGAATCGCCTCCCTCACTTTTCAAGATATGATCTTAAGCCGATAATCAGAACTGTCATGATTAAAAATATTGATTAACTATCTGTCGTTTAGACAAAAAAACTGCACGATAATTGTTGATGTTACTTTTACAATTATCGTGCAGTTAGATTTATTTTGATAAATAATTTTACCTATTGCGCATATGATACGGACGTTTAGCTAATGGTTGACCTAATATTTCTGCCATCACAAAGCTTCTTGCTAAATTCTTCTTTGTCATGTATTTATCTAAGCCTAAATTTTCTTTAGGGATAGCCTTATTTCGTGACGGAGAAACTAGACGATTTTCTAAATTCTCATACTTAGGTGTGTCATCATTATTTATACCGCTAATTGTCGAATCAATTGAGATATTTAAATCTTTACGTAATTTTTCAAATGGGTTTTGCTGTTGATCTTCACTTTGCCAATTGTTACCTTCAAATCGCTCAAACCGTTCTAGCTTTGGTTGTGAAACCGGCTGATTCGTTTGGTATTTAATCTCGGGTATTGATTTTGGTTTATGTTGAGCGCTTTTATTTGTTTCCTGCTTATTTTTTTCATTTTTTGACTTAAGCACAGAGCTACCGATAACGAAGGCAAATGTCAATACAGCAATAATCAAATCCTCCATATTGACACTCCTTTCTGAATCAAAGTTTATTCTTGATCGGAGTCGTCAGATATCTTTCCGATAGAGTCGCGCATAACAGTGTCAGCATTTATATTTTTATAGTTCATATAATCCATGACACCCATATTGCCTGTACGCAATGCTTCTGCAAGTGCTAATGGAACCTCAGCTTCAGCTTCAACAACTTTAGCACGCATTTCTTCAACCTTCGCAACCATTTCTTGCTCTTGAGCGACAGCCATTGCACGACGCTCTTCAGCTTTAGCTTGAGCAATATTTTTATCTGCTTCGGCTTGGTCAGTTTGTAAAATCGCACCGATGTTCTTACCAATGTCAACATCTGCAATATCAATTGACAGAATTTCAAATGCAGTACCTGAATCTAAACCTCTGTTTAACACGTTATGAGAGATTGAATCAGGGTTTTCTAGAACTTTCTTATGTGATTCTGAGCTACCAATTGTACTAACGACACCCTCACCTACACGGGCAATAATCGTTTCTTCACCAGCCCCACCAACTAAGCGATCAATATTAGCTCTAACCGTAATTCTTGCTTTGGCTTTTACTTCAATACCATCAATCGCTATACCTGAAATAAATGGTGTCTCAATAACTTTAGGATTAACACTCATCTGAACTGCTTCTAATACATCTCGACCAGCTAAATCAATTGCTGCACCACGTTCAAAGCTTAAATTAATATTTGCACGCTGAGCTGCAATTAGAGCGTTAACGACACGATCGACATTACCACCTGCTAAGTAGTGACTTTCTAACTGGTTTGTCGTGACATCTACCCCTGCTTTATGTGCTTTAATCAATGGATTAATCACTCGACTAGGCACTACGCGACGTAATCGCATTCCAATTAGTGTGAAAATCCCAACCCTTACACCTGCAGCTAATGCACTAATCCAAAGTGCAACAGGGATAAACGTTAAAATGACGATAATCGCGATCACGATTAAACCAATTATGATCATTGGAAATAAAAATTCTAAATCATTCATACTTTGAGCCAACATTAACTTTCCTCCTTATTTTTCATCTCACTTACGACTACTCTTGCACCAGTAACAGAGATAATTTTAACTAATGATTGCTGATGGATAAAACCACCTTCTGTTACAACATCTATTCTTTCATCATCAACCACAACTGTACCTGATGGTCTTAGTGGTGTGATGGCAGTGCCAATTTTACCAATTAAATCTGTTCGTTCCTCTACAGCTGTATAACCTTGTTCCGCTGTTGCTTTATCACTTAAAATGATATGTCTAAATAAACCTTTTTCCAGACCAATTCGCCTATATAATAAGACAGCAACACCAATCGTAATAAGCAGTGCAATTAAGATACTATAACTTAAATGTACAATGTTCGGTACGGACAAATAAAGTGCTACTAAAATACTCAATGCACCTAGTCCACCTATAATCCCACCTGGCACAAAAAATTCTAGTATAATTAAACCGATACCGAGTGCGAATAAAACAAGTACTTCATAACCGGCAAAACCAGCAACAAGGTGGCCGTAGAAAAACAAAATTAATGACACAATTCCAACCGATCCAGCAACACCAAAACCTGGCGTATATAATTCAACGATTAACCCCAAGCCAGCTAGCGTTAACAAAATCGATACTACGACAGAATTGGTTAGAAAGCGGGCAAACTCTTCAGCTGGAGTAATTTTAACTTCCACAATCTCAGCATCTGATAGGCCTAATTCTTCTAATAATTCTGTACGATGATTAACAGTACCTTCTGAATAGCCTACCTCTAGTGCTGCAGTTGGTCCAAGTGTTAAATATTTACCTGCAGGGGCATTATATTCTGGTAAATCAATATCTTTATCCGCCATTGCCTCAGCAAATAATCGGTCTCTACCTTTTGCTTCAGCCGCACTTCCCATTGCTTCTCGCCAATAGGATTGAGCCTTTTCATCAGCTTCATTGCCATCACTTGTAATAATTCCACTTGCACCAAGAGTTGCTTGTGGATTCATATAAATATGATCTGCAAATAATGCAATATATGATCCAGCAGACAATGCTTGACTTCTTATGTACGCCGTTTTCGGAATGCTAATATCTTGGATGATTTCGCCAATATTGTTAGCCGCATCTACTCGACCACCAGGTGTGTTAATTTCAAAAATAATATGGTCAACATTTGCTTCCTCTGCTTCGTGTAATGTACGCTTTAGAAATGCTTCTAAGCCTCGTTCAACTTCTTTTTCAATTGGGATGACATGTACCAATTTCCCAGCTCCATCTGCTTGGATTGTACTATAATTGATATTTATGAAACTTAGAAATAGTACAAAAATTAGAAAAAGTTGCGTAATCGAACGCCGCATCACACCACCTCCTTATATCAATTTCTCAATTGGTAAAAATAAGACTCGTCTATTTAATTATATCATGACCATGGCAAAAAATCCCCTTTCATTTAATAAATGATAAGGGGATTTTCATTTTTATAAGTTTTCTAATCTTATGATAAATGTTTGAGCACGAGTTGATTAACCTTTGCTCCATCTGCTTTGCCTTTTACTTTTGGCATTAGTACACTCATCACTTTACCTATATCTTGTTTTGTCGTTGCATCCACTTCTTTAATGGTTTCAACAACAATTTGCTCAAGTTCTTCACTTGAAAGCTGTTTAGGCATATAGACTTGTAAAAACTCGATATTTTGTTCGGTTTTTTCTATCAGGTCAGTACGTTCAGCCTGTTTAAATTCTTGGAGGGAATCTTTTAGCTGCTTAAGTTCACGAGCTAAAACAGTTAATTCTTCGTCTTGAGATAACTCTTCTTTACCAAGCTTAATCGCTTCATTTTGTAACGAAGCTTTTACCATACGTATCATACTCAGCTTTTGCTTTTCTTTATTACGCATAGCTAATTTCATATCTTGATTCAAAGATTCTACTAATGACATTTCCTTTTCTACACCCTCTTAAATAAGAAAACACTAATTTCTTATGCTTAATTACTTACGCTTTCTAGCTGCTTCAGATTTCTTTTTACGTCTAACACTTGGTTTTTCATAATATTCACGCTTACGATATTCTGATAATGTACCTGATTTAGATACATTACGTTTAAACCGACGAAGAGCATCTTCAAGCGACTCGTTTTTACGAACGCGAGTAGTATTTGACATGCTATTTTCCCTCCCTCCGGAGCATCAACAATTTAAAAGACAATCTAAATAGTAGCTTTGTCTCTATGACATTATAATATAATGAATTTTATAGGTCAACTTTAACTTTAAGTTAAATTATCCTGTAATCAAGATACTTTACACGATCCTAACGTTAAGTCATTGATAGATTGATAGCGCTACAATCATAGTTGATCGATGATAGTCTTTATGATTCTTCAAAAAGTAATGACATAACAGATAAAAAGTAGAGTGGTGCTGTTTCTGTTCGTAAGATTCTTGGTCCAAGTCGAACTGCTTTAAATTGTGCTGCGTATAGTTGCGCTATCTCTTCCTCTGTTAAACCACCTTCAGGACCGATAACAATTGCCACAGATTGACCAGGTTTAATATTTTCTAGATAAGTATATAATTTATCCGTTTTTATTTGTCGTGTCGTCTCTTCATAAGCAACAAATAAATGGTCAAATTCTTCTATTTGAGCTGATAGTTGTTTAATCGTCATTAATGATTCAATAATTGGCTGGTCAGTTCGATGCGATTGCTCAGAAGCTTCTTTAGCAATTTTCTTAAGTCGATCAATTTTTTTCGCTTGTTTTTTTATATCCCACTTAACAACAGATCGCGCAGTATTGAGTGGAATAATCTTCTTTACGCCTAGCTCAGTTGACTTTTGTACGATCCATTCTAGCTTATCGCCTTTAGGTAAGCCTTGAATCAGTGTAATGTCAACTGGTAATTCCACTTGATCTGTCATGCGATTAATCTTATTTAAATAAATGGCTTGTTGATCGATTCGATCAATTGAACAAAGATAAGCTTCTTTATCTGGATGATTACAAATAACTTCATCCCCAACCCTCATCCGCATTACGTTTACAATATGGTGATAATCATCACCTTTGATGACGACTTGTTCATCAAGCCAATACTCTTTATCTACAAAGTATCGTTGCAATATATTCACCTCAATAAATTATGCTGGTTTCTTCGCAACAATTAGTACCCAATCTTTCATATAATTAGTTTCTACTATTTCAAATCCAGCATCAATTAAAGCATTTTTAACATCATCTTCTTTTGCTTTAATAATACCTGATGTAATGAATAACCCACCTGGTTTTAATAGAGCAAAGGCATCTTTTTCGAACCTCATAATAATTTCCGCTAATAAATTTGCAACTATAAGGTCTGGTTCGACTGTTACTCTATCTAATAAATTATTCTGCTTCACAGTAATTTTAGATTCAGTTTTATTTAGCTTAATATTTATCCCTGCTGCTTTTACTGCAATAGCATCTAAATCATATGCATAGACATGTTCTGCACCGAGTAATGCTGCAGTAATACTAAGCACACCAGAACCAGTTCCAACATCAACTACTGTTTGATTCGATTTTAAATATTGTTCAATTGCTTGAATACATAAAATTGTAGTAGGATGAGTACCTGTTCCAAATGCCATACCTGGATCTAGTTCGATCACCAATTCATCAGTAGACTCAGGTTGATATTCTTCCCAAGTTGGAGTAATCGTAATATGATCAGATACGCGGATTGGTTTATAATATTTCTTCCAAGCAGTTGCCCATTCTTCTTCATTTACTTCACTAAGCGTAATTTTGTTATGTCCGATATCAATATCATAAACAAGTAACTGATTTATTGCTTGTTTGATTTGCTCAACTGCTTCTCCTAAAAAACTATTCATTGGTAAATAGGCTTTTAAATAAACTCCCTCTGATGGATAATCAGCAGGGTCAAGTTCATACACTTCACCTAACTCCACGGATCTTTCTCTATGAAAATCGTCTGCATCTTCAATCACAACACCACTAGCTCCTGCTTCATGTAAAATATTTGAGATAGGCTCAATTGCTTCATTAGTTGTATGAATACAAATTTCAGACCATTTCAAATTGATCACTCTTTTCTTAGGTAAATTTTCTTGAATTTAATCGTTTTTAAAAGCACGCTTTACCCGACTAAAAAAAGATTCTTCAGATTCGTCAGCGGGATCATTGCCACTTAATTCGTTAAATTCTCTAAGTAGTTCTTTTTGACGTTCAGATAAATTCGTAGGTGTTACAACGCGGATTCTAACATTTTGATCACCATGACCATAACCCCGTACGTTAGGTACCCCTTTACCTCTTAGTCTAAACGTTTTACCAGTTTGAATACCTGCAGGAATCTTTAATTTTACTTTTCCATGGACAGTTGGTACTTCTATTTCATCTCCTAAAGCCGCCTGCGCAAAAGTTATTGGCATATCACAGTAGATGTCATCACCATCTCGTTGGAAAAATTCATGCTGTCGAACTTGGACAACAACATATAAATCACCTGGAGGACCACCATTAATACCCTCTTCACCTTTACCAGCAACTCTAATTTGTTGACCGTCATCAATTCCAGCAGGGATTTTGATATGAATTTTCTTCTGTTTCTTTACAGTTCCTTTACCATAACATGTTGGACATTTTTCCTTAATTTCTTTTCCTGTACCACTACAATAATGACAAACACGCTTGTTTACTACACGGCCAAATGGCGTATTTTGTTCAATATTTAACTGACCTGTACCGTGACAGTTTTTACACGTTTCTGGTTTCGTACCTGGTTTTGCACCGTTACCTTTACATGTGTGACAATTTTCATCACTTGGAATTGAGATATCGGCTTCCTTACCAAAGATAGCCTCTTCAAAAGTTAAAGTCATCGTGTACTGGAGATCATTTCCTTGTCTAGGTGCATTCGGATCTCTTCTGCCACCGCCACCAAAGAACATATCAAATATATCACTAAAGCCACCAAAGTCATCAGCACCAAAGCCACCGAAACCTTGACTCTGCGCACCTGCATGACCGAAACGATCGTATTGTGCTCTCTTTTGGTCATCACTTAATACTTCGTAAGCTTCTTTTACTTCTTTAAACTTATCAGCTGCATCTGGCTCTTTATTGACGTCTGGATGATATTTACGGGCTAGTCGGCGATAAGACTTTTTAATTTCTTCTGCCGTAGCATTACGCTCTAAACCTAGCACTTCGTAATAATCACGTTTACTCATAAAAGCCATCACTCCCATCTCTTTTTCTACACTACTTCAAATAATAATCATATCATTAATATTCACAACTAAACAACGTAATTTAATATAAGGACAAAAGTCAAAGCCAAGTAAAACCTGACTTTGACTTTTTAAAAAGGTTATTATTTATCGTTTTCGTCGTCAACTTCTTCATATTCAGCATCAACAACATCATCAGCTGCATTATTACCTGCTGCTTGCTGAGCTTGTTGAGCTTGCTCATAAAGTTTAACTGATAAAGCTTGAACTTCTTGCTCAAGAGCTTCTTTCTTCGCTTTAATTGCGTCGATTTCTCCGTCTTCTAGAGCTTTTTTCAATTCATCTTTAGCTGCTTCAGCTTTTTTCTTTTCATCTTCTGATACTTGATCTTTTAGATCCTTAAGTAATTTGTCTGTTTGGAAAACAAGTTGGTCTGCTTCGTTACGAAGATCAATTTCTTCACGACGTTTCTTATCTGCTTCTGCGTTTTCTTCAGCATCTTTAATCATTTGTTCAACTTCTTCATCACTTAAACCAGAAGAAGATTTAATCGTAATTGACTGTTCTTTATTCGTACCTAAGTCTTTTGCACGAACATTTACAATTCCGTTTGCATCAATATCAAATGTTACTTCAATTTGTGGAATGCCACGTGGTGCTGGTGGAATGTCAGTCAATTGGAAACGGCCTAGAGTTTTGTTATCTGCAGCCATTTCACGTTCACCTTGCAAGACGTGAATATCTACAGCCGTTTGATTATCAGCGGCAGTAGAGAATACTTGTGAATGACTTGTTGGGATTGTTGTATTACGCTCGATTAATTTTGTCGTAACACCGCCCATTGTCTCAATTCCTAATGAAAGTGGTGTAACGTCTAATAGTAGAACGTCTTTTACATCACCTTGTAAAACTCCACCTTGAATTGCAGCACCTAATGCAACAACTTCATCAGGGTTAACACCTCTTGAAGGTTCTTGGCCTGTTTCTTTTCTTAACGCTTCTTGCACTGCAGGAATACGTGTTGAACCACCAACTAAAATAACTTTATCAATCTCTGATGCTGACAAACCTGCGTCAGATAGTGCTTGACGTGTAGGTCCCATCGTTCTTTCTATTAATTCTGCAGAAAGTTCTTCAAACTTAGCTCTTGTTAGAGTCATCTCTAAGTGTAGTGGACCAGCCTCACCTGCTGTAATAAATGGTAATGAGATTTGTGTTTGCCCAATACCTGAAAGCTCCTTTTTAGCTTTTTCAGCAGCATCTTTTAATCGTTGTAATGCCATGTTGTCTTGTGAAAGATCAATACCATTTTCTTTACGGAATTCAGCAACCATATAATCGATAATAACTTGGTCAAAGTCATCTCCACCTAGACTATTATCTCCAGCAGTTGCGACAACTTCAAAAGTACCATCGCCAATATCTAGAATTGAAACGTCAAACGTTCCACCACCAAGGTCATACACTAATACAGTTTGATCTTGGTCAGCCTTATCAATACCATATGCTAATGCAGCTGCCGTTGGCTCGTTAATGATACGTTCAACTTCAAGTCCAGCAATTCTTCCAGCGTCTTTGGTAGCTTGACGTTGTGAGTCGTTGAAATATGCTGGTACAGTTACAACTGCTTTATCAACTTTTTCACCTAAGTAATCTTCTGCATAGCTCTTAATGTATTGTAGTAGAATCGCAGAAATTTCTTGTGGCGTATACTCTTTACCTTCGATTTCTACTTTATAATCAGTTCCCATATGACGTTTAATAGATTGAATCGTATTTGGGTTCGTTATTGCCTGACGCTTGGCTACTTCACCAACTTGTCTTTCACCATTTTTAAATGAAACAACTGATGCTGTTGTTCGATTTCCTTCTGGGTTAGGGATAATAATCGGTTCCCCACCTTCCATTACTGCAACACATGAGTTTGTTGTTCCCAAGTCAATTCCAATCATTTTACCCATTTAAAATTCCTCCTTCAGTTCACTAAATATTGCTATTGATTAACCTTTACCATTGCTGGACGTAAGACACGGTCTTTTAAGCGATAGCCTTTTTGTAATTCTTCAACTACGATATTCGAATCGTATTGATCATCTTGAACTTGCATAACAGCTTGATGCATTGTCGGATCGAATACTTCACCTACTGCCGGAATAACTTCAATTCCCTCTGCCTCTAAAACTGTTAGTAGGTTTCGATAGATCATTTCCATACCTTCAAAAAAGCTCTTAACTGCCTCATCGTCAGATGCCGTTTGCAGCGCACGCTCAAAGTTATCAATTACTGGTAACAACTCAGTGGCTAATTTCTGAGATTTATATGTTAAGTCAGCTGCTTTTTCTCTTTGTGTACGTTTTCGGTAGTTATCGTATTCTGCTTGTAATCGTAAATATTTTTCAAATAGCTCTGTTTTTTCAGCTTCAAGTTGTTGATATTTTACTTCTATAGATTCATCTTTATCGTCTTCAGGTTGATCATCAACATGTTCTTCCTCAACTTCTGCAGACTCTTGATTTTCCAATGTTTCTTCTAGTTGATCTTCTTGAGCTACATTTTCTTCTTTATTTAGTTCCGCCATCGAATTCACCCCCCAAGTTAACCTCATAAATTTCATTAAAATATCATTAATCATTATTTCCAAATATTAATGTGATTAAATCCATTTATTATCTAGTATATTATACAAAATTTAAGTGAGAGAATGGACTCAACTCTCACTTAACCAATCATATAATAAAGCAATCAGTTGTCTTTTTCAACCAATCTGATAAGTAGACTAAGATTTGACTCGTTATATCCTTCTCTTAATTACCAGTCAGTAAATGTTTTTGACATATGTTGAGATAACAGACTAATTAATGATACAACTCGTGAATAATCCATTCGCTTAGGTCCCAATAGGGCTATCGTGCCTAATTGTTCTCCGGATAATGAGTATGTCGCTTTAATCAAACTTAAATCTTGCATTTCGTCAATTTTATTTTCCTGACCAATTGAAATTTTAATTCCTTGCTCTTTAGCTCGAAGTAATTTAATCATTAAATCTTCTCTCTCAATAATCGAATAAATTGAATGAATTTTTTCGACATCATTAAATTCTGGTTGTAACAGCATATTTGCCATACCACTCATATAATAGTTATCTGGTTGTTGACTAAATAGTGCTCCGCGTAAATATTTGAGTGCAAGGCTCACATTATCAATATAGCTCTTTAAAATGCTACTCAATTCTGCTTCAATCTTATTATGAAGCTCGATTATAGGTACATTATGAAATTTCTCATTCAAGATATTAACTAATTTCTCTAAGTCTGAAGCTTTAATTTCTGCTGGAATTGTAAAAGATCGATGTTCAACATGACCTTTATTCGTAACTAAAATCGCTACAGCTGATGTCTTCGTTAGTTTAATGATTTGAAGTTGCTTAAGTTTCGCTTCAAAAACTTCAGGCCCTAAAATAATAGACGTATAGTTTGTTAAGTCAGACAATACTTCTCCAGATTTTTGGACAACCTGTTCAAAATCAACATACTCTTGGTCAAAAACAGTCGAAATAAGTGCATGCTCTTCTTTTGACATATGAAATGGAGATAGCATATGATCGACATAAAACCGATAGCCTTTCTCAGAGGGAACGCGTCCTGATGAAGAGTGCGTCTTCTCAAGATAACCTAATTCCTCTAAATCAGCCATTTCATTTCGAATTGTTGCAGGGCTTAAAGAAATCCCTTCTTTTTTTGATATTGCTCGTGACCCTATTGGTTGAGCCGTTTTAATAAACTCATCAATAATCACCTGTAATATCAAAAGTTGCCTACTAGATAATACCATAGATGATCACCTCTGTTAGCACTCTTATCATTCGAGTGCTAATTCTATTATTAAATTATCAAATCAACCCATGATTGTCAACGATAATACATTGTATTTTAAGAAAAAAATCCAATCTAGCACGATTATAATGATTATTTAAATAATTTATTAAATTCTTGATCATCAAGTAAAAAACGTTGAAAAACTTCATTACCAAATAACTGCCCTTTTTCTGTCATACGAACATAGTCGCTTGCTTCTTCTAACCAACTACGTGCAATTAAGTCTTGTATCTGTTCTTGATAAATTTGATCAATAGTTACATTATATTTTTGTTTAAATACGTTCTTATTTACTCCTGTGCGTTTGCGCAGGCCTAAAAACATTTCTTCCTCGATTTGTTCTTTCTTTCCGACTTCATCGATGTGCAAAATCGGTTGTCCAGATGCATTAGCTTCTTTAACATAAGCAGGAAATGGACGGAGATTTATATGTCGTTTGCCTGGTAAATAACCACTAGCTCCTGCACCGAATCCATAATAGTAGTTATTGTCCCAATATGTTAAATTATGCTTACTTTCATGACCTGGTTCAGCAAAATTGCTCACTTCATATTGAAACTTTCCATGCTGTTTCATTTTCTCAATTAATAATTCAAACATACTTGCTTCAACTTCTTCAGGTGGTTTATGAAGCTTACCTTTCTGATGTCGTTGATAAAAAACTGTTTTAGGTTCAATCTGCAGTGAGTATGTTGAGTAATGGGGTAAATCAAAAGACAGAGCTTTTTCAATTGAATCATTGAATATTTCTATCGTCTGATTCGGCAATCCATACATTAAGTCGATACTGATGTTAGTTAAACCATGTTTAATTAAATGATTAATATTTTCTTCAACATCTTTTACTCGATGTAAACGACCTAAGTCTTCAAGTAATTGATTATCAAAAGATTGTACACCCATCGATATCCGATTGACACCATACATGCGTAACAATTTGATTTTATCCTCATTTAAATCACCAGGATTGGCCTCAAACGTATACTCGTCTACATTCAGAACATCCATGTGTTTATCAATGGTTTGGAGTAAGTACTCTAATTGAGCTAAATTTAAAGCAGTAGGTGTACCACCACCAACAAAAATTGTTCTCATAGGATGTTTTTTATCACTTAAATAAAAATTAATTTCATTAGCGAGTGCTGCCAAATACTCATCAGCCATTTTTTCTTGATAGAAAAACTTTGTGAAATCACAGTAATGACAGATCTTTTCACAAAATGGAATGTGTATATATGCAGATGTGATCATATGGCTTCCCTCTCTTCAACTATTCAAAAATAAAGGAGCTGTTATAATATCAGCTCCTTAAATTATACATTAATTCAAAGTAGATCTCGAAATTATTTAATTTTAATCATCGTCCATCTTCAGAACAGACATGAATGCTTCTTGCGGAATTTCAACTGAACCAACCATTTTCATCCGCTTCTTACCTTCTTTTTGCTTCTCTAATAATTTACGCTTACGAGAAATGTCCCCACCATAACATTTTGATAGTACGTTCTTACGCATCGCTTTAATTGTCGAGCGTGCGATAATTTTATTCCCAATTGCCGCTTGAACAGGTACTTCAAATTGTTGTCTTGGAATAAGTTCTCTTAATTTATCAACTATATATTTACCTCGATCGTACGAAAAGTCTCGGTGAACAATAAATGATAACGCGTCAATTTTCTCATTATTAAGTAAAATATCCATCTTGACTAATTTCGAAGGTTTGTATCCTTCAATTTCATAATCTAATGATGCATAGCCTTTCGTATTCGATTTTAGTGCATCAAAGAAGTCGTAGACAATTTCAGATAATGGAATGCTATAGATAACATTAACACGAATATCGTCTAAGTAATCCATTCCGATAAATTCTCCACGCTTACGCTGACATAGCTCCATTACAGCACCTACATAATCATTCGGCACCATAATATTTGCTTTAACGTATGGTTCATAAACTGCTTCAATCACCTGAGGATCTGGCATGAAAGAAGGGTTATCAACTGAAACTGTCTCTCCATCGGTCTTTTTAATTTGATAAATAACACTTGGTGCTGTTGTGATTAAATCAATATTAAATTCACGTTCAATTCGTTCTTGGATAATCTCCATATGGAGTAGTCCTAAGAAACCACATCTAAATCCAAAGCCAAGTGCTTGAGATGTTTCTGACTCGTATTGTAAGGCTGAATCGTTTAATTCAAGTCTTTCTAACGCTTCTCTTAAATCATTGTATTTATTCGAATCGATTGGATAGAGTCCACAGAATACCATAGGATTCATTTGACGATAACCTGGTAGTGGTTCTGCAGCCGGATTTTGCGCTAATGTAATCGTATCCCCTACGTGTGAGTCACCAACATTTTTAATTGATGCTGTTAAATAACCAACATCTCCTACCTCGAGCTTATCTGTTGGCGTTAATTTAGGATTAAATACACCAACTTCATTTACTTCAAATTCTTTACCAGTCGCCATCATTCGAATTTTATCGCCAACTTTAACTGATCCATCTTTAACACGGATGTAAGCAACAACACCACGATATGAATCATAAAGCGAGTCAAAAATAAGCGCTTTAAGTGGTGCATCTGGATCTCCCTCTGGCGCAGGAATTCGATCTACGACCGCTTCTAAGATAGATTCTATTCCAATTCCTGATTTCGCACTGACGAGTAATGCCTCATCACCATCAATTCCAATAACATCTGTAATTTCTTGTTTTACACGCTCTGGATCTGCACTTGGTAAATCAATTTTATTAATAACTGGAATGATTTCTAAATCATTATCCAAAGCCAAATAAACGTTCGCTAACGTTTGTGCTTCAATCCCCTGCGCAGCATCAACAACTAAAATAGCCCCCTCGCAAGCCGCTAAACTACGAGATACCTCATAAGTAAAGTCGACGTGACCCGGTGTATCGATCAAATGGAAAATATACTCTTCACCATCATGATGACGATATTTTAATTGAACTGCATTTAATTTTATTGTTATCCCACGCTCACGCTCTAAATCCATTGCATCAAGAAATTGTTCCTTCATCTCTCTTTGCGTTAAAGCTTGTGTTTTTTCTAAAATTCGGTCTGCTAATGTCGACTTCCCATGATCAATGTGGGCAATGATTGAAAAGTTCCGAACATTTCTCTGTCTTTGTTCTTTTGTCACTATCTTCACTCCTATATAACGGACAATATACAAACATGATTATAGCAGTGAATACAGATGGTTTCAATTATTTTAAGAGTTGAACGAAATATCGTTTAAAAAATGTCGATTCTAACTAGATTACTTTCGCTAAATCAGTAAGTATAGTGATGATCCCCTCATAAATCATTAAACCTGACTTTTCTACCCATTGAGCAATAAAATATGTGACAGATTGATCTTCATCAACTTGATTAACTAACTCTTCTTCGACCTCAAAATCGGATTGTTCAGTTAAATTAGTATAGAGATCGTTTGAGGTTAAGATGATTTGCGGATCACTCATCTCAACTTGATTGCTAGGTATGTCATTTTGTTGCTGGAGAAACGTTATGATAAAGATCACACAAAACGTAATCAATATTAGCTTTCTAATAAATCTCATCATTTGCTATTTCCACTCCTTTATCAGTTTTTCGTAACTGCTTCAGCTTCCCAATAATAATTTGCAAATACCTCAGCCAATGCTTCAGCTGTTCGGTATAATTCATCTAATGTATTGTCTACACCACCAAATTCAATTAGAATCGCGTTTTTAGATAAATCTTGATTATAGACACCATTTCGACCTGCGCCACCCATTTCTGCAACACCACGACTTAAGCCTGGATAGTTTTGCTCGAGATTTTCATGTAACGTGCGTGCAAGGTCAATATTCTTTTGATTACCTTCATAATCAGCACCAATGACAAAAAATACTTGTGCATAGGCTTCTCCGTTTATCGTCACAGTTGTATCATCTTTTCGACGACTATCACGGTGAATATCAAATAAGTAGTTAATTTTTTCATTTTGTGCGACAACTGTTTTAACAACTTCTCTAGAGGCTTGATATGATTGCCAATACTCCCAACCTTTATCATGTAAAACTTGTGTAAAATCTGTTTGATCTACGATTGAGCCAATTCCATGTTTTGCAAGAGCTTTATTTAAATGCTGACTTACTAAAGTCACATTCACTTCAGAGTGGAATGCTTGATTAGGATCCGTCACATTATCTAAATGCGGTAAAAATGATTCCCGATTGTGTGTATTATAAATCATCACTGCAGGTTCTGTCGTTTGGTCTTGATGTTCTGGCATCTCTTGATCATCCTTAGGTGGATCAATAACGTTATGATCTTTAAGTACAACCTCTAGTGGTGGCGATGATTCAATAGGTAAATTTGAGTAATTTGTGTTTGCCTGCCCGATAATAATCCGGTTTTGATATGGATAAAATCCAGGGATCTCATTACCAAATAGTGTGCGAATATCTGCACGATTTAATTGTGTCGTTAATTGAAGGATAAGATCTGATACTGAGAATTTTTGAATTTCTGATTGATCGAAACTTTTTAACGTTCTAAACTCAGAAGAAAGTAATGTTAAATAAAAATCCGTACTAACATTTTCACTCCCCGATAATATAAATGACTGGTTTGTTTTTTTCCCGATCGGTAAAGAAGCAATAGCACCGATAATAGAAAATACTATAAAACCAACTAGAATCCAATAAAATAGTAGCTTAATGAAAATAGGTATAGCATATTTAGTTTGCATTAATGGCTTCTTTGACATAGAAAATCCTACTTTCTCTCATCATTAGTAGACTATATGATAGAGGTAAGTAGGATAGAACTGTAAATTATCTTATCGCGTAAAACTATTTGCTAACTCACTATTGACATTTTCATGTAATGCACCATTTATACCTGTCGCTATTAAATGTGCTAAATCATGAATATAACTATCAACTTCTTTAGGTGTTACCATTAAATTATATCCGAGTGGACTTAGCACTTCCTTGATTAGTTGTCTTTTTTCAGTTTCATCTAGTTTTCCGATCATGCCGAATAGGTTTGCCTTTTCAGTTTGACTTGGCATATCACTTTCAGTTAAGGTCTTTTTACCAAAAGTAAGCGATGCAGGTGCAAGTCTTTTTGATGGTCGATCCTTTTCTTTAAATTCACGTCCGAAATGCTTAAATACATAATCGATTGTATCGCTAGTAATCGTGACTGCATCGACGACCGTAGGCACACCAATTGAAATAACTGGTATCCCGAAATTTTCATAACTAAGTGCTTTTCTCTTATTATTAACACCAGATCCTGGATGAATCCCCGTGTCTGAAAGTTGTATCGTTGAATTGACACGATCAATCGATCTTGACGCAAGCGCATCAATCGCAATAATAAAATCTGGATTATGTTCCTTAACAATACCTTGAATGATATCACTTGTTTCCATACCCGTTACACCCATAACACCTGGCGAAAATGCAGATACTGGTCGGTAACCTTCTGCAACCATCTCTGGATGATAAGTGAATAAATGCTTTGTAACTAGGATTTTCTTCACTGTCTGAGGTCCAAGCGCATCTGGTGTCACATAGTCATTACCTAAACCAACGACTAAACACTGAGCTGATTCATTAATATTATTTTCCTTTAATAAATCAGCTAATAAAACACTAAGTACTTCTGCAGTAGCCTGCTGTTGATTACTGTCACCATTTTTAATCGCATCTGTTTCTAATGTAATATATCTACCGGCTTTTTTATCAATCTTTTTTTCACCAGTTTTATCAACACGAACATCCGTCACTTGAAATCCTTTTACTTTTTGCTCTTTTAATAGAACGCCTTCTATATCTTCTGTTTGTTTTTCTTCTTCAACATACATTTCTCTAGCTTCAACAGCTAAGTCTGTTCGAATTTGAAAGTATTTATCTTCATTCACTTTTGATCACCTTTTCTAAAGTTTTTTCTATGATTAAGTTTTCCTTGAACAGTTTTTTCATACATTTAGGGCTGAATAGCCATTTTTTTATTGAATTATTGTTCTGGCTTTGGTAAAATATCTTTTGTCCTATAATAATTGCTATAATGGACTTATACAGGTGGAGGTGATAATGATGGCTAATATAAAATCAGCTATTAAACGTATTCGTGTTAACGAAAAAAACCGTTTAAACAATCAAAGTGTTAAATCAAACATGCGTACAAACATTAAACGTGTTGAAGCATTAGTTAATGAAAACAATGTTGAAGAAGCAAAAGTTGCTTTAAAAACAACAGTAAGAACAATTGATAAAGCCGTTCAAAAAGGTGTAATTCACAAAAACAATGGTGATCGTCAAAAATCACGTTTAACAAAAAAAGTTAACGGACTTGGCGCATAATCAATTATAGTTCAAATAAAAAACGACCCTACTTTTATAATAGGATCGTTTTTTTTTATGTGCTAATGAGTTGATACAGTAGCGACTCAAATGCTAGCTCCTTTTCCATCTTCCCTATTTTAATCGCTTGATCAATTTCCGAACAGGCTGTTAAGCAACGATAAAGCATGTCTAAACTAAATTTTCGCTCTCTTTCTAATGACATTTTCACTACATAAGGGTGTACTTTTAGTTCTCTTGCCATTTGCTGTTGATGATATCCCTTTTGCCTTAATATTTTCACTTGATAGATCGTTCTTAGTTGTGATGCTAGCAGGCCAATAAGTGCGATAGGTTCTTCATTTAGCTTCATTAAATCTCGATAAATTTTAATCGCTCCAGTTAAATCCTTGGAAATCACCATATCGACAAGATTCAATCCTGTAGCCTGACCTTGATGTGATACGAGATCACGAGCTATTTCAGCTGTCACTTGTCCATTCTCACCGACATATAACGCTAACTTTTCGATCTCACTTTGTAGCAAACCGAGGTTAGTTCCTGTTTCATTTAATAAAATTTGCTCAGCTGATTTATCAAGATAGATTTGATATTGCTTCGCTAAATGAGTAAGCCACTGATCTATTTCCCAACTTTTCACTTCTTGACAGTTGATTGTCATCGCTTGCTTTTTCAATTGCTTTGTAACTTTTTTTCTTTCATCTAGTTTCTCATATGGCACTACTATTATTAACGTTGAAAAATCAACAGGATGTTCTATGTATTCAATTAACCGATCAAGGTCATGCTCAACTTGTGATTTAGTTTGTTTTGCAGTTAGAAAAAAAGCTTTTTTGGCAATCACAATTTTTTGCTCAGAGAAAAAAGGATAAGTCTCTGCTTCCATAATAACATCTTCAATCGTCGTTTCTTCTAAGTCATATTGAATTAGCGTATCCTCTGCATCGCCTTTGTTAAAAATCCGGTCAGAAATTTGATTAATTGCTGATTCAATTAAGAACTGCTCTTCACCGTAAATTAATATAACCGGTGGGATTTCTTTAGTTTTTATTGCTTTCATTGCTTCAATATAATTCATTCTCTCATCCCCGTTATTACAATCTTACATACTATCGTATAGCTTGACTTAACTTTTGACAAGAAAAAAAGAAAGGGAAAAACCTACTCCCTTTCTAAATCTATATAAACGATTAATGACCAGACCTAGGTTCTGACCATTAATCGATATTCGCTCGTACTTCTTCTCTCTATGTCATTACTTTAGCCATTGCGACAAATATTAAGCCTGTTAACTGTTGCTAACTAAGGTAATCATAACTATAATCACTTATTTGTTAATAGCTTATGGTAAATGAGTTGAAAAGGTTCCTCCCTTTTGATGTTTTTTGAAAATGAATTGAATCGCCCCGTCTTGATCTGTTCGATATACCTCGATTTTTAACTGATTTAAACGATCAATGACAGTTTGACTTGGGTGTTTGAAATAATTATTTCGGCCGACAGGAATAAGCGCATGTTGTGGGTTGATCTGTTCTAAAAAACGTTGCGATGTTGAAGTTTGACTACCATGATGAGCAACGATTAAAGTATCAATTGATAGGTCAGGATAATCACGCAAAATACTTAGTTCAACTTGTTCTGATATATCCCCAGTCAATAACCATCTATTTTCTCCAAATGTCGTAACAAGAACAAGTGAATTATCGTTAGGGTTTTGCCAATCTCGAATAGGACTTAGACAATAAAAAGTTTGTCCACCAATTGAAAAAGATTCTCCAACAGTAACGCGCATATGTCTAGTTCGTTCATCATCGATTAATTCCTTAAATCCTTCTGGCCATTGAAAGTAATTAGAAGTTATTACTCTATCTACGGTAAAATCAGCTAATAAATACTGTAAGCTGCCGAGATGATCATAATCTTCATGAGACAAGATGATCGCATCAATATGATCAATTCCAGAGTAATGTAAAAATGGTTTGATAATTTGTTGATATGCACGTTCTGATGGCCTGCTGAAATCCGCCGCTAATGTAGATCCTACGTCGTACAAAATAACTCCCCTACGATACGGTAATTCAATAACAAGCACATTCGCCTGTCCGATATCCAACATAGTGACAGATCCAGTTGGATTTAGATAAGGAATTACTTGTTGTACGATAAATATTGTGATAAATATTAGAGAGCCATAACGAACTTGTTTAAATTGCTTTTTCTCAAAATGAACTAAAATGTAAATTAAGCAAAGATAAAAGAGCAAGATTAAAAGCGGGTTAAGTGGACCTGTTACGATTGGATAGTAGAAATAGTGATCAAAAAATTTAATAAAGACTAAGAATATATTATGTGCTTGATTTACCAATGTTATAAAAACAAATAATAATGGTTGTAAGATTAAGCTAGCGATATATGTTGTAAAAATAAGCGGTATAAAAATTGTACTAAAATAAAAAGTCACGGCTAAGTTAACAACAATACTAATCGGGTTAAATAGATAAAATGTATTTAATTGAATAGGAATAATAACAGTCATACACAATCCAGAAACAAACCACATTTGTGACCAGCGTGAGTTTAGATTGGTAAGAATTTGTTTTGATAATAATAATGAAAATGAAATGAGGTAAGAAAATTGAAAACCGAGGTGAAAAATCCATTCCGGGTTTAAAAATAGGAGCAGAACAAAGGATATACTTAGAAAATCAAGTGAGATAGCCCGTTCTCGTTGATACCATGCCAAATAATTAAAGATCATCACTAATGATGCACGCCATATTGATGGTGCACCACCACCTAACACTGGATAAATTAACATAAAGCCAATTAGAATTTGATAAGTCGTTTCTTTTGTGAACCGGCAGCAATAAATGAATATAACATGTAAAATTGTTACAATAATACTGACATGCAAACCTGAAATAGCCAGTAAATGTGTCAGATTCCATCTTTCAAAAAGTAATTCTAATTGTTCATCGAGTTCCGATCGATCGCCGAAAATTAATGACTTTATCCAAGCCGAAATCGTTACATTAAATTGTTGATCAACATGTTCAAACTGCAAATCTCGTATTCGGGATAGACGACCTACTATACTCGAACCCTGACAAGCCAATTGATCCTCATCATTAATTGTCATATGATAATGAATCTTTTGATTAGCTAAGTAATCATGATAATTAAATTGTCCTGGATTTGTTGCGTGTTCTGGAAATTGCAATTCACCTATGATTTGGCATTTCGCCCCTTGATTTGGCGCTGAATTTAATGGAGTAAAGACATTTATTTGAATATAAGTATTTGTCATCGTTTCTTGAAGGATAAACGAGGTGTGATTTTCAGTAGATTTGATTAATTTATTTACGGTTCCAATAAGCTGAACCTCACCTTCTAAAGAAGGTAACGTATCAGATGGATCGTGCACAAAATGCTGTGAGAAAAAAAGGGCAACAAGTAGCAAAACAATCAATTCATAGAATCTCATTCGCCTTCTGTAATAGTAAATTAACAAAAACAATTGCCAAGATAAACAGACGATTGGCCAGAATGTCAATTGATTTGCTGCATAATAACCTATGAATAATGAGACTACAAGTAGATACCCTTTTCCCCTCACAAAATTACCCCCTTGCCCTCGATTAATTATTTAGTAATTGAATCGACTCGTTTTCAAGTGGAATAAATTGTACATTAACATTCGCATCTTTAAATAGTTCGCTTGCATATGGATGATTTCGATAATCTGCTGCATAATAAACCGTTTTAATCCCTGCTTGAATAATCGCCTTACAGCATTGTAAACAAGGATAATGAGTGACATAAATTTCTGCTCCCTCTGTTTGGACACCAAATTTTGCACATTGTAAGATTGCATTCATCTCTGCATGTACAGTGCGCACACAATGTCCATCAATGACGTAGCAACCCTCATCAATACAATGGTCACTTCCTGAGACACTACCATTATAGCCACCTGCAATAATTCGGTTGTCTCTTACTATCGTTGCACCAACGGTTAATCGTTCACATGTGCTTCTTAATGCGATTAGATGAGTTTGTGTCATAAAATATTGCTCCCAAGATATTCGTGTCATAAGCTCTCTCCTTACAATTCTAAAAAATTCACGGAACGATGATAAACTCTTTTATTTGCTCAAAAGTTTTTGCACCAATTCCTGAGACATTTTGTAGTTCCTCCGCAGTTTTAAACGGACCATTATCTTCACGGTATTGAATAATCGCTAATGCCTTTGTTGCTCCAATACCAGGTAATTGTTCAAGCTCAGTTTGTGTCGCTTGATTGATTCTTATTTTACCATCATTTGATTGGCTTTGGACAATTAATTCACCATAATCTGATACTGACGGAACATAAATGACCATAGCATCATATACCTTCTCAGCTAAATTAATCTGATTTTCATCAGCATCATCCGTAAAACCACCTGCTGATTCAATGACATCAATAACACGGTCATCAGGCTCTACTAAATATACACCAGGTTTGTAGATGGCACCTTTTACATCAACATATAATTTTTCTTGAGTGGTAGATTGATTTATTTCTATCGGTAATTGTTGTGTGTCTATTGAAGAGTCAACCTCTGCGGAATGAAAAGGAGTAGTTTCAATTGAAGGCTTAAATAAGTCTGAAATAAGTAAATCCCAAAACAAGCTAAAAACGACCAATGCACCAATTATCAATAAAATATAATTATTTTTTATCCATTTCACTGTATTCCTCCTAAATTGTCATATTGTTGCTAATTCAATCTACCTATTTCGACAATCATAAAGAAATATCCTGCTATTTTTTTAAAAAATAATCAATAATTATCAACAATCAGTGTAAAATCTCACACTGATTGTTGATGTGTCTAATTGGTCAATCATTTAATGTGATTAACATTAACTATTTTCGACATGCGAAAAAGAATCGGTCACCCTCCGATTCATCAAAAGGCTCGATTATTTCTTCATCGAATTGAAAATCGGCAAACACTTTAATCTCTTTAAAGCCTACTTCTTTGAGCATCGTTAAATAAGTTGAAATTGGATAAGTTCTTTGATGGTGGAACTCATCGAAGCGTTGATACTGATCTGAGTCTTTAATAAAGAATGTTAACTCGTGAGTCATTTCGCCCTCAAATTCACCTGGATAACAGAACCAAATATATGATAAATCATCATACACTTCTGAAAATAGTTGATCTACCATTTCATTTTTCACATGGTTCATACTATGAACATCAAATAAGAAAACACCTGATTGATCAAGACTATCATAAATTCTCTGAAATCCCTGCATGAGCTTATCGGGATCAGTAACATAATTGATTACATCACAATAGCTAACAATAACGTCATAATCATATAAGCCTTCCAGTTCAGTTATATCTTGCTGTAACCACTGAACGTGCAAGTTTTTTTCATTAGCGAGTGCCGATGCTTCAGTTAACATATCCTCAGATAAATCAACTCCAGTCACCTGATAGCCTTTTTCAGCTAGTCGCCAAGTTACTTGTCCAGTCCCGCATCCTAAATCTAAAATACTAATCTGATTTGCTGGTTTTTTTTGATTAATAAATTGCTCAGTAAAACTCGTCCATTGATCATAAGGTGCATCCTTCATTAAAAAGTCATAAAGTTTTGCTAATTGACGGTATGTCATTGTAAATCCTCTACATCTTCAATATCAATGTCTACAATTGGTGCGTCACCCCATAAGCGCTCTAAATTGTAGTAATGACGATCTTCTTGATGGAAGACATGGCAAACAACGTCACCTATATCGATTAGAATCCAGCGTGCTTGTTCAAAGCCTTCCATTCTTTTTACTTCTCCACCGTGTTTCTCTACTTCTTCTTTAATTCCTCTAGCGATCGCTTGAACTTGTCTCTCATTCGTACCCTCACAAATTACAAAATAATCAGCGATATATGATACACCTTTCATATCTAATGTAATAATATCTTCAGCGCGCTTATCATCAGCTGCTTTAACAACGTATTTAACTAATTGATTATTGCTCATAAATTTGATTCCTCCAAAATTCGTTTTAAGTGGTTATACATATTAATTGTTTCTGGATAGATTAACCGTTCGCGTTCTAATAAAAACTGGATTGTATTGCGAACTGCCATAAAACAGGCCTCGTCTAAGTCTTCTTTCGCTTTCTTTTGAATTAGACTGAGTCCAGGAAAGCTGCGTCCTGGTTCTATGTAATCAGCCAAATATACTACCTTCTCTAACTCTGACATATTTCCTCGACCTGTTGTGTGCCAGTAAATGGCATCTTTAACGCGTTGATTCGTAATACCAATTTCTGTTTCAACTAATATAGAGGCAACTGGGCCATGCCAAAGTTCATGGTGGAAACTAAGTAGATCTATCGGTAACTCGTTTTGCTTAATTATATGACTCATTTCATCTAAGGGACGATATTTTGCATAATCATGAAATACTGAAGCTAGCATCGTCTCCTCTTCATCAACATCATATCGTTGAGCTAATTCTAATGCCGTTGTAAGCACGCGTTTTGTATGTTGATAACGCTTTTGACTTAAATGGGGTTTAACTAACTTAAGAGCTTGTTCCTTGTCCATATAACCCCTTCTCCTTTATAAGTGATAATACACGTTCAGGAATTAAATACTTGACAGATCGATTCAGTTTTAATCGCTCTCGAATCATCGTCGAAGAGATATCTAGACCGGGTGTATCTAATAAGATAACAGGATATGATGTATCTAGTTGATAATCCGGTCGTTTTACTCCAACAAATTGAACAAGTTCAATCAACTGATCAATCTTATACCAGTTAGGTAAATACTCTACCATATCTGCACCAATGATAAAATAAAATTGATAGGCAGGGTATTGTTCCTTTAATGCTTGAATCGTATCGTAAGTATAAGATTTCCCTTGGCGCTGTAATTCAATCGTATTTATCTTAAAGTAATTAACTGGCTCTAGTGCAACTTTTAACATCAATAGTCGATCAACAGCGGACACTTTAGCTTGCTCTTTATGTGGTGGCTCTGCAGAAGGGATAAACCACACTTCATCTAGGTTAAGCTTTTCATAGGCTTCTTCTGCCATTGTTAAATGACCAATATGCGGCGGATCAAACGTGCCACCTAATAATCCGATTTTTTTCATTGTTTATCTCCTACGGTAATTCAATCGTCTTGTGTTCCTCTGATTCTCTATACAAAACAATTGTTGCACCAATAATTTGAACAAGTTCAGCATTTGTTCCATTCACTAGTTGTTCAGCTACATCTTCTTTATCTTCTAAACAATTTTGTAACACATTGACTTTAATTAATTCTCTTTTTTCTAACGCTTCACTTACTTGAGTTAACATATTCTCATTAACTCCATCTTTACCAACTTGGAAAATCGGCTTTAAATGATGAGCCTTTGCTCGTAAAAATCTTTTATGTTTTCCTGTTAACATATTAATCATCCTTTTTTCATTAGCTAAGCAAATCGTGCTTGAGCTTATCTTTTAATAGTTTAGCATTAACCTGTTTTCCTGACCACATTTCAAAAGCCAGCTTTGCTTGATAAATTAACATTTCATGACCATGATGAACGCGTCCACCACGCGCTTTGGCATCACGCAGTAATTTAGTCCAAAATGGTTGATAGACGATATCACTTACAACTGCACCTGGTTTCAACCGACTCAGATCAATGACTTGTTCCTCTATATGAGGTGTCATACCTACAGATGTCGTTTGGATGACAAGATCAAATTGATTTAGTTTTGCTTCAGCTTCACTAAATGAGATTGCCGCACTACTAATTCCTGATGGATTAGCGTCGATCAATGCTTGCGCACGGATAACAGTACGATTTGCGATAACAATTTCTTCAAATTCCTCATTTAGTAGAGCATAATAAATCCCACGACTAGCACCACCAGCACCTAATATCAATACTGACTTATCACCAGTAAATAATTCCGGGAACTGTTCTTTTAGTGCAGTTACAAGACCACGCCCATCAGTATTATCACCATACCAACGATTATTTCTACAAACCACGGTATTAACTGCGCCTATTTTTTGTGCAGCTGGACTGATCTCATCTAAATACGGGATGATTTTCTCCTTATATGGAATCGTGACATTAAAGCCTGACAAATTACTTGCTTTTAATTTCATAATTTCTTCATCAAATTGATCTGGATGAATTTCAATCAATTGATAGTTTCCTGTTAAATTCGTTTCTGATAAAAAATGCTGATGAATCCAAGGTGATTTTGAATGTTGAACAGGATAACCAATTAAACCTAGTTCCATCTCATCTCACCCCCAGTTAAATGATTGAATTACGTCTTGAAACCGGTACATCAAAAGGACTGTGTACAGCAACTGTAGCTGGTTCCCCTGATAATGAAATCCAACCTAATCCCGGAAAGACGAGATCAACCTTTTCACCAGAGAGTTTAATTGTCTGCTCTACCAATTTAGGATAATCCTTAGCTGTATTTTCTCTTGGTGGTGTTAGCATAGTCCCTAAATGATCAAGATATAACTGATCAGCTTTCTCTAGTTTTGTTCGGTGAAGCTCGACGCGGTTTGGGAAATAACAAGTAAACGATTGACGTTCCCCTTTAATAAAGTCAAATCGGGCTAGTCCACCAATAAAAAGCGTTTGCTGGCTATTCAATTGATATGTTCTTGGCTTAATTTCTTTATTAGGCGTAATTAACTTAATATCTTCCTTAGCTAAATAGTGAACTAACTGTCCACGATTAACAACACCAGGTGTATCATATAAAGATGAATGATCATCTAAAGGTATATCAATAAACCCTAATGTTGTACCTGGGAAGTAAGAAGTCGTAATTGCGTCTTTTGTACCAACAGAATCATTAATTAAATAATTTATAAAAGTTGACTTACCAACATTCGTACTTCCAACGACATATACATCTTGTCCTTCGCGGTGATATTCAATCGCTTGTTTAACTTCATCAAAACCTTGCCCTGTTTTTGCTGAGATTAAATAGACATCTTGAACAGTAACACCGAGATCTGCTGCTTCTTTTTTGATCCATTGTCTAACACGGTTCAAATTCGTTGACTTTGGTAAGAGATCAACCTTATTTCCAATAATAATAACTTTATTATTCCCTGTTAAACGATGTAAGCCTCTAATAAAACTTCCATTGAAGTCAAAAATATCGACCATTTTTACAATCAGACTTTTTGTATTCGCAATCTGGCTTACCATTTGTAAAAAGTCACCGTCTGTATACGGTACGTCTTGAACTTCATTATAATTCTTTAAGCGAAAACATCTCTGACAAATTATGACTTCATTCTCAAGTGCTGAATTAGGCACATAGCCTGGTTCTTGTTTATTTTCCGTTTGAATGGCGACTCCACAGCCTTGGCATAATAATGCTTCTATTTTTCCCATTTTAATAACCCCTGTTTCTCTAATTTATGTAGAATAATTCGTTCAATTCGTCGATTAAATTTAGTAATTTTATCATCGGTCTCTACAATCGGTACAACTAAAATCGTCGGAAAGCCTGCTCGATTGCCTCCGAGAACATCCGTCATAACTTGATCACCGATTACAACAACTTCATGTCGTTCTAAATTCATCATTTTAGCCGCTTTAACAAATGAACGCTTTAACGGCTTTTTAGCTTGGTAAACAAACGGGCGCTTTAAAGGGGTTGAAAAAAGTTCAACTCGATCTTTTTTATTATTTGAAATAATCGTTACAGCAATACCATGATCCTCCATATCTTTAAACCATTGATGCACTCGATCATTGGCATGCGCTTCATTCCAAGCAACTAATGTATTATCAAGATCGGTAATAATACCTTTAATACCTTTTTCAATTAAATCTTTAGGTTGAATCTCGAAAATACTTTTAACATAATCATCTGGTAAAAACAATTTCAACAAAGACTGTCCACCCCTATTTATACTTAAGTTATGATTTTACCTTACCATCATAAACAATTTAGCGGTTAGTTTCAAAATATTTTCATAAAAAAATGCGTAATTAATATTATATGTTAAGAAAAACGGCATTTATGCGAAAGAATCGTTCGACAAATTCTATTATTTTTCGCATCTGTGGATAAGTCTATTCACAAAGGAGTCATTGATAAATTAATCTTATCAATAAAATATTAACAGATATCCACAACTTATCTACAAGTTATGTACAGGTTATGTAGATAATAATCAACTTGTGTCGTATGTGAAATAATGTTAAAGTAAGCATATGGAAACAAGGTCAGCATTCACAAGAAACAGGAGGGATTATAAATGGATAAGCTAACAAATGAATTGTTACTTGAATGTTATGAAAAAGCAGTCGAACTCAATTTAGATGAAGCTTTTATTCGTTTAATCGAACAAGAAATTTACAGCCGATCGCTGACCCACGTGATCTCAGATTTTTCTCATATAAAAAATAATTAATCGTAAATATAGTTGGACAGACACTTTTTCATTTTCATTTTCATAAAGTGATGATATAGGCTTTTGTCTAAATTTATGGAGGTGAAAAAATGTCTGCCATATTAAGTGCCCTTTCCATGTTAATTAAAGATGCGCTTTTTTTTGTTTCTTATGTTAAAAATCATGCATTTCCTCAACCACTCAGTCCGGAAGATGAAGCCCTCTATATTCAAAAAATGCTAGATGGCGATCTTGAAGCACGAAATAAATTAATTGAACATAATTTAAGACTTGTTGCCCACTTAGTTAAAAAATTTGATAATACCGGTGAAGATAATGAAGATTTAATCTCAATAGGCACAATAGGCTTAATTAAAGGAATTGAGAGCTTTTCACCTGATCGCGGTACAAAACTTGCTACATATGCAGCAAGATGTATTGAAAACGAGATATTAATGTATTTAAGAACAACAAAGAAATCAAGAAAAGATGTTTCGTTACAAGACCCTATCGGTCAAGATAAGGAAGGTAATGAGATTAGTTTATTTGATATTTTAGAAGCGGATAACGAAGACATTATTGAATACATTCAATTAAATCTTGAAGTGGCCAAGATCAATAAATATTTGACCGTACTTGATGATCGGGAAAAACTTGTTTTAATTAGTCGTTACGGACTTGATAATAAAAAAGAGCGGACACAAAAAGAAATTGCCAAAACTCTCAATATCTCACGAAGCTATGTCTCTCGAATTGAGAAAAGAGCACTAATGAAGGTTTTTCATGAATATTATCGACAAGAGAAACGTTAAAAATCCGAGTTGTGTAATAACTCGGATTTTTTTCGATTATAGTTGTTTGACGACTTTAATAATTAATTCAGCAGCATGTCTTGCTGCTTGGTCTATAAATTGATCAAAAGACTGGGCAGATTCTTTGCCAGCAATATCAGATAATGCACGAATGACAACAAACGGTGTTTGATACTGATGACAAACCTGAGCGATAGCAACTGCTTCCATTTCAGCGGCAATCACATCTGGGAACTGTTCTCTAATCTTTTGAACCGCTTCAGGCTTTTGAATAAATGAATCACCTGTTGCAATTAGACCTTGCTTACAGTTCACTTGATTAATTGATTGAATTGTTTTTTCAACAATATTGATCAAATTTTGGTCAGATTCAAAATATAATGGCATGCTTGGAATTTGTCCATATTGATAATCAAATGCTGTCACATCAACATCATGATGAACCACTCGGTCACTGATTACGATATCACCAATTGATAAGCTCGTATCTAAACCACCTGCAGAACCAGTATTAATAACGGCAGTTGGTTGATAACGTTCATGTAAAATTGTTGTAGCCATAGCTGCATTAACTTTACCAATACCTGATTTTAACAGAACGACTTCTTTTCCTTCTAATTTACCTTGAATAAATCTACTATTTGCAATCATTACATCTGATTGTACTTCTATTTTTGTTAATAAGAGGGCAATTTCCTCATCCATTGCGCCAATAATAGCTATCATAAATAATTTCCTTCTTTCTATTCTTCACTTGAACTTGGCTGAAAACGATGCATTTGATCATGTTCATAAAGGATATCAACTTGATCAGGACGCCAGCCTTGCCCTTCTACCCACGTAATATAAACCCGAAAATGCTCATCCATCGCAGAATTTGAAAATGTTGCGATCACGCTCTGCGGTCCATTACCTGATACCCATAAATAATACATTTCATCTACATTAACACCTGTCGCTAGTTCAGCTGCCTTCATCATTTCTTTCCAGTCAACTGAGCTTTGCTCCCAAGTCATTTCATGCGGTTCCTCTTGTACCGTTGGAATTGGCTCCCACGTTGATGTATAAGCATACATGACATTTTCATCAGAACTAGCTACAGTTTCTAAAACAAAATCATCCGGATCTTGTTCAACTGGCTGCTCTAAATCAGGTTCTTCATCTTCATCCGATAACTGATCACTAGTGTCTAAATTTTGTTCTCCATGATCTCCTTCATCTTCTGCTGGACTCTCTGTATCACTATCTTCAGTTGTAACATCTGGATCTCTAAGCGCCGCTTCTTCATTTGAACCACTTAACGCAAGTACAACAACTAAACAGACTGCTAAAGCAAAACCAGCAATAGCAAAGAACAATAACCAACGTGTGTTTTTTCGCTTTTTTTGATATCGATTTAGTCGACTATATGTAGGATATTCACTTTCCATTATTTTATTGCTCCTTTCCTGATCATAATTACACCGTTAATAAATCATGATTCTATATATGAAGTTTATCATAGACAAACTTCAATATGTATACTTAGGTTGAGGCGGAAAACATTTATTAATAATCAAGCGTTAAAAATTGTTAATACATAAAGTAAAAGTGACGAAATTAATCGTCACTTTTCAACTAACGTACAGAAACAATTCTAACTTGCATTTCTCCAGCTGGAGTTGGGACTGTTACCTCTTGGCCAACTTCATGACCTAACAAACTTTTAGCAATTGGTGAATCATTTGAAATCTTACCTTCAAATGGATCAGCTTCAGCACTACCGACAATGATATATTCTTCTTCGTCGCCGTCTGGTAACTCTTTAAATACCACAGTTTTTCCTAATGATACAACATTAGGGTTTTCTTCAGTATTTTCAATGATTTTTGAATTGCGTATCATCATTTCAATTTGTGAAATACGTGATTCAACAAATGCTTGCTCATCTTTTGCCGCATCATACTCTGAGTTCTCAGAAAGATCGCCAAAATCTCTTGCTATTTTAATCCGTTCAACAACCTCAGGTCGTCTCACAGTTTTTAAATATTCAAGTTCTTTCGTTAATTTTTCTTTCCCCTCTTTAGTCATATAATAACTCTTGTCTACCGCCATTTATAACACTCCTTTTTACAATTTCCCTATCTACATTACTGCTATTCATATTCTTTTTATATTATTTCTATGCACTTTTTTAGCAAAACATGGTTTGCTTTCAAAAGATACTTAATCAATACTATGGCAGAAATTTTGGAAAAATTCAATAGTTTTTTAGAAAAATAAAACGCTTTATTTGTAAAATGATTTAAACTTTACTATTTTTTTACTTGTAAAAATCTTAATTACCCTTGCCTTTATGGCTTTTTAACCGAAATTGCGATACCATCACCAATTGGAAAAAACTCTGTATCGTATTCAGTCTGATTAACTAACCATTGATTATACGTGTTAATTTTTTTAGCCAGATTCTCAATTCGTTTAGATGCAGTTTGGGCATTAATAACATAACCATGAAATAGAACATTATCAGTAATAATTACACCATTATCAGTAAGCATAGATGAGTATAGTTCAAAATAGCGTTGATATTGTCCTTTTGCTGCATCAATAAAAATGACATCATATGGGCCTTGGTTTCTTACTTGTTCGACTACATCAAAAGCATCTCCCTCAATGAGCTCAATTGTTTGATCTTGATTGTACCGATTAAAGTAATACTTAGCCCTTTTTGCACGAGCTTGATCACGTTCAACTGTAATTACTCTTGCGCTTGGTACAGCATCTATCATTTGTAATGCAGAGTAACCTATTGCTGATCCTATTTCAAGGATTCGATCTGGACGCTTTAATCTAAGCATCTGTTTTAAAAAGTCAATCCCATCACGTTCCATAATAGGAATACGATCTTTAATCGCTTCATCAATCATTTCAACCTGCCAGCTGGTTGGTGGCTGCTTCAATGTATCTAAATATTCCCTAACCTGTTCGTCGTTCAAAAACTTTCCTCCTCAATCTATATAGAAAATCAGGGATAAGCGATTGCTTTTCCCTGATTAGATTATTGTACATCTCGATCTAAATGTTCATTAGCCAATTTTCTATGTTGTTCAAATGTTTCTGAGAAATAAATTTCTCCATCTGGTGCTGCTACGAAAAATTTATAATTCGTTTCAGTTGGGTAGAAAACAGACTCCAATGAGCTAACACCAAAGTTAGAAATTGGACCAATTGGTAAACCATAAACATAATAAGTATTATACGGAGATTCAATCTCTAAATCTTTAAATAGAACCCGATCTTTATGTTGTCCGTGAGCGTACAATACAGTTGGATCCGTTTCTAAACGCATCCCCTCTTCTAAACGATTGTAAAAGACACCTGCAATTAGTTTTCGTTCTTCTTCATTTCGAGCTTCTCTTTCAACTAGAGATGCAAAAGTAATAATATCATGAACTGTAAATTGTTCAAGCTCAAGAATTTCACTATAATACTGTGCAATCACTTCATTAGATTTATCAAGCATCATCTTAACAAGATCGTCAATTTCCGGAACTTCTTCATAGATTGGGTAAGTCGCTGCAAATAAATAACCTTCTAATGGATAGCGAATTTCATCTTGCAAGATTTCTTCAGATAATAAATTTGGATATAAGTCAATTAATCCTCTAATATATTCTTCATCCAACATTAAGTCAATAAACTCTTCAGCATCAATATTTGCATTATTCTCTAATAATGTAGCAATTTCCTCAATCGTTCGTCCTTCAGGAATTGTCACTGTATAGAGTGATGGTTTAGCTACAGTACCTGTCTGTAAAAGTTCTGAAATTTCCGCTAGAGTCATCGATGGAGATAGTTTATATTCTCCTGCTTGGAAATTAGCATAATTATTCACTTTAATATAAAGGCGATACATTAGCTCATTATTAATAATTCCCTCTTCTTCTAAAATAGTAGCAATCCTACTCGTAGAAGAACCTAAAGGAATTTCAACCTCAACAATTTCATCACTCTCTGGATCTACTGGTGATAAGCCTGATGAAATAAAATCATATGCTGACTTTGCACTAATGAAAATTAACACTGTAATTATTACGATTAGTCCAAAGACAATTTTCCTAACAATACTTGCTTCTCTACAGCGCTCTAGATAATTTTGTTTCCACTTATTCATTGATTTTTCACTGGATATTTCGTTTGATTCTTCATTATTTTTCGTTTGTAGTTCTTCATCTTTTTGATGATGATTACGATCATTTGAATTGGACATTATCAGATATCCTCCCCTCATCCGCTACATTATACTATATAACCATGTCAAATATCTACAAGTAACAAAAAATTGTTGTTGAATCTATCTGTTGGTCAAATTAATATTGATATTATCAATCTATTCGATAATCATCTTTTGTTATAATATAGAGTAAGCATAAGTTTAGGAGGTAAGAGATGAACAAAACGATTGGGATACTTGCTCATGTAGATGCAGGTAAAACGACCTTCTCAGAGCAATTACTTTATCATACAAACTCGATTAAAGAACGGGGACGAGTCGATCATCAAAATGCCTTTCTTGATAATCATGAGATTGAGAGAGAACGTGGCATCACGGTTTTTTCTGATCAAGCAAGGTTCAAATATGGCAATTCAGTTTATTATCTTATCGACACTCCCGGTCATATTGACTTCTCACCAGAAATGGAAAGAGCCATCCAAGTCTTGGACTATGCCATTATACTAATTAGTGCGATTGAAGGCATTGAAGGACATACTGAAACTGTTTGGAAATTATTAAAAAAACACGATATCCCGACTTTTTTCTTTATCAATAAAATTGATCGTGAAGGAGCAGCCCCAGAGCAAGTCAAGTCTGATATTCAAAGCCATTTTACAACAGACGCCTGTGACATAACCTCAAGCTTTCAACAAGAAGAAATGACGGAATCATTAATTGAATTTCTAGCAGAACGAGATGAGACACTCCTTGAAACTTATTTAAATAACGGGTATGACAAACAATTATGGCTTGACTCATTTAAAAACATGATCAATGAAAATAAAGTATTTCCTATTGGGTCAGGTTCAGCATTACAAGACATTGGTATCAAAGAATTTTTCACAAAGTTTGATCAATTAACTGAGACTAATTATGACAAACATGCACCCTTCTCAGGCTATGTCTATAAAATTCGCTATGATCAAAATAATACTCGAATCACATACATAAAAATATTATCTGGTAGTTTACGAGTTCGTGATCAACTAAATTTTGGTGACTCAAACCATTTAATTCAGGAAAAAATTACACAAATACGCATCTGTCATGGTGAAACTTTTGAACAAATAGATGAAGCGGAAGCTGGTCAGATTGTTGCATTAATTGGCCTTTCTACTCCTAAAATCGGTGACTGTGTAGGTGAGCTAAAACAGACATCAACATTTGAGATGGTTCCAATCTTAAAGTCTAAAGTGAATTTTGATTCAAGTATTCCGACTAAAGACATGTTAGCCTGCTTTAGAATTTTAGAAGCTGAAGATCCTTCTTTACAAGTCGTCTGGGAGGAGAAAATTCAACAAATTAACATTCATGTCATGGGTAAAATTCAATTAGAAGTGTTAGAGAAAATTGTAGAGGAACGGTTTAATTACCAGATTTCATTTGAAAAACCTGAAATCATTTATCAAGAAACGATTAACACTACTGTTACAGGCTATGGACATTTTGAACCATGGAAGCACTATGCAGAAGTTCATCTGAAAATTGAGCCAGCTAAACGTGGTTCAGGGATTACTTTTGAGAATCTATGTCACCCGAATGATTTATCGATCGGCAATCAAAATTTAATCCGCAAGCATATATTCGAACGTCATCATCATGGTATTTTGACGGGTTCAACATTAACTGATGTTAAAATTAGCTTATTAACTGGGAGAGCTCATAATCAACACACTAAAGGTGGAGATTTTCGTGAAGCAACATTTCGAGCTTTAATACAAGGATTAGAACAAGCAGAAAACGTCTTACTAGAGCCATATTATGACTTCACGATAAAAGTTGACTTAGACAAAATCGGAAGAGTAATGGCCGATATTCAGCAAGCGCACGGTACATTTTCGCCTGCTGAGACGGTCGGTGACAAGGCGATTTTGACTGGAAGTGTTCCAGTCGCAACATTTATCGACTATCAACAAATCTTTATGTCATATACTCACGGAAAAGGAATACTAATTCTAAAATATGGCGGTTATGATCTTTGTCACAATTCAGAAGAAGTTATTCAAAGAATTAATTATCAAAAAGATGCTGATCCAGAGTACTCTTCGTCTTCGATCTTTGTTGCAAAAGGTGGTAAGACGAATGTCATACCTTGGTACGAAGCTAAAGCCGCTATGCATGCGCTTTCTAAAAATTAGATAGTCTAAAAAAGGAATAAATCATACGGCTTAAGCTCCCTTCATAGGCTGCCATTTATAGTTTACATTTTCATAAAAAAAGGTATAATAAAATTAGAGATACTAAAAATATAAAAAGGCTGAAGTAGTGCTGCAACACCACTTCAGCCGTTGTGCAATAGCCCTTTAAGGGGGCGACTCACTCATTTAGGTAGAAAAATAACCACCACAAAAAGCTTGTCAGGCCAAGGGGTGGTTATTTTTTATGGTGAAATGACAACACTGCGACAATTAATGTGCTAAAAGAAATCGCAACAACTAATGCTTCATATACTGTCATCCGCTCACCCCCCTTTCAAAATAAAAGGGAGAAAGCCACCACCCATAAAAGCCTTATTACACTATTATGATTACACCACAATAAGAACGTACGTTCTATTATGCGTTGTAATAAACTTGATAGAATTCAATAAACCGATAGATTAAGTATATCAAAAAAAGGAGCGGCATCTTATTTGCCAGCTCCTCTAATTTTATTCAGGAAATTTCTCGTCAATTAATGTATTTAACATTTCTTCAACTAGATCCCACTCTTCATCTGTTTCAATTGCAAATAGCTTGAAGTCATCCTCATTATCTTCTTCTTCATAACGAAATGCGAATACTTCTTGCTCTTCTTCTTCACCCTGTTCAACTGGTACAACAGCAATATATGACGTGTTACTTTCTTCTACATCAAATGTGAAAAGCACTTCAAATAGATGCTCTTCTCCGTTTTCATCAGGAATTATAATGCGTTCTTCTTCAGATAGTGACATAGTCTCTACCTCCTTATTGTTTTCCATTTAAATAGCCTTGCAAAATCATAACTGCTGCCATTTTATCGATTACTTTTCTTCGTTTGTCGCGACTTACGTCAGCTTCTAATAGGACTCGCTCTGCTGCCATAGTTGATAATCGCTCATCCCATAAAATTGTTTTTACTTTAAACTTATCAGTTAAATATTCTGCATATTTTTGTGAGATTTCCCCACGTTCACCTATTGTACCATTCATATGCTTGGGTAAACCAATTACAATTTCAGATACTTCATACTCACTGATAATTGCTGCGATCGATTGATTGGCAGTCGTAAAATCATTTTCGTTCCATTTAAGTGTTGTCAGGCCTTGTGCGGTCCAACCAAAAGCATCGCTGATAGCCACACCGATTGTCTTTGACCCGACGTCTAATCCCATTACTCTCATATTACTCCTCTTTGTTATGCTCGATATAGAATTTAACAAGCTCCTCGATTAACTCATCACGATCAAGTCTACGAATTAAGTTTCTTGCATCTTTGTACCGTGGAATATAGGCCGGATCACCTGATAATAAGTAACCCACAATTTGATTAATTGGATGATAACCTTTTTCCCTTAATGATTGATAAACAGTCAAGAGTACATCTTTCACATTTTCTTCTATTGGATCTTCAGAGAAACTAAATTTCATCGTTTTATCCATTGAATCCATGCATAACACCCCGCCTTATACTGTAAATTAGCTTTACATACTCATTCGTTGTCTATCTCTATTATACCTTTAAATTCTTTCAAATAACAAGTTACTTAACTGTTGAAATGAATTTTTTCACATCTTCTAAAGCTTGTGCTACCATTTCAGGTTTTTTCCCTCCTGCTTGAGCCATGTCTGGACGGCCTCCACCGCCACCGCCACAAATCTCAGCAGCTTGCTTAATTAATTTTCCTGCATGGTATCCTTGCTTAACTAAATCTGCAGAAACCCCTGAAGCTAATTGTACTTTCCCATCATTAACGGCTGCAAGTAAAATTATACCTGATTCTAGCTTTTGTTTTAAATCATCAACCATTGAGCGAAGTTGATTCATGTCACTCACATTTACTTTTTCAGCTAATACACGAACACCGTTAATTTCCTCAACTTTACCTATAAGTTCGCTCGCTTCATTGTTTGATAATTTCTGCATTAATGATTCGTTTTCTCGTTTCACTTGTTTAAGTTCTTGGAAAAGTGCTTCCACTTTTTCATTTACTTGAGTTGGTTTTGTTTTTAATAACTGAGCTACCTCTGTTAAAACCTGCTCACGTTCGTTTGTGTATTCAAAAGCACCTTTACTTGTTACTGCTTCAATTCTACGAATACCTGCACCAATACCTGATTCACTTATTAATTTGAATATGCCTATTTCTGCCGTGTTTTTCACATGGCAGCCACCACAAAGTTCTAAACTATAGTCACTGATTTGAACAACTCGGACAATATCACCATACTTTTCTCCAAAGAGCGCCATTGCTCCCATTTCTTTTGCCTCTTCAATTGGATAAAGTCCTGTTGAAACCGGAATTGTCTCCCAGATTTTCTGATTAACTTTTGATTCAATTAATTTTAATTCGTCATCAGTAACTGCGCTAATATGTGAGAAGTCAAATCGTAAGCGTTCTGCTGTTACTAATGAACCAGCTTGGTTTACATGCTGACCTAACACATCTTTTAATGCTTGATGTAATAAGTGTGTTGCTGTATGATTTTTTTCAACAAAACGACGTTTAGTATCATCAACATTCACATCAACAAAATCGCCTACTTTTAATTGACCTTTTGTGATTTTAACACGATGTAAATGTTGGCCTTTAGGCGCTTTCTGTGTGTCAAGTACTTGAGCCATTGTCATTTCAGTCATAATTGTTCCTGTATCAGCAATTTGACCACCGCTTTCAGCATAGAAAGGCGTTTTTGCTAATACAACGAGTACTTCATCAGCAGTTGATTCATTAACGAGTTGCTTGTCCTCAATAATTGCCTCAATTGTAGTCGTTAACTGTAGCGTATCGTATCCAACAAACTCACTTGATACAGTTAAGCTTTGATAAACATCATCTTGAACTTGCATTGAATCAACCTTTTGACGAGCCTCTCTAGCTCTTTCACGTTGAAGTTCCATCTCTTGTTCAAAACCTGCTTCATCAATTGTAAAGCCGAATTCAGCAACATATTCTTCTGTCAACTCTTTAGGGAAGCCATACGTATCATAGAGTTTAAATACTTCTTTCCCTGGAATAACTGTTGATTGTTTAGCTTGTTCATCGTTAATAATTGATTCTAAGATGGTGATTCCATCATTTAAAGTTTCATGGAATCGCTCTTCTTCCTTTTGAATGACATTGATTATAAAATCACGTTTTTCTTTAACTTCAGGATAGAAGTCTTTCATGATGTCTCCAACAACATCAACTAATTGATACATAAATGGCTTTTCAATTTGCAATTGTTTCGCAAATCTGACTGCACGACGAATTAAGCGTCGTAATACATAGCCTCTTCCTTCATTAGAAGGTAATGCACCATCACCAACAGCAAAAGCTACTGTACGAATATGATCAGCAATCACTTTGTACGCTGTATCTGTTAAATCATTATCACCATATTTAATTGATGTAATGTTCTCAACTTCATTAATAATAGGTAAAAATAAATCTGTTTCGAAATTCGTTTTTGTTCCTTGAATGACTGAAACGATTCGCTCTAATCCCATTCCTGTATCAATATTTTTCTTAGGTAAAGGTGTGTAAGTATCATCTGGATTATGGTTATATTGAGAGAACACAAGATTCCAGATCTCTAAATAGCGATCATTTTCTCCACCTGGGTATAGTTCAGGATCATTCGGGTTATTCCCATATGCTTCACCACGATCGTAGAAAATCTCTGTATTAGGTCCACTTGGCCCTTCACCGATATCCCAGAAATTTTCTTCTAATCGAATAATTCGTTCTTCTGGTAATTGAATAATATCTTTCCAGATTAAAAATGCCTCTTCGTCTTCTGGATGAACAGTAACAGATAGTAGCTCTGGATTTAATCCAAGCCATTTCCCATCTGTTAAAAACTCCCACGCCCACTCAATCGCTTCTTGTTTAAAGTAATCACCAATTGAAAAGTTACCTAACATTTCAAAAAACGTATGGTGACGCGGTGTATAACCAACATTTTCAATATCGTTTGTTCGGATAGATTTTTGGGCATTTGTAATACGTGGATTCTCAGGAATCATCCGGCCATCAAAATATTTTTTCAACGTAGCTACACCACTATTAATCCATAGTAATGTTGGATCATCAACTGGAATTAATGATGCACTTGGTTCTACTTGATGGCCTTTTTGCTTAAAGAAATCTAAAAACAATTGTCTTACCTCTGATGATGTTAATTGCTTCATCAATTATTCCTCCTGTTTCTATCGACTTAATCTTACTTGAGTACGTGACACTAAAAAACTCTCGCCTCTGCAGTATGTGCAGGGACGAGAGCTATCTTCGCGGTACCACCCTGATTATAGTCTAAAAAGACTATCATCTTTATCACTGCTAACGGTGTGAGCCGACAAGTTTTACTTGTACTCGTAACGAGCTTCTGTAACCCTTCGTTTAATTTATCTTTCAGCCAAGGATAAATCTCTCTAAAAACGGACTGTTACATACTAGTGTTAGTCATTGTTTTTTACTTATGATATCTCATGCTATTATATTGAAAAGTATATCGCCTGTCAATTATAGTACAATTAATTTTCAGTTTTTTTCATTTAGACTAGATAATCACCCATGTTAAGTCGATTGAAATGGGTTAAATGTGATCACACTTCTTATCACAACTAAAACAGGTACAGCAATAATCATCCCAAAGATTCCTGCTAATTCACTCCCAATTAATAAAACGAGGATAACTAATACAGGATGTGTTCGAAGATTGTACCCTAATATAAAGGGTGATAAGAGATTACTTTCAATAAATTGGACTACTACTATCCCGACTACTAAATAGAGTACGATTTGAGGTGATTGCATCAGTGCGATTAAGACTGCTGGCGCAGCACCTAAAAATGGACCAAAGTAAGGAATGATATTCATGATCATCATGAATATGGCAAGCAAAAATGCAAATTCAATTTTTAGAATCAAGTAAACAATAAAAGTGGTAAGTCCAACGAATAAGCTAATAATTAATTGAGCTCTAATATAGTGTGCTAAATCTTTATTTAAGTGGTAAATTAATTGCTTTGTTTTTTTTAGATAACGCTTTGGAATCCAATTTAAAAATTTCATTTTCATTTTATTTTGATCAAGTAAAAAATAAAACAACAATACAGGTACGACAGCTAAACTAATAAAATATTCACTAATCGCACCCATACTAATCATTTTATTTTCTAACCATGACGAGCTTGATTCAGAAATTACTATAAATAGCTCATCAATTTCGTGATGAATTGGGTCAGGTAATACATGTATAACTTCATCGATTCGATTAATCCAGTCACGATAGGTTTCTAATAGATTAGGAACTTGGTTAATAAAATGGATCGCTTGTTCACGGATTGTAGGATAAGAGATATACACCAATAAAGTTATCCCAACAATAAATACCGCATAAATGATCAAAATCGCTAACCATCGCGGTATCCATCGGCACGTTAATTTATCCACTATCGGATTTAATACATATGTCAAGACGATTGCTAATATAAACGGAAGCGAAACTTTAAATATTCCAGATAAAAGCTGTCGATAATTCGGAAATGTCCTTACTATGAGAAATAGAATGATTAAAGTAAGAATAGCTAGCACACCGTAGCGAACTAGCTTTTTAAATAATAAATCCTTGCTAGATACTTCTTTGTTACTGGACACGGCGTTCCGCTTCAGTGAACAAGTCATCTAATGATAGTAGGCTTCCATCCAAATCAACTTCATCAATATGGAATATATCATGTTTCTTTCTTAACTCAATAAAACAGTTCCAGCAATAATAATGATCTGGTGCTATTTTACCTAAGTTTTTAGATTGACAATTAATACATTGCAAAACTAAAACACCCTTTCATACTTAAGATAATCATATTATGGTACGAAAAGGTGTTGTTTAAACATATATTTTCAGATTAAGTTAAAAAATCATATGGTGATAAATGATGGTCTTCCTCTGTTGCTTCGGCAAGCTTTTCAGCATAATCTTCATCCGTTAATACTTTAGTTAACCGTTCTTTTAAAGTCGTGTTACGAATATTCGTATCGACTTCACGCACACCAGCTAAAAAGGCTGCTTCATTACCACAAATAATCAATGACTTTTTCGCACGGGTTATTGCTGTATACAATAAATTCTTCCTTAGCATCCGACGATAGCTTCGATCAACCGGCATAATAATTATCGGAAATTCACTACCTTGTGATTTATGAATTGAAATACAGTAAGCATGTGTAATATTTTGCAAATCATTTCGGTTATATACAACGTCAATATCATCATAAGTAACAACGACTTGTTCTTCTTTTTCAACATTTTCATTTGCTTTAAATATTGCTGTAATTTGTCCAATATCTCCATTAAAAACACCATCTTCAGGTTGATTTACAAGCTGAATAACTTTATCACCTGTTCTAAAAATAGCATCTTTCGTTTTTATCTCTCTTACACTAGATCGTTTAGGATTAACAATTTGCTGAATTTCTTGATTAATCCGATGTATACCAATGTCTGTACGATACATAGGTGCTAGTATTTGCATATCCTTAATATCTACATCACGTTCCAATGCTTTTTGGACAATTTGCTTCAATGCGTTGATAATGTCATAAGACTGGCACCGTATAAAATTGAAGTCTTTTGCTCTTGTTAGAGTATTTGTTTCAACCCTATCGTGCTTTATTTGGTGGGCAAGCTCAATAATTTTCGAATCTTCTTTTTGTCGATATACTTCTTTAAGCTCTACTGCCTTAATTTGGTTCGATGCTAATAAATCAGCAAGAACATGTCCAGGTCCAACAGAAGGCAATTGATCTTGATCCCCAACTAATAATACGTGCATATTCGTAGGAATCGCCTTGAAAAGTTGATTTGCAAGAAAAATATCAACCATTGAAAATTCATCAACAACAATTAAACGGCCCTCCAACTGATTGGCTTCATTTTTTTCAAAGCCATCGCCACCATCCCAGCCTAATAGTCTGTGAATTGTCATTGCTTGTAAGCCTGTTGACTCAGACAATCTTTTCGCAGCCCGCCCTGTTGGTGCTGTTAAAATAAATGGGAATTTTGATTTACTCTCATAGTCAGCTAAATCAAGTGAAACATCATGAATACTGCTAAAAGCTCGAAGGATTCCTTTTATGACTGTTGTTTTCCCTGTTCCAGGTCCACCTGTCAGAATCATGACCTTTTCATGTAAAGCCTGTTGAATGGCTTCGTATTGTTCTTTGCCATAGCTAAGCGTTTCTTCTTCTTCAATTTCACCGACAATTTTTAATAACTCTGCCTCAGGAACATCTTCAATTGGCTCTTGTTTCAAAATTCGCTTAATCTGTGTTGAGAAGCCTGCCTCAGCATAATACAGATAAGGTAAATATGCTTTCTCATCGTCAAGAACAATGCTTTCTTCTTCCGCCATCTCTACTAGCTGTTGATTAATTTCCTCATTTGTAATTTGATTTTGAGTAGCATTTAAAAGACGATCAGCTTCTTGGCATAGCTGGTCTACTGGTAAGAACACATGCCCATCTAGCATTGATTCATAGAGTATGTATAAACAGCCAGCGCGAATTCTTGATGGGTGGTTTAATTCGAGTTTGTTTTGTCTTGCGATTGTATCAGCTCGATGAAAACCAAATCCTTTAATATCAAACACATATTGATAAGGATTAGACATAAGTAAATCAATCGCTTGATCTTTATAGACCTCATAAATTTTTTGTGCCATTTTAAGACCAATGCCATATTTCAATAAGTGTACAACAACATGATCAAAGCCTTGGTGTTCACTCAACTGTTCGACTAACGTTTTTTTCCGTTGTTCTGTTAATCCAGGTATTTGATCAAGTACTGCTGGATTATCCATAATGTTTTGAATCGCTGTTTCTCCCAATTGATCAACAATTTTTAGTGCTGTTTTTTCACCAATTCCATAAAATAGATCACTTGATAAATAAGCAACAAGTCCCTCTTTTGTGTCTGGTAAGTATCTTCTAAAGTGGCTTACATCATATTGTAAGCCGAATCGTTTATGTTCAACAATTTTCCCATAAAACAAATAGGCTTCACCTGGTTGCAGTTCGCTAAAATAGCCTTTTACTACAATTTCAGGCTCTTGATACACTTCATTTGTCTCCAGGATTTTAATTTTTGCAATGGAAAAGTGTTCTGCAGGATTTGAGTAAATCGTATAAACCAATTCTCCTTTAATAAAATTTTCAGTTTGAATTATTAATTGTTCTTCCATCACAAAAAGCTCCTTTATTTTTACCAATCATTTAGATTACTCTTATCATTATAACTGATTTGTGGATGAAATTTAATTAAAGTATTAAGATTACTCTAAAAGAGCGCTTAAATATATTTTTTATTGCTCAAGACTTAATCAAATATTATCATTGTTTTTTCCTAGCAACAACTTGATTAAATTTACTTCCTCCCCAATCATTTCACGTTCATAAATAACTTTTAAATATATGATCAAGCAGTGATTGGTGCACGATAATGTTGTGCGTAAAAGTGAGATGGCACAATTAATGAACTTAATTAGGAGAATGACAATGGGCATTTTAAGTGGAAATCCTAAAGATCAGCCGATGCACTATGGTGAAATCTTTGGTTTATGATTATTTCTTTTAGCTGCTAAAGGATCAATAGCTGGATTTCAAACAAATTTCAACCATGCAGGTGATGCAGATTTAAAAAAGCTAATAGAAGAAGCAATTCAAGCGGCTATAGAAGAGGTCAAGCAGATTGAAGTAATTTTAAAAGCAAACGGTATTGGATTACCCCCAACACCACCCGAGAGTCCTGATGCAATAACAGAAGAGATACCAGCAGGTGCGCGCTTTTCAGACCCTGAAATTGCGGCGATGCTTTCCGCTGATATTGCGAAAGGATTAGTCGCATGTAGTACAATTATGGGACAATCGATCCGTGAAGATATCGCGATGATGTTCGGTCAATTCCACATTCAAAAGGCAACACTGGGTGGAAAAGCACTAAGAATGAATAAAGAAAAAGGTTGGTTAGTTCCACCACCATTACACTACTTTAGACCAGAAGAAGAATAACTGTTTCAACTCAGAAGGGAACAAGTTTAGTGCTTGTTCCCTTCTTTTATGAGACCTATTGAAAGACGATTATAAAGTTCCTTTAAATCTAGCTGGCTTTTCCACATATTGATCAATGATATAACCACAATCTGTACAAAGTATATATATTACTGCTGATCCCATCCCGAGAATTTTTTTAAATGGATTAAGAACAGCATAACCACTCTGTTTCCCTTTCCCCAAGTCTTTCCCACCACATCTTGGACACTCATGAACCAGATGATTTTGAATCATTTGACGACCTCCTATACAGTTATATTTTTAATCATCCATTAATCAGACAAGATCCATACATTTTTTAACTAAACACATATCCTAATTATAACATGTATTTCTATTTTTTAGTTTATTCCCTCTTTTGCATAAAAGAAGTAGATCCGGAAAAAATACGCTTATTAACTTAGTAAGGATGATAACGATGGATAATCAATTTAAACAAGAGGATATTGAAACATTTAGACAATTAATTAAGGGTATTGATATTGCAATGGTGACAACTCAGAGTGAAGAAGGACTTGTATCTCGGCCAATGAAGACGCAAGAAGTGGAATTTGATGGGGATTTATTGTTTTTTACGAAAAAGCAAACAGATAAATATGATGAAATCAAACACGATTCACATGTAAACGTGGCTTACGTTGGAAAATCATATGTTTCCGTTCGCGGAAAAGCAGAAATAGTAGACGATCTTGAGAAGAAAAAAGAATATTGGACCAAAGCACATGAAAAGATTATGCAAACTAATTATGATGATCCAAATGTCATTTTAATCAAAATAAAAGCTGAAGCAGCAGAATATTGGGAAACAGGTAATTTTATTAAAAATATTGCATTTATGTACAAACGTTTGACAGGACAAAAAGCAGAAACAGTTGACATAAACGAAACAATTGAACTAAAAAAATAAAATTTTATGGGTTGCGCAAAAAAACATGCAACCCTTTTTAATAACTAATTCTGCTGTGTGTTTTTATTTTCAAAATAAAAAGGATAAGTAATGCTGATATCCTTTATCAGCATCGCTTATCCTACATAGTCTAATTTTACTTGATCACGGAAGATTTCACTAATTGTCCCGCCACCAAGGCAGACATCTCCATCATAGAAGACGACTGATTGACCTGGTGTAATCGCAGATTGTTGTTCATCAAAATCAACTAGAACTTTACCATCGTCAAGAATCGTTACATGAACATGACTGTCTTTTTGACGGTATCTAAATTTAGCTGTACATTTAAATGTCTTATCTTCAGGTTCATTAATCCAGTTAACGTCCTCTGCTATTAATTGATCAGACATTAAATAAATATTATTTTCTTCATTTTCAACTAATAGTACATTTCTTTCTAAATCTTTACCTACTACAAACCATGGGCCACCTGGGCCACCAATTCCTAAGCCTTGACGTTGTCCAATCGTGTAATACATTAAACCATCATGTGTTCCTTTATCAACACCAGACATCGTCTCGATTCGACCTGGCTGAGCCGGCAAATACTCACTTAAGAATGTTTTAAAATCGCGTTCACCAATAAAGCAAATTCCTGTACTATCTTTTTTATTTGCCGTTACTAAACCATGCTCTTTGGCAATTTTACGAACCTCACTCTTATCTAAATGACCGAGTGGGAACATGACTTTTTCCAGCACATCACTTGATAATTGATTTAAAAAGTATGTTTGATCTTTATTTTGATCTGTCCCACGTAAAAGTTCAACTTTATCACCAGTTCGACGTATTTGAGCATAATGACCTGTTGCTACATAATCAGCTCCAAGTGACAAGGCATGATCTAAAAAGGCTTTAAACTTAATTTCTTTATTACACATCACATCTGGATTTGGTGTTCGGCCTGATTTATACTCATCTAAGAAATACGTAAATACTTTATCCCAATATTGCTTTTCAAAGTTAACGGCAAAATACGGAATCTCAAGTTGATTAGCAACTCGAATAACATCATCATAATCCTCAGTTGCGGTACAAAATCCGTCTTCATCTGTGTCATCCCAGTTTTTCATAAAAATACCGATGACATCATAGCCTTGTTGTTTTAATAATAATGCAGTGACAGATGAATCAACACCACCACTCATCCCTACTACTACACGTATATCTTTATTTTCTTTCATTTCCGTCCCCTCCCTTCGCTACTTCGTCAATCGTTTAACTACATTTATCACCCGTTTTGCCGCTTCAATCATTTGAGCTTCATCGTTAGCAAAACCAAAACTAAAGCGAATTGAATTTTTTGTCTTTGGATGATCTGATCCGTACATCGCAGTTAAAACATGAGATGCTTCGATTGACCCAGCGGTACAAGCACTTCCACTAGATACGGCAACTCCTTCAAGATCTAAACTCATTAACATTTGTTCAACACTTGTATTGGCAAAGCTAATATTTAATATAGTCGGTGCTAATTCTTCAAACTTACCATTAACTGAGAATTCAATGCCTGACTGTTGTAGTTCTTTGTAAAATAAATCTCGATATAATTTATATTTATCATAGTTTTGATAATTATTGGCTTCGATCTGTTCAATTGCTACTCTCATTCCTACAATCCCCGGTAAACTTTCCGTACCTGGTCGCTTCAATCGTTCTTGGTTTCCACCGTGTTGCAGTGCATTAAATTTAACATCTTGCTGTGCGTATAGAAAACCAACACCTTTAGGGCCATTTAATTTATGTGCAGATGCTGACATTAAATCAACACCAAGTTGTTTGACATCTAACTTTATTAAGCCATAAGCTTGAACCGCATCCGTATGAAAATATGCTTGATGATCCTTTAATACATTTGCAATCTCTTCAATTGGTTGAATGGTGCCAACCTCATTATTAATCATCATGACTGAAACTAATATAGTATCAGGACGCAATTGTTTAACTACATCTGATGGTTGAACGTACCCAGCTTCATTAACTGGCAAATATGTTACCTCAAAACCAAGAGATTCTAAATGTTCAGCTGCGTGAATATTAGCATGATGTTCAATTGCTGTTGTAATAATATGATTACCCTTATGTTGGTTGGCAAGTGCAACTCCAATTAATGCAAGGTTATCTGCCTCTGTTCCCCCACTTGTAAAATAGAGTTCCTTCTCATCTGCTCCAATGGATTGTGCTAAGTATCTTCTATTCTCATCTAGGATTGCACGTGCACGACGACCAAACTGATGAATACTGGAAGGGTTCCCGTAAACCTCCCCCATCACTTCTTGCATTGCTTTAATCACATTAGGATGCATCGGTGTAGTCGCTGCATGGTCTAAATAAATTGGTTCCAATTGTCGTCCCTTCCTTCTCTTGATCAATTAAATGTAAAACATATAAGGCTCATTCTCGTGATCTTCATCATAGTTCGACAAGTCTTCTAGAGTAGTCGTATCAAGTACATCTTTTACCGCATCGCGAATTCTTATCCATAATGATTGTTGAGCGGGTTCTTCATCTTCAATTCCTTCAACTAGAGTTATCGGTCCTTCTAAAGTTCTAATAATATCACCAGCCGTTATTTGATCTGCGGGTTTTGCTAATAAATAGCCTCCGTAAGCACCTCTAATACTTCTTACTAAACCGGCATTTCGCAATGCTGGTACTAATTGTTCTAAATAATGTTCTGATAAATCATGATTTTTAGCGATACTTTTTAATGATATCGGAGTTTGCTCTTTATTTTTTGCTAAATCGATCATAATTGTAAGACCATAACGGCCCTTAGTAGATATTTTCATGTTAAAAACGCTCCTTTATCGAAACAAAATTGCCTAGATGAATCAATCATTCGACTGCTTATTACATTATAACATGAATATTCGTTATCACTTGCATTTCAAGATTGAACTACGTACGATAAAGACAATTAAGTTATTCTGATTTATAATAGCAAATGTTTGTTATTTTAAATGATTTTGCCTTCAAAAGTCAAGTCAGACTGCTTACTCAAACGTCCAACTCGTAATCTAATAGACATTTATTACAAATATATACTTTAGTTAGAATTAACTTAGTAGTTATGATTTTTGTGGATTGATAAAATTCAAGTTAAATGAAGTTACCATTATTATAATATCAATATTTTATTACATATTTAATCGGCAATAATTTTTAGTAAAGGAGTTTTCATCATGGCAAAACAACCTCTAGCCTTTCGTTTAAGGCCTAAACATATTGGAGAAATTATTGGGCAAAAGCATCTGGTCGGTGAAGGAAAGATGATTGAACGGATGGTTAGTGCGAAACGATTAGCTTCAATGATTTTATTTGGACCTCCAGGAACAGGTAAAACTTCAATGGCCATCGCGTTAGCGAAATCTATCGGTTTAAGATATAAAATTCTTAATGCCGTCATAGACAAGAAGAAAGATATGGAAATTGCAGTTGAAGAAGCAAAAATGTTCGGTTCCCTTGTCATTATTTTAGATGAGGTTCATCGCTTAGATAAGGCGAAACAAGATTTTCTTTTACCACATCTTGAGAGTAATCTAATTACATTAATCGGTTGCACAACTAGTAATCCATATCACTCTATTAATCCTGCGATTCGAAGTCGTGTACATTTATTTGAACTTAATAAATTATCAGTAACAGAAGTACAAGAAGCATTAACTAGAGCAATTAATGATAAGGATGAAGGGTTAGGCAATATGAAGATCAAAATCACTGATGAGGCTCTTGAGCATTTCGCTAATGCATCTGGTGGTGATTTACGCGCTGCTCTTAACGGATTAGAGTTAGCCGCCTTCTCTACTAAGAAATCAGCTGACGATACAATCGTCATCGATCTTTCTGTTGCAGAAGTATGTATGCAGAAAAAAAGCTTCAATCACGATAAAGGTGGCGATGCTCATTATGATGTCCTGTCTGCTTTTCAAAAATCAATAAGAGGCAGCGATGTAAACGCAGCATTACACTATCTGGCTCGATTAATTGAAGCTGGGGATTTAGATAGTATTGCCAGGAGAATGACCGTCATAGCTTATGAAGATATTGGGCTAGCTAATCCATCTGCTGGTATGCGCACACTTGCTGCAATAGAAGCAGCAGAGCGAGTTGGTTTTCCAGAAGCAAGAATTCCATTATCTGTTGCTTTAGTTGAATTATGTTTATCGCCTAAATCGAACTCTGCCTATAAAGCTCTTGATCAAGCGATCTATGATGTTAGGAATAGTGATATTGGCGACATTCCACCACATCTTAAAGACAGCCATTATTATGGTGCAAGTAAGTTAGGTCGAGGAATTGGTTACAAATATCCTCATGATTATCCAGGTGCATGGGTTAAACAGGATTACTTACCTGAACCACTAAAAAATAAAAAGTATTATCAACCAGTTGAAACAGGTAAATTTGAACGTGCATTAAAGCAAATATATGATCAAATTAATAATTATGAATAAATTTAACAAACATTGACCATACTTTCCTTATAGATAGCCTACTGATCTTTTAAAAAATAATAATAAAATAATAGTAGTCAGGAGTGAGAGTATGGCAAAAGTTAGACAAGATGCATGGTCACATGAGGATGACCTTTTATTAGCTGAAACGGTTTTACGACATATCCGACAAGGTAGTACTCAATTAAACGCCTTTGAAGAGGTCGGTGACAAGTTAAATCGAACATCAGCTGCGTGTGGATTTAGATGGAATGCCGAAGTTAGACAAAACTATGAACAAGCCGTAGATATTGCTAAACGACAACGAAAAGAAAACAAACGAAAGCAACTATTAGCACAAAAGAAAAAAATATCACAAACTCAGTTATATCAACCAACAGTATCAGTTGGAGATGCCAAGAATACTAGTTCATTAACTGAGCAAGTAGTTAACTCTACACAATTACTAGATTTAGATCATGTAATAAATTTTTTAATTGAATTAAAACATAAAAACATTCAATCTCATCAACAACATACAAACTATCAAAAACTAGAAACAGAGCATCGTGAGTTACTAAACGAAAATGAGCAACTTAAAAAGCAAGTCAAATCATTAGAAAAACAAGTAGAAACGATTCAAGAAGATTATCAAGCATTTCTGCAAATTATGGACCGTGCCCGGAAAATGGTCGTTTTTGAAGATGATGATGATACGAAAATGCCTACATTCGTTATGGACAAAAACGGTAACTTAGAGCAGGTTGCACGTTAACTTAATTATAAACACATTCTAAACATAAAAAACGCATTCACCAAATTGAGTGAATGCGTAATTTTTTTAATAACTATGTATTAATCCCGATCGTGCCGTCTCCTAAAAAAAGTTTTGAACCCGCTCGTAAGCAGGTGGGTGTCTTATTCATTACTTTTTACGTCCTACTAAATAGGCTTGTAAGCCATAACGAAACAGTCAGACTCCCGAATTTATAATGTTCGGTCAAAACATAATAAATTCAACGAACACATCAGGATTAACGCATAAGTTATCTTTAACTTATGCATTTATGTTATCACATCTTTTTTTATGAATCAAGGTTTATGAAAGGGGTTACACCTATTATTCGTGTTTATTTTTTGGTTCTAAAACCGATAAATGTAAATCCGTTAATTGGCTTTGACTTACAGTACTTGGCGCCTCTGTTAGTGGATCTGAAGCAGAAGCAGTCTTAGGAAATAGTATCGTTTCACGTAAATTTGTCTTACCAGCTAAGAGCATGACTAAACGATCAAATCCTAAGGCAATTCCACCATGTGGTGGTGTACCATATTCTAACGCTTGTAGTAAAAAGCCAAATTGACTATTTGCTTCTTCCTCTGAAAAACCTAACACCTTGAACATCTTTTCTTGAAGATCTCTCTGATAAATTCTTAAAGACCCTCCACCTAATTCAAATCCATTCAGAACTAAGTCGTAAGCAGATGCTTTAACCTTCTCTGGTTCTGTTAACAGTCTGTCAATATCTTCTTCGACTGGCAAAGTAAATGGATGGTGTGCTGCAACATAACGACCGTTATCTTCGTCATATTCAAGTAGCGGCCAATCTGTTACCCATAGGAAGTTAAACTGTTCTTCATCAATTAAGCCTAAGTCTTTTCCAAGCTTCTGTCTTAATGCACCAAGACTATCATAAACAATTTGTGTTTGGTCAGCGACAAATAATAGTAAGTCACCTGCTGATGCGTTTAGGCGTTCGCTAATTGATGCTTGTGCTTCTTCATTAAAGAACTTAGCAATCGGTCCTGAGAAACCATTTTCATCAACTTTAACCCAAGCTAAGCCTTTAGCGCCATAAATTTTCACAAAATCAGTTAGTTTATCAATGTCTTTTCTTGAGAACGATGCCGCTTCACCTTTCACATTAATTGCACTTACCTTACCGCCATTAATGACAGCATTTGCGAAGACTTTGAAATCTGAGTCCTTCACAAGATCTGATAAATCAACGAGTTCTAAACCGAAGCGCGTATCCGGCTTATCAGATCCATATCGAGACATTGCTTCATCATAAGTCATTCGTGGTAATGGTAATTGAAGCGCGACACCTTTAATTTCTTTCATAACTAACTGCATCATACGTTCTGACATTTCCATAATTTCGTCACTCGTCATAAATGATGTCTCAATGTCAATTTGAGTGAATTCTGGTTGTCTGTCTGCGCGTAAATCTTCATCACGGAAACAACGAGCAAATTGATAATAACGTTCAAATCCAGCCACCATGATTAACTGTTTAAATAGTTGTGGTGATTGTGGTAATGCATAAAAATGCCCCGGATGTACACGACTTGGCACTAAATAATCTCGTGCCCCCTCTGGTGTACTCTTAGTCAGCATTGGCGTTTCCATTTCTAAAAAGCTCTCTTGATTTAAAAATTGACGAATCACTTGAGCAGTTTTGTGACGTAATTTAATCGTTTTTTGCATCGACTCACGTCTTAAATCAATATATCGATATTTTAGACGTGTATCCTCACTAATTTCTTTATCTTCAAACACATTTATTGGTGGTGTTTTTGATGCGTTTAAAATAGAAATTTTATCTGCAGTAACTTCAATCTCGCCTGTTTTCATTTTTTCATTAATCGTTCCTTGAGCACGAGCAACAACTGTACCTTCAACCTGTAAAACATATTCATTTCGTACTGTTTCAGCAATTGCTAGCGCCTCTTCAGATAGAGCAGGATTAAAGACGACTTGAACCATGCCTGATCTGTCTCTTAAATCAATAAAAATTAAGCCACCTAAATCTCGTCGTTTCTGAACCCATCCTTTTAAAGTAACATGCTGATCAATATTTGCTTTTGTTAATGCTCCTGCTAAATGTCGTGTTTCAATCATACGGATTACCCCCTTATATTCGTTCTTTTATATAGTTAATAATTGCGTCAAATGAAACTTGTTCTTGTGTACCATTTGACATATCTTTAATTTCAACAATGCCTTGTTCCAATTCATGATCGCCGATAATGAGAACAAATTTTGCATTTTCTCGGTCAGCTGCTTTAAATTGTGCTTTCATCTTCTTGCCTAAAAAGTCTTTATCTACTTTAATATCAGCCATTCTTAATGATTTCATTATGCCACTTGCTTTTAACTCAGCTTCTTCACCAAGTGCAACGATATAACAATCTAATGCATGCTCAACTGGTAATTCAATTCCTTCAGCTGCTAGTGCCATTAATAATCGTTCTACACTTAAAGCAAAACCGATTCCAGGTGTATCAGGTCCATCTAATTCCTCAACAAGACCATTGTATCGGCCACCACCAGATAGTGTTGTAATCGCGCCAAATCCTTCAGCCTCACTCATAATTTCAAATGCTGTATGGTTATAGTAATCTAATCCACGAACTAGATTTGGATCAACAACATATTCAACACCTAGTTCATCTAAATATTTTTTCACTTGTTCAAAATAATCTTTAGAATCTTCTGTTAAATAATCAAGAATATTAGGTGCTGTCTTCATTGATTCATGATTACGATCCTTTTTACAGTCAAGCACGCGTAATGGATTTTTCTCTAGACGAACTTGGCAATCTGAACACAATTCTTCTTTAACCGGTGTAAAGTGGTTAATCAGTGCCTCGCGATGTGCTTCTCTACTTTGTTGATCACCTAACGTATTTAATACGAGTCGCAGTGATCTTAACCCAACACTCTGATACAGCGTCATCGCAAAGTCAATGACCTCCGCATCAATAGCGGGATCAGCGCTACCTAACGCTTCAACGCCAAACTGCACAAACTGACGCATTCTTCCTGCTTGAGGTCGTTCATAACGGAACATCGGTCCATGGTAGAACAATTTTTGTGGTTGTTTTACATGTCCATGTAATTTGTGCTGAACATAAGCACGTGCAACAGAAGCTGTTCCTTCTGGTCTTAAAGTTAGTTGTCGATCCCCACGGTCAGTAAAAGTGTACATTTCCTTCTGAACGATGTCTGTCGTATCCCCGACGCCACGTTGAAAGACCTCTGTATGTTCAAAGATAGGTGTGCGAATTTCTTGGTAATTGTAAAGCGAACAAAGTTCAATGAATTTTTGTTCAAGGTACTGCCATTTCTCTGATTCCCCAGGTAAAATATCCTGAGTGCCTCTAGGTAAATTAATCATAATCATTTCCTCCATTTTCCGTAAATTAAATTTACATATAAAAAATTGACAACAAAAAATACGCCTCCCAAAAATAAGGGACGAGCGTATACCCGTGTTGCCACCCTAGTTGAATTAATTAGTTGATTAATCCCACTTAAACAATTAACGCTTGTAAACGGCTTTGCTTACTTATGTTCAACAAAGCATCTCCAGATCGTCTTTCATTAAAACGCCTGATAGAGATCCTCTCAGCTAATAGATCCCCTCTCTTAATCCGCATATTTTAACTACTTTTTCCTTCATTGATTTTAATAACCCTAAATTATTTGAATTGTTTATAATATTACTGTTTACAACTAATAATGTCAAGTTGAATATGGAATGACCTCGAATAAACACTGAAAAATGAGATGTCTCTTATGACTCACATTGCTAAGGTCTATAAGTTCAGCATTAAGAATAAAAGTAATAGATACGGTAGAAACAAAATGGGTAACAAAATTATAAATGCCTTAATGCTATTTGATTCCTTTCGCTTTGTATATAAAAGGTGTATATTCCCCACACTAGATGTAGGAAAAAAATTATTGTTAAAAATAGCCACATTTCAAATGATTCAGAAGCAGTCGGTGCACCAGAACCCATATAAGAAAAAAACAACAGAAATAATGTTACAATTATGTGAATAGGTAAGAATGATAAATACTTTTTTATCATATGTCCTCCTATATACTCAATTATTGATTATTAAATATGAAATACCCGAAGCTATTAATTAAGATAAAGTAAGTAATGTATACAAAGATATTACTTATCCAAAATGCTGTAACGTTTCCTTCTACTTCAAAATTTTTAACAAATAAACTTATGTTAGGAATCATCCCTAAGAAAAATAAAACTGTTAATACAGTATTAATAGTAGAAAACCAATCATATGAACCGGGGCCACCTAGATAAGATCCAGCAATGATTATAAAGAAAATAAAAAGATGATACTTAAATCTAGATAAATTAGTTAATAAATATTTTTCTAACATTTTTCGTGCTCCTTTAGTTTAAATAGAAGAAGGGATTTCTCCCTTCTCTTATCTAATTTATATCGTAAATTTGAAAAAGATCATATCTAGGAAAGTGCTCATAAAATTGGATTAATGCATGCGCAGTTCCATTACCCTTTTTCTCAAATGCTGGTACGATTTCCCCAAATTTATCACCTATTCTAGTGTCTACCGTGATCTGCAAAGGATCACCTTTTATAGAGTAATTTTTGACTTTATCATCATAAATACTATTTTTCAGGTCTAATAATGGAATTGCTGGTCGAATAACAGGAGCAAGTCCAACTGTATAGCTATGGTGTAAGAATGGAGCCGCATTAAAAGTTACTCCTTTCTCTAAATAAGTATTATGTGATAAAAGATCTTTCAAAGTAGATCTATTACCAGATAGTGGCATATATGCTTTGTGTAATTCTTGCTTTAACATTTGATATGAAACTATTTGTGCCAAAAAACCACCCAATGAGTGCCCAGTAACATATGCGTTTACTTTCTCATTTGTCAAAATGATATCAGCTGCAAATCTATTAGCTAATGGAACTTGTAAATTATAATTTGAAAAAAGTATACCTGCATCGGCTATAAAGTCATATAATATTTCAATTGTAGCTCCTATTTCAGTCCCTCTATACCCAATCACAATATCATGTCCTTTTTTAACCGCTACTCCTCCAAATCCAGCTGAAAAGAATCCACCATCATTAGCTTTAACAATCGTCCAATCGCCCATTTCATCTTTTAACTCATCTAATCGTTTCTCATTACCGATATTAGAGGCATTCGCTATTCTTTTATTCACTTCACTCTCAAAATTAACATAAGCCAGACGATGCTTTGGATCTTCAGCATCTGGAATGATGTCTTTACGGTGTCAATTAAAACTCATGACTTTTCTCTGATTTGATGTAATTCTAATGCATTACATCAATAATAATAAAGGTAGTAGAATTAAAAATGGCAAAAACATAATTGGTAATGCTATTAAAAAGGCTCTTAGGTTGGCTTTTTCTTTCCTAATTCTTATTAACAGCATAAAATTCCCTATACTCGCAATAGGAAAATAGATAATTACAAAAAGTTTCCATGCTTCAATCGGATCAAATGGCATTGTTGCTCTTGTTCCAATAAAAGTCCCAAACAAAAGTAAAGCACAAATAGTAATATGAATCGGCATGAACCTCAATTGTTTTTTTAACATTGGATCACCTACTTTATGTTTTGTTAATGAAATATAAAATAACCAACCACATTGATAATAATAAAATAAATAAAATATAATAAAACAGTACTTATACAGAATCCCGAAATATTTTCTTTTTCATCAAAATATTTAATAAATATAATTAGGTTCGGAAACAAGCTTATAAAGAAAAAAACAGTAATGGCTGTAGCGGAACTAGCTAACCAATTATTTGAGTTAGCCGTTCCAATAATAGAAGCGAATATTAATATAATAATTAGAAAAAAGTGTAGCGGGATTCCGATTAAATTTGCAAATAAATACTTTTTCATCATTTTAATTTCCCCTTTACCCTTAGGTTAGGAACAGAGAAAGTGATTTCCCTTTCTCTGTTCTTTCTGTCCTAGTAAAGCTCTTTCTCTAGACCATCATATCTTGGAAAATGCTCATAAAATTGGACTAACGCATGTGAACTTTCACCAGAATTTAGCATTGGGAATGCAGGGACAATTTTTCCGAATTTAGTTGCTGACCCAGTATCGACAAACCATGATTGCAGAAAATCCCCATCTATCGAATAATTAATAACTTGATTATCGTATTTACTCGATTCTAAAACGTCTATTGGAATTGCAGGTCTCAATGCCGTGAAATTACCAATGAAAGAATCGTACGAATTATAGAAAAATGGCGCAGCGTTAAATGTTACACCCTTTTTAAATCGGGATCCTTGTAATAATATTTCCTTTAAATTGGTATGGTTAGAACTCTCAAGATAAAATGCATTGTGGAGCTGTTGATCTAATATTCTATAAGATACCACTTGCGCCAAAAAGCCACCTAATGAATGGCCAGTGACATAAAGATCAGATTGTTCGTGTTCTAAAATAAGTCCCGCTGCAAATACACTTGCATGACCATCTTGAGCATTAGTACCTAACCCAAATAAATCTATATCCGCTATCATATCATATACAGTTTCCATGCCTTCTTTCATTTCAGTCCCCCTATACCCAATCACAAATCCTGCTGAAAAGAACCCACCATCATTCGCCTTAATTATCGTCCAGTCGACCATTTCATCTTTTATTGCACCTAAATGACCTCTAGAATGAATTTTTGAAGCATTCGCTATCCTTTTATTCACTTCACTCTCAAGATTAACATAAGCCAGATTACTAATGTGTAGCATTGTCCGATCTGACACGTCATAGATCATCCGTCGATGTTTTGGCTCTTCTGCATCTGGAATGACGTCTTTACGGTGTCAATTAAAAATCATGACTTTTCTCTGATTTGATGTAATTCTAATGCCTTACATCAATAATAATAAAAGTAGCAGAATTAAAAATGGCAATACCATAATTGGTAACGCTATTAAAAAGGCTCTTAGATTGTCTTTTTCATTCCTACTTCTTATTAACAGCATAAAATTCCCTATACTCGCAATAGGAAAATAAATAATTACAAAAAGTTTCCATGCTTCAATCGGATCAAATGGGATTGTTGCTCTTGTTCCAATAAAAGTCCCGAACAAAAGTAAAGCACAAATAGTTATATGAATTGGGATGAACCTCAATTGTTTTTTTAACATTAAATCACCTACTCTATGTTTTGTTAATGAATTATAAAATAACCAACAGTATTAATGATAATAAAATAAGTAAAATACAATGAAATTGAACTGATACAAAAACTTGAAATATTGTACTTTTCATCAATATATTTAACAAATACAAATATATTTGGAGTCAAACCCATAAAAAAGAAAACTGTAATGACTGTGGTAAAACTAGCTAACCAATTGGCTATATTGGGCGCACCCATTAGAGACCCAAAAATCACCATGAACATAAGGAAAAGATGATATGGGATTGCTATTAAATTTGTTAATAAATATCTTTTCAACATTTTATTTCTCCTCAAAATTAATTTATAGAGAAGAGAATTTATCTCTTCTCTTTTTAACTTACTTTTTTAATTATCATATTTTACAAAATGTTCGTAAAATTGGATTAGTGCATGTGGGTTTTTTCCGGTATTTTCCATCGGGTATGCAGGAAAAATTTTCCCAAATTTAGTTGCAGATCCAGTATCTACAAACCATGATTGTAAAAAATCCCCTTCTATAGAATAATTAATAACTTGATCTTTATATTTGTTAGATTTTAAAGCTTTTAATGGAATCGCAGGTCTGATTATTGTGCCATTAAAAAATCCATACGTATGATAGAAAAATGGTGTAGCGTTAAGAGTAACTCCTTTTTTAATAATGGAATCCTTGCAATAATATTTCCCTTAAAATTGTGTGATTCGAGCTATTAGGATGAAAAGAATTGTGTAATTCTTCCTTCAGCATTCTATTTGCCACTATTTGCAGATATGTACTCTACATTCGCAACATAAGAAACAGAAGTATTAAATATGGTAGAAACATGATAGGCAATGCAACTAAAAAGAATTTCAAGTTATTTTCTTGCCCACGATTAACAATCAATAAATGTAAATTACCTACGTGTGCAAGAGGGAAAAATATTATCACCAAAAAAAACCACATCCTGATAGGTTGAAATGGTGTTGGTGACCCTGAACTCATATAAGTACCAAACAAAAGAAAAAATGTGATTATAATATGAATTGGTATAAACGATAAATGTTTTTTAATCATACAATACTCCCTCGTAAAATAAATTTAAAATTAAAATACTTCTATTTTTTGAAAATAACAGTAACTTAAAATAAAAGTATGGAGTCATACTTTCCCTCTACACATTACATTAACAAATAAACTAAAAGAGAATTTTTTCTATTTGCATAAAAATTTTGATTACTTAACAAACTTCATAAAGAAGGTGGAATCACCTTCTTTATGAAATCAGAATTAATTATCATATCTAGGGAAATGCTCATAGAATTGTATTAATGCATGTGGTTTTTTTTCGGTATTTTCCATCTGGTATGCAGGAAAAATTTTTCCAAATTTAGTTGCAGATCCAGTATCTACAAACCCTGATTGTAAAAAATCCCCTTCTATAGAATAATTAATAACTTGCTCATTGTATTTGTTTGAGGTTAAAGCTTTTAATGGAATCTCAGGTCTGATTATTATGCCATTAAAAAATCCATACGTATGATAGAAAAATGGTGCAGCGTTAAAAGTAACTCCTTTTTTAAAATGGGATCCTTGCAATAGTATTTCCCTTAAAATAGTATGATTAGAGCTGTTAGGATGAAAAGAATTGTGCAATTCATCCTCTAACATTTTATAGGAGACAACTTGTGCTAAAAATCCACCTAATGAATGACCTGTAACATATGCATTAGCTTGTTCATATTCTAAAATAAGCTCAGCAGCAAATTTACTTGCTTTATTAGACTGCACATTGGTACCTGATATGAATAAATTAACATCTGCTAGAAAGTCATATATAAATTCAAATGTAGATTCAGTCCCTCTATACCCAATCACAATATCATGACCTTTTTTAACCGCCACACCACCAAATCCTGCTGAAAAGAATCCACCATCATTAGCTTTAACAATCGTCCAGTCGCCCATCTCATCTTTCATTGCGCCTAAATGGCCTCTAGAATAACCTTTTAAAGCATTCGCTATTCTTTTATTCACTTCACTTTCAAGATCAACATAAGCCAGATTACTAATGTGTAGCATTATCCGATCTGACACGTCATAGATCATCCGTTGATGTTTTGGCTCTTCTGCATCTGGGATACCGTCTTTATCTGAATCGATTAATCTTGGATCAGAATGACTAATGAAATACCCACCACTATATGGGACGTAATGCATCGTCACTTCTTCGCCATCCAACAATCCATCACCGTCAGTATCTGGATTTGTATAGTCTGTGTAGACAAGTTTACCATTCCCTAAGCGCATGCCCTGTTTTTCAAAATAATCAGGAATGACGTCACCATCTGTATCTGTCGTATAATCAATTGTATCTTCAGCAGTTTGGTCAAAAATTTCATCGAGTTGATCTGCATTGTCGGCAAAGAAGTATTTACCGCCCGTGCTATTAGCGATTCGCTCTAATAAGGCTTGGTCAACACCTGATCCTAAACCGATTGTATAAATCATAATATTATGCTCATTTGCATAGTTAATTGCCTGATCATTCCAAGTGCCATTTCCGTCTGTTAAAAATATCACAAAACGTAAGTGATCTTGGTTCCCATTGTTAATGACTTCATCCAGGGCTTCCATCATCCCCCTATATAAATTGGTTCCGCCTATACTATCAATCATATCAATCGCATATTTAACTTTTTCTTTATCAGTTGTTAATTCAATCAATAGATCAGAAAAGGAATCGAAATCGACTACCGCAGAACGATCACCTTCATTTAGTTTATCAACAAAGGCTTTTGAAGCCGTCTTCCTGATATCTTCAGGGTCTTCCCAGGACATGCTACCTGATGAGTCGATTGAAAAGACGACATCAATATTTTTCATTTCTCCTTCTTCACCAAGTTCAGGAGGACGGATTTCTGTTTCCCATGCTTCGTCCCAAATGACACCATTTAACAACAAGTACTGACTAAAATGGTCAACTGTCACTGTAACAGAACGATTATCTGCATCATGAGTTTGATTTTCCAGTCTCTCTAGACGCTGTTCATCTTCGTTATAATAAAAAATTTCTGGTCTAAAGTCATCAGTCACAATCGACTCATCATAAACAAATGTCATTTCTGCTTCATTAAAATCAATCTCAGTATTAAAGTCAAATGGAGCGCCGAGATAACCTGGTATGTCGTCAGTTAAGAACCAATTTGTTCCTTCCATATTGGTAATCGTTGTTGACGTCACATCAGCAGCACGTGATTCAATGGTCACTGATGGATTAACATAAGGATCAAGCTCAATTTCTCCTGTTTTTGTCGTGTACGTCACAACTTCATCCCCATCTAAAATACCATTACCTGATGTATCTGGATTCAATGGATCAAAACCGAATTCCTCTTCTAAACTATCAATTAATCCATCTCCATCGGTATCTGCATTTAATGGATCTGTCTCTCTAACTCAAAGCCATCCTCCTGACAATTATTCTGTACTTTAAGGATAAAACATATCAACTAACTCCTGGGAAGCAATCCCCTGTGTGTGCATCTCAACCATCACTTCACCATCAATTTCATAGACATAGATTTCCCTAATACTTCCATTGTGACGTCCAAAGTAATAATATGCCATGAATGTTTCTTCTAGATCAGGCCAATCTTGATCAAAAACAATATGATTTCTTTCATATTTCTCATCAACTTTGAAATCTAAGTTATGCTCAATGAAATGATCTACATCATCAATCCCAGAAATAAACACCATGAAAAGCCTATCTTTCGAATTGGCAAATTTAGCTTTAATAATGCTTGCTTCTTCCGGTAAAGTGAAGGAAAATTCATTTTTAATTTCATTTACTTGAGTCTCTGTAAGTTCATTCACGTGTTTCATTTCAGTATCAAGATAAAAGCAACCAGAAAGGAGCACTAACGTAGTTAACACAAATAGACTTGTATAAATAACCTTCATTTACCTCCGTGCCTCCTTTAAAGTTGGCTCTTGTGAATTTGTCAGGAAACGCTCACCTTTTTTCCATGTAACATTCACTTCATAACAACCTTCTACTGGGAATTGTTTTGCAAGACCTACCTCATGTAGTCTATACATTTCACCATCAGTTAAAATAGGACCGCCTTTTAATGGCGAATCTTCTTTCCAATCATAGAAATCATCAATAAAATACTTTATCTCCATAGAGTATTCCACTCCAGTCCGTCTAACAGTACTTGTCATCGCTGAACTTGAGTCGCCCAGAGTATACCACCAATCTTTTTCTACATGATCATCAGCACCCTTCCGAGAAAAGGTTGTAGCAAGAAAAGCTTCATTTGTTGAAATAACCATTGTACTTCCATCCATCACCATCGCTTCACTAGCCGAGAGCATGTCATTAAGGTTTTCATATAAATGATTTTCTGCATTTGAACTTTGATAGATTAATTTCTTTGCATCAATTGTATATAAATCGCCTGTATTCACAAGAAAATGTGACAATGCTGAGGATGACTGTGGCATAAAAGCTATACTTCCTCCGGTGATTGTGACAGATGTTTTTCCAAGTATCCAGTAATCGTTAAAACCAGCGTTTTCAGTATTATAAACATGATCACTATCCGCAACTTTTCAAAGATCTCCAACTATAATCTTAAAAAAAATCAGCGCACTAATAAAAATAAATAGAGCAAATGAAAATTGGCACAATAACGTATAATGTAAAATAGGTCTTCTTTGAAATAAATTATGAATTTTTTTACCTGCTTGGTAGTTAGGGACAATAAAAGGAATGCTATAAACAATTGTAAAACTAGCAGCCGTTAATATATGAGCTGTAATTGTTGAATTGGTAGCATGTATAAAAAGAAATCCAACCAGTAGACTGAAATAGTAAGCTGGAATGGCAAATAGTATAGAGACTAAATAAATCCACCAATACTTTAAATGTGTCTTTAAAAATATTATTAAATAGCTTTCCATATTGCCTCCATTCCGTCGAAAGTTTTTTAATGATATCTATTTATTTCACTGTGAATTTAAAACAAGAGAGAAAAACTTTCATTTCTCTCTTGTTTTAATTATTTAAGATTTACAGAACAAAGCATTTTCTAAAATTCATCAATTATTATTTTTAATACGATTAACGCAAAAATAAAAATTACTGTTGAAAATATAAGTTGTACCAACAGCGTATATAGTTTAATTGACCAATTCTTAGATAGATTATAAAACTTCTTACCTACCTGATAATTGGGCAAAATGAAAAGTATACTAGATATAAAAGTGAAAACTAATGCTGTTCCTATGTGTGCGAGTATAGTAACTGGCATCGCATGATATAAAATTACGCTTGTAACTATTGAAATAATTGTATTAAAAAAGAGAACTACAATTGAGAGTAAAGACACCCACCAGTACTCTAAATGTATTCTTAAAAAAGTTATTAAATAGAGTTTCATTTTTGCTCCTTTATCTTTAGGACGTATGTTATTAAGATTTTAAAAGCATGTTTTTTTCAAGAAGCAAGAGACTTAGATTAGTCCTTAATAAATACAATTTTAATTTGTTTTATCAATACTTCTTCCTATGAATAATTAATTACTAAGTCATCATATTGATTACTTATAAGTTTATTATATGGATCAAGCTCAATCTCTTCAGTTTCTGTTGTATACGTCACAACTTCATCCCCATCTAAAATACCATTACCTGATGTATCTGGATTCAATGGATCAAAACCGAATTCCTCTTCTAAACTATCAATTAATCCATCTCCATCGGTGTCTGCATTTAATAGATCTGTGCCTCTTTCCAACTCATAGCCATCATCCTAACAATTATTCTGCACTTTAAGGATAAAACATATCAACTAACTCCTGGGAAACAATCCCCTCTTTATCTATCTCAACAATCATTTCATCATCAATTTGATAGACATATATCCCCATTAGATTCCCATCGTAATCACCTGTATAATAATCTACTGTGATTCTTTTATCCCAATCAGTCGAATCCTCATCATAAGAAAAATGTCCTCTTTGATATTGTTCACCTACTTCGTAATCTAAATTATACTCAATGAAACCCTCTACATCATTAATTCCAGATATAACAATCGTAAAAAGTTTATCCATTGAAGTGGACAATTCAGCTTGAATAATGCTTGCTTTTTCTGGTAAGGTAAAACCAAATTCACTTTGAATCTCATTTACTTGTGTCTCTGTAAAATCATTAACTGTCTTTATCTCAGGAGGATAAAGGCAGCCAGAAAGCATTATTAACATAGTTAACACAAATAGATTTGTATAAATAACCTTCATTTACCTCCGTGCCTCCTTTAAAGTTGGCTCTTGTGAATTTGTCAGGAAACGCTCACCTTTTTTCCACGTAACATTCACTTCATAACAACCTTCTACTGGGTATTGTTTTGCAAGACCTACCTCATGTAATCTATACATTTCTCCATCAGTTATAATAGGGCCGCCTTTTAATGGCGAATCTTTTTCCCAATCATAGAAATCATCAATAAAATACTTTATCTCCATAGAGTATTCCTCTCCAGTTCGTCTAACTGTACTTGTCATCGCTGAACTTGAGTTACCAAGGGTATACCACCAATCTTTTTCCTTACGATCATCTGTACCCTCTTTAGATAAAGTTGTCGCTACAAAAGCTTCATTTGTTGTAATAACCATTGTACTTCCATCCATCACCATCGCTTCACTAGCAGAGAGTATGTCATTAAGGTTTTCATATAAATGATTTTCTGCATTTGAACTTTGATTGATTAATTTCTTTGCATCAATTGTATATAAATCGCCTGTATTCTCAAGAAAATGTGACAATGCTGAGGCTGACTGTGGCATAAAAGCTATATATCCTCCAGTGATTGTGGCAGATGTTTTTCCATGTATCCAGTAATCGTTAAAACCAGCCTTTTCAGTATTATAAACATGATCACTATCCTCTTGTGCTGATGTAACACCGGAATTTACAGGTCTATAATTAGGATCGAAAATTCTCTCAAATCGATGATCGTGTTCGATTAAAGGTGTAGGGTCTTCATTATCTAATAATCCATCACTATCACTATCTTCCATACTAGGATTTGAATATAAATAGTAATAAAATATTTCTTGACCTTGTACAGTTTGACTTTTAATTTTCAGTTCCTGACCATCAAGTAGGCTGTCACCATCGCTATCCGGATTTAAATGATTTAGTTTATCAAAATACATCATAGGTGCACCCGTACCTAGCTTAAGTTCTCCTGCAGCAATCTTCTTTTCATGATAGTCACTTATACCATCACTGTCAGAATCTCTATATAAATCTATATCAACTTGGAGTTTATCGAAAATACCCTCTAAATCAGAAAAATTTGAAGCGCTGTAATATGCTCCTCCAGTTGATTCTGCAATATTAGTCAAAATATCAACATTGACAGAACCAACACCAACAGTATATATCACTATATCGTTGTCGATCGCAGTTTGAGCAACAGAACTTGAAGATACCGCGCTACGATTATCGAAACCATCAGTTAAAACAACCGGCCAGTTGCTTTGGATCATGGAAGTTACTTAATATTTTACGTTTGTAATATAATTTGAAAATAAGTTTAGTCTTATTCATTTAAATCTAACGTTTCACCTTTAACTAAATATAAAATACTTTCAGCAATATTTGTTAAGTGATCACCAAAGCGCTCGATGTAACGAGCTGTATAGGCGATATGCATAACGTGTTGAACTTTTTGCGGGTTGTTTGCTGAAAAATCTAACATTCGTTCTAAAACTTGATCAAACATATCATCTATCGAATCATCTAATTCAGATAATTGCTTCGCTAATTTATAGTCTTCTTCTTTGTAACCTTTAATTGCCAAGTCTAACATTTCATATGCTACTTCGCACATATCTTTTAATGCTAAATCAATTTCAATATCATGATTTTCACCTAGAGCTAATGTAGAACGGGCAATGTTTCTAGCATTGTCAGCCATTCTCTCCAAATCTGTAGCAATTCGAATGGCTACGATTAACTTTCTTAAATCAGAAGCTACTGGTTGTTGTTTTGCTATTAATAAAATGGCTGAATCGTTAATATCCAAATCTAACTGGTCAATATCAGCATCTGCTTCAATAACGTCTTTAGCTAGTTCTAAATCTGATTCATAAATAGATTTTACCGCTCTTTCAAGCTGGTTACGTGCCGCTTTTGCCATTTCAACAATCTTTTGTTGTAAGGTTTCTAGTTCAAGATCAAACTGTCGTCTAATTGCCATTTTATTTTCCTCCTAATTAACCGAATCGACCGGTAATATAATCTTCAGTTCTTTGATCACTTGGTGTAGAAAATAATGTGTTAGTTTCATCATACTCAATTAATTCACCATTCAGCATAAATGCTGTTCTATCTGAGATTCGTGCTGCTTGCTGCATATTATGAGTAACAATTACAATTGAATAATTTTCTTTTAATTCGTTAATTAATTCCTCAACTTTAATCGTTGATTTAGGATCTAACGCCGATGTTGGCTCATCCATTAAGATTACATCTGGTTCAATGGCTAATGCACGCGCAATACATAGTCGTTGTTGTTGTCCTCCTGAAAGCCCAAGCGCAGAGTCTTTTAAGCGATCTTTTACTTCATCCCAGATTGCTGCACCTTTTAAACTACGCTCGACAATTTCATCCAGCTGTTTCTTATCTTTTAATCCGTGGATTTTCGGACCGTATGCGACGTTGTCATAGATTGACTTAGGAAAAGGTGTTGGTTTTTGGAAAACCATTCCTACTTTAGTTCGCAATTGTTCAACTTGAAAGTCCTTACCTAAGATTGAACGTCCACGATACTCTACTTTACCTGAAATACGAACAGATGGAACGAGTTCAACCATCCTGTTTAGAGTTTTTAATAATGTTGATTTCCCACAACCAGAAGGTCCAATGATTGCAGTCACTTCTTTTTCATAAATTGGTAAGTTTACATTTTTTAATGCTTTAGTTTCATGGTACCATAAATTTAAATCAATTGTTTCATATACCTTTGGCTTTGTTACTTGTCTATCAGTACGACTTGTCATTGCTGTACTATATCGCATGACTCCACTCCCTTTTATAACTATACGAATACATATACACTCTCTTTAGAAGAAATGCTTATATTATTTAAAGTCTCAATACTTCTATTGTATTTATTATAGCGTTGGAGTATAAATTCATTATTAAGTATCTGTTAACTTTTTGTAAAGTTCATATCAATTAACCTTCGTTAATTAAAAAAGATAGGCATGACTTAATCATACCTATCTATATTTAACGTTGTTCACTATCAATAATAATTGTTACAGGACCTTGATTTATCAATGACACATCCATCATTGCACCGAATTCTCCTGTTTCTAATTTAACACCATATGATTCAATCTGTTGATTGAAATATTCATATAATTGATTAGCCTGTTCAGGTCTAGCAGCATCTGTAAAGCTTGGACGGCGGCCCTTTCTCGTATCACTATATAGCGTGAATTGCGAGATAGAAAGAACTGATCCTTGAACATCTAACAAGGATAGATTCATCTTCTCTGCTTCGTCTTCAAAAATTCGCAAATGGCAAATTTTCTTAGCTAAATACTCAGCATCTTCTTCAGTGTCATTATGCGTGACACCTAACAATACGACAAACCCATGATTAATTTGCCCAACGATCTTATCCTCTACTTTTACACTTGCTTGACTTACTTTTTGAATAACAGCTCGCATCTTATAAATCTCCTTTTATTGAACAACACGTTTAACAGTATAAACATCTTTAATTTGCTTAATTTGATCGACTGCTTTTTTCAAATGATTAATATTGTTAATCAGAATTGATAAGTGTATCATCACGATCTTGTTTCGATCTGTTTTACCATTAACACCGACAATATTAGCACCTAATTCATTAACAGTTTGTAAAATATCGTTTAACAATCCACGTCTATCGTATGCTGAAATCTCTAAGTCTACCTGATATTGCTTAGTCTCACTATTACCAGCTTCCCAAGTAACTTCTAGTAATCGATCTTTGATATCATCATCATTTAAATTTGGACAGTTTTTTCTGTGGACTGACACACCACGTCCCTTAGTAATGTAGCCGATTATTTCATCACCAGGTACAGGGTTACAGCACTTAGCTAATCGAACAAGTAAATTATCGACGCCTTCTACAACTACACCTGTTTCTTTCCTACGGTGTGGCTTTGATAGAGGCTTTTTCTGAACTTGATCTAACGTTGAGCTTAAATCTTTCTTTTGCTCTCGTAATTTATCTGTTAACCGAGTGGCAATTTGAGAGGCTGTAATACCTTGATAGCCAACAGCTGCCCACATATCATCGATACTAATAAAGTTAAATCGATCAGCTACGCGTTGTAGATTTTCCTCATTTAAAACTTCCTTCAAGTCATAGCCTAAATTTCGTAATTCTTTTTCAATTAGTTCTTTGCCCTTAATCACATTTTCTTCTCGTTGTTGCTTCTTGAAAAATTGCTTAATTTTATTGCGCGCTTGAGATGTTTGTGCCATATTCAGCCAATCTCGAGATGGACCATATGAATGTTGCGATGTTAATATCTCGACGATATCACCATTCTTCAATTGATAATCTAACGGCTCCATCTTTCCATTTACACGGGTTCCAATCGTGTGATTACCAATTTCAGTGTGAATCTTGTAAGCGAAGTCAATTGGAATTGAGCCTTTAGGTAGTTCAATAACATCTCCCTTAGGCGTAAACACATAGACCATATCAGCGAATAATTCAACTTTAAGTGACTCCATAAATTCTTCTGCATCATTCGTTTCACTTTGTGATTCAAGGATTTCTCTAAACCAAGCAAGCTTTTCTTCTGGATTGCCTTTACCTTGCTTAACAGATTTACCTTCTTTATACGCCCAGTGAGCTGCGATTCCGTATTCAGCAATTTCGTGCATTTCCTTCGTTCGAATTTGAACTTCTAATGGTGCACCTTTTGGTCCAATTACGGTTGTATGAAGTGATTGATACAGGTTAGGTTTCGGCATCGCAATATAATCTTTAAAACGGCCAGGCATTGGTTTCCAACCCGTATGAATAATACCAAGCACTGCGTAACAGTCTTTAATACTATTAACAATAATTCTTACTGCTAATAAATCATAAATTTCATCAAATTGTTTATTTTGTAACATCATTTTTCGATAAATACTATAAATGTGTTTTGGCCTTCCTGAGAATTCAGCTCTTATATTAACTTGTTCCAGTTGCTTTTGAACTTCAATCATAACCTCATCAATATAATTCTCACGTTCTTCACGTTTTTGTTTCATCAGGTTAACAATCCGATAATACTGCTGTGGATTTAAATACCTTAAAGCAACATCTTCTAATTCCCATTTGATTGCGGAGATACCTAAACGATGAGCAAGTGGTGCAAATATTTCTAACGTCTCGTTTGCAATCCTTCTCTGTTTTTCTGGTGGTAAATATTTAAGCGTTCGCATGTTATGAACACGATCCGCTAACTTAATTAAAATAACCCGTATATCTTTAGACATTGCAATAAACATTTTTCGGTGATTTTCAGCTTGCTGTGCTTCTTGTGACTTATACTGAATTTTCCCTAACTTCGTGACGCCATCAACAAGCATCGCAATCTCTTCATTAAATGCTTCTTCAATATCTTTTAATGTCTTATCCGTATCTTCAACAACATCATGTAAAAAACCACCTGCAATTGTTTCAGCATCTAAGCCTAACTTAGCTAAAATGCTTGCAACTTGAACAGGGTGAATAATATACGGTTCACCAGAACGTCTATATTGATTTTCATGAGCTTTATATGCATACTCAAAAGCACGACGTATCAGTTTAATATCGTCGTCCGAGAGATATGATGCAATCTCGATAACATCCTCCAGTGTCAATATCTTTTCTCTTGACATTTTTAAATCACCCTAATTCTTGTATTAATAAGTTGCATTATTTGAAAAATCAGACAATCAATTTACGATTGTTTTACATATTATTCTTATAAAAAGTATGAGTTCTTTATATTTTAGCTCAATTTAGAAAAACATTTCAAGACTATATTAATTAATAATATATTAGATTAAATAAATGATAAGAGCAACTATAACTAATATAAAAGGAAAGCGCACCTATTCAAGGTACGCCAAATTGTCTCTTAATTGTATTCCATTAATGTTAAAACATCATAACCTTCAAGCTTATCTCGTCCATTTAGATATGATAATTCAATTAAAAATGCACAACCAACTACAACCCCGCCTAGTTCTTCTACAAGCTTGATTGTTGCTTCAATCGTTCCACCAGTAGCTAACAAGTCATCTGTGATTAAAACACGTTGTCCTGGTTTGATTGCATCTTTATGAATGGTTAACACATCTTTACCGTACTCTAAACCATAATCTACCTTAATGACTTCACGTGGTAATTTACCTTCTTTACGAACAGGCGCAAAACCAATTTCCAATGCATATGCAACTGGACAACCCACGATAAATCCTCTAGCTTCTGGGCCGACAATAATATCAACTTGTCTATCTTTAGCATATTGGACGATTTCATCTACAGCTGATTTATAAGCTACACCATTATCCATTAACGTAGTAATGTCTTTAAATTGAACGCCCTCTTTTGGCCAGTCTTCGACCAATGTAATAAATTGTTTATAATCCATTAACTTCCTCCTCCTTGACTTTATCTTCAACTTGACTTATGAACCATGACTTTAATTGTTGATAGTTTGAATAATAGAGTACTTCCTGTAATTCTTTTTGTTTTAATCCTTGTTGATAATATGTTGAATCAGTTAACTGACGTTTTTCTACCGAATCATTTAATGAAACAACTTCATTATCTATTTTAACAAACTTTAGTTCATAAAACACATTTATGATAAATTCAATCTTTTCTACTCGCCAACCAGTATGGCCAGCCACTTGTTTCTGTTCCAATTTGTGATTATACGTTTTATGTTTCATTAAGAAACCGTAGAACCATTTAAAATCATCTCGCGTTGGAAAAGCAGTCCAATCTTTCTGCCCTGCTAAATTATAGCATGCATACAGATTTTTTGGTTTGATTTTTGATAATAATTGTGATAATTGCTTTAAATCTTTTGGTAAATCAAGTAAAACTAAATTTGTTACCTCAGGAATTTGACTCTGATCTAAGTGATCAAACTGAGTTATCTCTAATTCAGATTCAATCGGATGATTTTGAAACTGGATGCACAGATATTCTTGGTCAAATAAATGATGAATTTGATTATGCCAAAATTTAGAGCCTCGATAATCAAAAAGCTGATAGCCTTGAACCTGAAAATCTTTAACGAGCAATTGTAATGAACGCGCCCCATTCCACTCATTGATTTGTAATTCACCAACAACTTCTAATTGATCATGTAGTGAAATGCGTGAAGAATAGTCGCCATAACCAAAAGCAATAGCTGATAATTTTTGATCGTCTTGCACCAAATTAAATTTTAAGTGATTGTTTTTCGCACCTATTTGTTTCAGTTCTTGTGGATGGCCTTTTAAGTAGAAATAAGGCCTAGGGTTCCCCATACCAAAAGGAGCTAATTGATTAATCTCATTTACAGTACTAAACGTTAATTGATCAATATCAAGACTTAGCTCTATATTCAATTGTTCTTTAAAATCTTCTGGTGCTAACTGATTGGCCGCATCATTATTTAATAGTGTGCGTAATTCATCAACTTTATCCTGTTCAATTGTTAATCCAATCGCTTGAGCATGACCACCAAACCGTATAAATTGATCTTGTATTTTCATACCACTGTCAAATAGATCAAATGCAGCAATACTACGACCAGAACCTTTAGCAATTTGATCTTCAGGTTTTAGTGCTAAACAAATAGCTGGTCGTTGATAGATCCGAACCAATCTCGATGCTACTATACCCAGAACGCCTTCATTCCAGCCTTCCTTAGCAACAATAATTACAGAATGATTAATATCTTGCATTTGATTTACCATTTCTATTGCTTCATCAACAATTTCACTTACTATTTCTTGGCGGTCTTGGTTAATTATATTAATCTCTGTAGCCAAAGCCTGTGCTTCTTCTGGGTCACGAGTAAGTAGTAATTGAACAGCAGGATAGGCCGTTTCCATTCGACCGGCTGCATTTAATCGTGGTCCAATACCGAAGCCAATATCTTGCTCGTCTACTTCTCCTTTTATTGAAGCCACTTCTTTTAAGGCTCGCAAACCAGGACGATCTGTATTTGTTAAGGAATCCAAACCATACTTTGTTAAAATTCGGTTTTCACTAAGTAAAGGAACAAGATCGGCTATTGTTCCAATGGCAACCAAATCAAGAAATTGAGTTGGAAAATAACCTAACAGATACTCCGCTAATTTAAACGCGACGCCTACACCAGCTAAATCTTTGAAAGGATAGTTTTCAGATAGCTTTGGGTGAATAATAGCATACGCAGTAGGTAATTCTTCTTGAATTTCATGGTGGTCTGTAATAATAAGATCTAATCCAATTTCTTTTGCAGTATCAGCCGCTTCGAACGCAGCAATTCCAGTATCAACTGTAATTACTAAACTAAACCCTTGATTTTTGGCTTGTTTAAATGCTTCTGGATTAGGACCATAGCCCTCTGTAAAACGATTAGGAATATAGTAGTCACACATTGCGCCAAGCTCATTTAATGTTTCTACTAATATCGTTGTTGCTGTTACACCGTCAGCATCATAATCACCAAAGACTAAAATACTTTCACCTTCATCAATTGCTTGTTCGATTCGTTGTTTACTTTCTACTAGACCATTTAACAAATGCGGTTGATGTAGATCAGTTAATTGGGGATTTAAAAACTGGTTCGTTTCTTTTGTTCCAGTAATTCCACGGTTCTTTAACAATTGTTCTACTATATTAACCTCAGAATCAACTTGATCCTTGCGATCATCTCCCATATATGTAAAATTCCACTTCATTTGACTCGCTAACATAAATTCACCCCTGACCTACCTATTATACTAAAGTAAGTCGAGGGGTTCAATGATCTTATAAATTCCATCTTTTAAGGTTATTTATCAATTAATTCAATTTCACCGATTTCATCAGCTTCAATATGTGATTGAAGTACTTGATTCGTCTTTAAATTTCTATTTTCTTTTTCTAATAATTTCATATGCTTACGTAACTTAATCAAGTGATAAATACTAAATCCCCCAGTCATTAAACTTCCGAATAATGCTGAACTTAAAATTACGATAATGAGTGGTGAATCAGTTGTTATAAATAAATAGTTTACCTCAACAGGTTCGACGTTAATGACCGCAAAAACTGCAATGAGTAAAGCAAAAACAAGGGCTGAAATAATGTAAATCTGACTTTTCATACTGCCACCTCTATCATTTTTATCGACTAATACAAACAAATATTTGGCTTAGATAACTATTCCACTAAACCACCACGATTAAACAAAATTAAACTTGAGGGCCAGTGATTCGTTTTTTCTCCTCGAATACGATTGGTTTTTCCTTAATCGTCTTACCTCGCCATGCCGCCCAAATTGGACCTACAATTAGCATTGAAGAGAACATACCCGCAATTAATCCAACAAGTAATGCAATTGTAAAGTTTGCAATTGCACTTGCACCTAAGAACAAAATACTAACTACTGTGAAAATAATTGTTAAGCTAGTATTTAGGCTTCTAAAGAATGTTTGAATTAAGCTTTTATTAACAACACTTCTTAACTGTTCATATGAGCGTATTCTTTTCTCAGCCTTCATATTTTCCCTGATTCGGTCAAAGATAACAATTGTTGCATTTATCGAGTAACCGATTATCGTTAAGATTGCTGCAATGATCGTTTCATCAAATTCAATTTGAAATATACTAAAAACTAAAATCATTATAACAACGTCAAAAACCAATGCCGAAACAGCAACTACAGCTGAATAAAATTCAAAGCGAATCGCGATATAAATGATTATAAATATTGATGCGATCATAAGTGACATTAGTGCATTTCGAACAAGTTCTCGACCTACAACTGGTGAGACTGTACTAGCATTTATCTCAGCGTCATAACCTGAATCAAAATGTTCTCTTACTTCTGCCACTGTTTCCTGATCAAGTGGCTCACTGAAACGAATAACTGCGATTTCGTTATCATTTCCTGAATATGATAGTGAATGGTATTCCAAGTCTAATTGGCTAAATGCTTCACTTATCACTTCTTCAGTTAAAAACTCATCACTAGTAATATCAATTCTAGTTCCTGATGTAAAATCAACACTTAAGTTTAGTCCCAAAATTAAGAATGATCCCAATCCCAATACAACTAAACTTAATCCGATTAATAGATACTTCTTCCAATGACCAGCGATATCAAATGTTTTACCAAATAGTTTTGGTTCTACCTCTGAAGTATCACCAATATCTCTAATTGCAGATTTACTTAATCCGAACCAAGAATAACGATCATTTACCACGCGACTCTTAACCAATAAGCCTAATAAGAATCGTGAGACATAAACTGAAGTAAAGAGACTTAAGACAATACTGACAATCAGTAATGTTGCAAAACCTTTAACTGAACTTGTACCGAATACAAATAGTACTCCTGCAGCAATCAGCGTTGTCAGGTTTGAATCAATAATCGACGATAGTGAGTTTTTATTAGCCGCTTCAAATGCCGTGATCATACTTTTACCAAGAATAAGTTCTTCCTTCATTCTTTCATAAGTAATAATATTAGCATCAACTGCCATTCCTACCCCTAATATTAGAGCAGCAATTCCAGGAAGCGTCAAGACACCATTCATCCAACCAAACACTACTATCACTAAGTAAACATAAAGGCTTAATGTAATCACTGAAATAAAACCTGGTAATCGATAAAAGACAATCATAAAAATAAATATTAATAAGATACCAATTGCACCAGCAAATACAGTTTCATTTAGAGCATCAATTCCAAATTGTGCACTAACAGAACGAGAATATTCTTCAACTAAGTTAACCGGTAACGAACCTGCATTTAAAATATCAGCTAACTGTTGCGCAGATTGGATAGTAAATCCACCATCAATTTGCACATTTGTTTCGTTAAGGACTTGGCGAATCATTGGTGCAGAGATAAATTTAGGGTTAGCTTTCTCTGCTTCTACATAGAAATCATCGCCTTCTTCATAATCTAGCCAGATCACTAATATATTTGGTAAATTAGGATCCTCTAAAATCGTTCTAGTCACTGCCCCGAATTTATTACCATCTTTTAACTGTAAAGAAACGATCGCTTGATTAGTCGTTGGGTCAAAATCTTGTCGTGCCCCACCTTCAACTAAATCTGATCCATCTAAATACTCTTTTCCTTCAACATCACGAAATGACAATCTTGCTGATGTAGCTAATAATTCACGGGCTTCTTCTTCATTATCTATCCCAGCCAACTGAACCCGAATTCGGTTAGGTTCTTCAATTGTAAAATTCGGTTCATTCACACCTAATACATCTACACGCTGGCGTAATGATTGTACCGTTGCTTCTAACACAGAGAGATTTATCTCTTGATTTTCATCTGATTCTTCCCCATCATTAATCGGCTCAACCTCGTAGAGTATCTCGACCCCACCTTGTAAATCTAGTCCTAGTTTTAAATCAGCTGCCGCATCAAATACCGTTAAGCCGATCACTACAGCTAAAGTAATAACGATAATAGCAAAACTAATCAGACGATTTTTCTTAATCATCACTTTTCCTCCTAAATTAACCCAAAATACTAAAGTCATTGGCACTAATTTGTATTGGTTTACTGCTAAATAATTTATTCCATATTCGTTACTGCAGCAATTGAAGCCATTAAATCATCTGATTGATACGTTTCCATTGTTATGTATGACATATAGTGATGGCCACTTAAATGAAAAACATCTTCGACGACTTGATGAAGTTTCATTACTTTTTCTTTCCGCCAGACCTTTTTTAATAAACAATTCCAAACAGCTTCAGTTGTGGCGTCACCATATCCTAATAGTCGAAATTCGGCTGCTTTACTTTCAATTACCCTATGTATTAGCGGTTTCCAATCCTCAACATGTTTTTCAATCATCTTATGCCCTCCTCTAAGATAAATTAATGAACTTGTCATGCTTGTACAGCTACCGTGCATATAATTCATTGTATATGAATTTTATAACTTTGAGAAGGTAGGATTTTAGAATTATGTCGAAGCAATCTTTTTTAAAAGGAACAGTCATTTTAATTGGCGCGGGCCTAGTCACACGTGTTATTGGCTTCTTTAATCGAATCCTTATGGTGAGATTAATGGGAGAAGAAGGTATTGGTTTATACAATATGGCGATACCAACCTTATTTCTCGTTTTTACGTTATCTCAAATAGGATTACCGACAGCTATTGCAAAACGAGTAGCAGAAGCAAATGTGAAAAATAATCAAAAACAAGTAAAAAGCATCTTAATCACATCACTTATTATAACTAGTCTTTTGAGTTTATTTTTTGTTGCACTTATTCTTTTCACAGCACCATATATCGCTAAGTATTTACTAACTGATACAAGAACAGTTTACCCGTTAATGGCGATGACACCGATGATCCCAATTACCGGTTTGACCTCAGTGTTACGAGGCTATTTTCAAGGCTTACAAAATATGAAGCCTCAAAGCTACGCACAAGTGATTGAACAAATCGTGCGTACTGTGACTATCTCTTTTTTCGTTAACCTCTTAATTCCTTATGGTATTGAATTTGCAGTAATTGGCGCCATGATTTCAGGAATTGTTGGTGAATTAATTTCATTCCTCTATTTATTAAGTTATTTTAAATTTAAGCGAGCAAAAAATTTAAGAAATCGATTTTTAATCTCATTAAAGAGTGGGCAGAAAACGATTCGATCATTATTTTCTATTGCAATCCCAAGTACAGGGAGTCGTTTAATTAGTGCATTATCTAGTTTTTTAGAACCAATATTAGTGGCTCAAAGTCTTGCCTTTGCTGGTTTTAGTACAACCTTTATTACAAAACAATATGGGCTGTTAACTGGGTTCGCCATGCCACTATTATTCTTTCCTACTTTTATTACACACGCACTGGCGATCGCATTAATTCCTAATATTAGTGAAGCAGATGCAAGAAGTGCTCATGTAACTGTTCATTACCGGATTAACCAAGCCATTCGGATCTCATTCGCATCAGGAGCGATTGCAACTGTCATCCTGTTGTTATTTTCTGAACCAATTCTCGAGCTAATGTACGGTAGTAGTCAAGCAAGTCATTTAATAAAATTCCTAGCGCCATTTTATTTATTTGTCTATTTACAATTCCCTTTGAACTCAGCTTTACAAGCACTTGACTATGCTAAAGTAGCGATGTGGAATACATTAATCTCCACAATTATTAAATATGTTATTTTAGTGCTGTTTACATCACAAGTTGCATTCGGAATTAATGGAACTGCGTTAGCATTAGCTGTAACTGCGATATTAACAACATTATTGCATTATGGCAGCTTAAAAAAGTTGATTGGTTATGATTTTGGTTTAGTAAATATGATAAAAATGCTATGTCTAGTTTGCCTAACATATTTTATTGGCAAAGGACTAATGAGTTTATTGCCAAACTACCAAGTCTATTTTTCAAGTTTATCTCTAATAATCGCACTATTATGTGTGATTTATCTTATTTTTGTATTTGGATTAAAAATCATTACATTTGAAGAATTAAAACCTTTATTTAAAAAACGCTAATCCTTTTGATTAGCGTTTACTTGTGTCTAGATCAATATACCAACGGTTCGCACCATCAAGCGTACAATAAAGTATTTGTTCAATCTGATCAAAACCTTGTTTACTCAATTCAGTTTTTAACCATTCCTTCGTTTTATCAATCATCTTTAATGAGTCCTCCATGATTTCACCGTCTGCAATTAACAGATGGACAAATCCGGTTGATTCTGGTTTCTCTTTAGGAAATACAGATAATTTTCCTGAAGGTTCTAATATTGCATACTCCACGTCTTGCGCACACTTCACTCCTTTTTCATGAAGCTGCAAGATCAAATCATCAAAGTTATAACGGTGGTTTTGCATCTCTTTTTTATCAATTCTCCCGTTTAAAATGATAATGGATGGTTTACCCTCAAACCAATCTCGAAATTTTTTACTTTTTAATGAAATATATGCAGTTACACGCTGGATCACAACAAGAACTAACATCGGAACAATTGAAGCAAATAAGTGCTTTGATGTATCGCCTATCACAATAATCGCGAGTTCCGCCATCATAATTGAAATGACAATATCAAGTAAACTTAGTTCACCAATCTCTCTCTTTCCCATTAGACGAAAGAAAAAAACAACAAAGAAATAGATTATAAAAGTCCGACTAATAATCAGCCACATGAATAAACACCTACTTTTATCTTATCTATCGTAACAATTAACTTTCCCTAATTAAATAAAATTATTTAGGTTGACGTGGATAGACAGTCTATTTTAACTGGATCACTCATATAGTAGTGATAGAGAGGTGGACAAGATCTGGGGAGGAGATATTGTGAAAAAAAGTTTAACAGCCGTCATGTATGGCTGGTTATCTGTTATTATTTTACTGGTTATAACAAGTATAATACTCGCTATTTTTTTACGTTTTACTTCACTGACCAACCCTTTATTAAATCAACTAGCGATGATTTTAAGTTGTTTAATTATGTTTATTAGCGGCCTGGTGAGCGGAATTAAAGCTAAACAAAAAGGTTGGATTATTGGACTAATGTTAAGTGTAAGTTATAGTTTTGTTATTTATTTATTTTCGTATTTAGGATACGGTGAACATTTCTCAATGATTCAATGGCTTACACACTTAGGCTTTCTAATTGTTACAATGATAGGGGCCATTTTTGGTGTTAACATTGCAGGTGATAGAGGATCAAATTAAATAAGAGGATGGGTATTAATAGGCCCATCCTCTTTTAATAAACTTTAAATTAAGAATAGTGATGCAAATATTCCTAATAAACCAATCATCGACAAGATTAATACAGGTAATTTAGGCATTTGTTCATCATTATCCATTGCCTTACCAAACATATAGAAAACAAATGGGTGAACGAGGAATGTCATTGAGAACGTAAATGTAATTAAGCCAGCCGCTTCAGCTCCGAACATTCCCTCTTGAACTCCCGCAAATAAACCAAAATGCGAAATAGCGGATGCTTTAGCCATTACACTAAACTCAAGACCCATTGAGCTTAAACTTAATAGTAATAAACCACCAAAAATCGCAATAATTTGCCAACCGAAACCAAACTGAAGCAATGATTTCATTTCGGCACGATCGTCTGAGTTAGTTTGTTTAATATTTCGCAGTCCAAGTATCACTAAGACTATACCGATTAACAACATAATGATCGACGGCATAACTAGTAATGAACCACGATTCATACTTATTCCAAGAATTGAGAATACAAAGATATGCATAGCAAACGGAATATTAACAAGCATTGGTGCACGATGAGCAGCACGTTTACCTAAGTCACCAGCTGTACACGCACCAGTTAAACCAGTATGTGATAATGCCCCAGCCATCCCTGGTGCTAAGTTACGAACAGCATTTGTTTTACCAATGTAAATTAACAACGCCATTCCACCAAACATCCAGAAGATTTGACCGAAGAATCCATAACCTAAAACTGCGGCCGTTCCTTCCATTTCAAATACTTCAATAATTCTTGAACCACCGACTGTAAATGTACCAGCTAGTACAGCAGGGATACCTGCGAATAAAAGTGCTTTGATCGTTGGACCAAATACATACTTGTAAAAGATTGCACCTAACGCTGTAGCAATAACCATTGCGAAGAATATTGATGGTAATGCTACTAGATCTCTAATAAACTGTGATAAATGATATGAGGCAATTAGAATTCCTACAATGACAATGATCTCAAGTACACCTTTACGAATATACAACGGTTTATTAATGATTTTAGCCTTATTATCAATTAAAATAATTGCTCCAACCAATCCTAAATAAGCTAAAATTGGATAGTAACTACTTAGACTACTTTGGTTTAAACCTAAGAGTAAGCGAGCCGTTGCTTCAATACCAATTAACAGTAAGAATGATCGTACAGTCAGAACTAATTGAGTTCTTGTTGTCCCTAAAACAGTTTCTTCTTCATTATGTATGAGTAGTTCTTCTGTTTCTAAAGATTTATTACCAAATATTTTTCTTATCTCCTGGCCTCCGACAAAGAATGTCACAATTAAGGCTATGTTTGTTGTTTGTGATACTAGTTCTAAGACTGGAAATTCCTTTAATCCAGACTGTGCAACACCACTTACGACTAAAATAAAGCCCATTAATAAGCCAAAAATAACAATGATCAAAATTGGCGAATAGCGTGTGCCTGCAACAACTGTTCTAGCAATTAAAATCATAGGTATTAGTAACAATAATGTTAGTATAAAATGATTTAATAGTTGTAAACTTTCAACTTGTTGAATAAGTTGTTCCATTATACTTCTCCTCTCATATTTTTAATTGAATGCATATTCTGCTTAATATTACTTTGTTTCATCACGATAGTAAATATAACTATTATGAAGTTCGAAAATTGTTCACAATTACTCATTTTCACTTTTCAAAATAAAGTTTAATTATTATTATTCTCTTGAATGAATTTCATAATGACTTAATTGGCTATAAAACACGAACAATTGGGTTACAGGTGACGCGGTGATTTCCACTCTAGGCGGACGCTTTCGGGCCTACAGGATGTAGGTCATGCAAGCGTCGTCA
>FZPS01000164.1_pt97 | contig 104662 bp, 85 predicted proteins | sample 1817821 | NCBI WGS metagenome assembly FZPS01 (sample SAMEA104158645, study PRJEB21678) | metagenome | place: Germany | collected 2015-04-21
TTGCTGCACTCGCCTGTTTCTTTTGAAACACCCCATTCACTATTTGTTAAATGAATGGCAAGCCTGTTGGGTGACATTCCGCTAAATCGAGTTACCTCATAAACTATAGGGGAGGAACCAAGTGGGACTGGTAATCTTTTCTTACTCTGATATTCTGGGAAGTGCCTGTTGAACCACTGATAAAAGGATGTTTGATTACCTTTGAATCCCTGTTTTTTTATAGATACAAATATAGTTCTTACATTTAACCCCTGATTACAACACTCCTTAATCAGATCCATAAAATCTCCATAATTATTATAATAGATGGTTGCTCGTGGCAACAACTCTTTCATTTCAAAATAATATCTTACAGTATTACGATTAATATTTAAAGCCTTGGTGTAATAAGCAAATTTTAAATCGTCATTTTTTGGTAAAATTAAATCGTCACATTAAAGTCGAGACTATTGGTTTATAATATTACTTGCTTAGGTATATTGTTCATCTTTGGCTGGGGTTATCCCCAGCCAAAGATGAGTCTTGTACGGTTTCAAAAATGGATTTTCTATTTCCCATCCGATAGCTTTGTCCCGATAGCTTAATTACCTCACAGTGATATAACAGCCTGTCAAGTATTGCGGAAGCTAACACTTCGTCATCCAGCGTTTTTGCCCACTCAGTCGGTGCTTTGTTTGTTGTGATTATTAGCGAGGCTTTCTCATGAAGCGTGTTGATCAGGTTGAAGAATCCTGCGGCATCTTCTTTTTTCACAGGGAAGAGCATGATGTCGTCAATAGCCACCAGATCGGCTTTAAGCAACCTGTTATAGGCAGTCATGGCCGAGGGCATCAGGCTTTTCATTTTGATGGTGTTAATGATATCCTCCATGGTTACCATATATGCCTTGTATCCTTTTTGTACAGCTTCATATACGAGTCCTGCGGCGATGAAGGTTTTACCTGTTCCGGAAGGCCCCATAAGTATTATGTTGTAATTCTGTTCAAGCCATCCCAGGCGACGAAGATCTCGGAGTCTGGATGCGGTTATGCCTTGCGAGTAGTTGTGATCGAAAAGATCCAGGTCATGTCTTGGGGGTATAGCTGCTGCTTTCAGGCGTCGTTGGAAGTCCCTGCCTTCCCGCTCCTGAACCTCGCGGGCCAGCAGGTCATGAAGGAACTCGACATGGGTCTTTCCCTGTTCTTGCGCTATGTGGGCTTCAGGCTCCAGCAGACGCGGAAGGGCGTATAGGCGCAGGCGCGAGCACAGACTTTTGATTTGTTCGTTTATTGTCATACGAAGAGTGTATTAAAGGTTGATATGTCCGTTTTATCAGGGAGCATGGCGCAGGTGTCCACTTGGGGTAGAGGTGTCGTTTCCTGTCGGAGCTCTATCAGGGACTCTCCACTTTGGATTCTAAGGGTCTCGGCTACTTCCATCAGACTGCATCCGTTGAAGACTCCTGCCTCAAGGCACTTGGAGAAAGCTTCGGAAAGTATACCTTCTGAGTATGCCTTGTGACGCCGGGCAATAAACTGGAGGTTGTCGCGGTAGTTACGAGCCTTATGCACACGCAGCCGTGACAGATACGCATCAATCGCTGCACTTTCGGGGAGCTCTTTGCGAACAGAAGCCTCATAATCATCCAGCGATGCTTCACGGTCACGCCGATGCGAGGTGTTGCTTATCAGGCGCCCCTTATTGCTGCTGAGCTCGTGATCGGCAAGTCTCTTGCCTGTCTCATGGCTGTAGATGTATAACCGGCCATCCTTTTCTTCCAGATAAACCAGCGTCTGATGACCGCGATAGGTTCCGGTGGGTACGGTGTAATAGTTTCCCCGATAGTTAATCACGTTATCCTTTCGCACATGGTGTGGCGCCAGATTTTCGACAGGTGCCTTGGGAACACCGTTGTAAGGCATGAGATATGGTTTTTCTATCTCGAACTCCTCAGTGGGAACACGCCGTATGCCATGATGTTCTGTACCGTTGGCTGTGCGTTCCAACCAGCCTAGAACCTCCTTGTTGAGAAGGTCGATATGGGTAAACTCGCGACAGCGAAGAAAGTTGTACTTCACATATTTAACTACGTTCTCGATCTTCCCCTTGCTTTGGGGATCGGACTTATGGCAGAACACCGCCTCGAAGCCATGTTCCCTTACCAGAGCACGGAAACCGGAAGTAAGCATCAGATCGCCAAGGTTTTCCTTAACCAAAAACAACTTATCCTGATCATAAACTATTTTGTGAGGCACTCCCCGGAAGTACTTGAAGCCCAGTTCGTGAGCATAGACAGCAAGAGCCGTAGTAAACGGGGTGCGGCTAAAATAGATGAACTTATACCGGCTGCGACTCAATGACATCGCAAAGAAATAGACTTTGCAAGACTGCCCATCAGAAGTTCTCATCCATCGCTCGCCGAAATCGCACTGGGCGTACAAGCCATAGGCTGTCTCAGGTTGTTTCTCATAGGGACGGATACTCTTCTCAGACTCTTTGGGCAGGTTGTGGGTTAATCGAAGTCGATTAACGAAGTTGAACACCGTCTTGGGAGTAACTAACGGAAGATCAGAAAAATGTTCCTTTAATCGGTCGTGAATCTGAGGTGCAGACAGAAAAGGCCACCTCCTTAGTTCACTCACTACATAAGATTCGTAAGAGTCGAGCTTATGCCCATAATGACGGTCATAACTCGCACTGGCTATGAAGTCTTCTTCAGTCATCGAAAGATACTTCGATATCGTCTGTCGGTGAAGACCTACACATTGCCCTATCTGAGTCTTGTTTAGACCAGATAAAAATAATTCGTTAACTTTGTTCCACATCAGATACTTCTTTAATTTGGAAGTCTCGGTCATAGCATTGTAATTAAGAGTTTGCACTACAAAATTACAATGCTATTTTTTTGTCTAATCATGTCGATTTAACTTTTCCGATTTTTGTCGATACAAAATTACCGATTACACGGTTACCTTTGGATGAGATAATTTTTTCATTATTTGATGCTTTTATCGTTTTAGAAATACGCTGTCAATCAGTTCTTTGGGAACATAAACATATTTTCCCACTTGCCGTTTTGGAATGCTGTTTCGTCTGATAACTTTGCTGACAGTACTGGGCGATACCCCGAATTTTTCGGAAACTTCGTTGATGGTGTAGCATTCCTTGTTATCATACTGCAATTTTATAGGCTTGTCTTTCGGCTCTTTCGGCAGTTCCACGGCGGTAAAAATGGCTTCCAAATGTTTTCGGCTCACTCTTGTTAATCGTTCTCCGAAGTTGTGAGCAGGGATTTTTCCAGCTTTAATAAGACGATGGACGGTGTTTTTAGAAATTCCAAAAAGGACTGTTGCTTCTGTAACAGAAATATATGGGCGAGTTTGAACTTCTGCAATTTTTGTTGCAGATAGTTCCAATATTGTTTGCTTGCGTTTCTCCTCTTCTGCTTTCCGTCTTCTTTCCTTTCCGGACTTATTCACACAGTAAGAACTACAAAAGCGAGTAACAACCGTTTTTGCTTCAAATGGCTTACCACAGTACTCGCATATTTTTGGTATTTTCAGTTTGCTAAATCCCATAATTTTATAACATCGGTTAGATTAACATCCAATAAGACTTAATAAGGTGCGATAAGGTGCGTTAAGACCCACATACTCTCCCGTTAGCGCCCGGTACAAATATGGTACAAATGTAATACAAAAATCGATAAAAAAGCGCTAATATTGATATTTTGTAAAAATAAAAAAATAGCGATAAGGCATTGTCTTACCGCTATTTACTGATTGTTTGTAATCGTTTATAATGTTAAATTATTTCACCTCTTCGAAATCTACATCAGTTACATCATTATTAGTTGATGTGTCACCTCCCTGTGACGATTGCTGACCACTGTCTGCCCCTGGTTGTGCTCCTCCCTGAGCATTAGCTGCATTGTACATTTCCTGAGAAGCTGCCTGGAATACTGCGTTAAGTTCATTTGTTGCAGTGTCAATTGCTTCTAAGTTTTGTGCTTTATGAGCCTCTTTTAATTTATTTAATGCAGCTTCGATAGGAGCTTTCTTATCAGCAGGAATCTTATCTCCAAGATCCTTCAATTGCTTTTCAGTCTGGAAGATTGTTGAGTCTGCATGATTGAGCTTATCAATACGCTCTTTCTCTTTTCTGTCTGCCTCAGCATTTGCAGCAGCTTCCTCCTTCATTCGTTTGATTTCATCTTCACTTAATCCTGATGAAGCTTCGATACGGATCTTTTGTTCTTTTCCTGATGCCTTATCTTTTGCTGTTACGTTTAGTATACCATTGGCATCTATATCAAAAGTAACTTCAATCTGAGGTACACCACGTGGAGCAGGTGGAATTCCATCAAGGTTGAAAACTCCAATTTGCTTGTTGTCTTTTGCCAAAGAGCGTTCTCCCTGTAGTACGTTAATTTGTACAGATGGCTGATTGTCTGCAGCAGTAGAGAATACTTCACTCTTTCTGGTAGGAATAGTAGTGTTTGCATCAATAAGCTTAGTCATAACACCACCTAATGTTTCAATACCAAGTGAAAGAGGTGTCACATCCAGCAACAGTACATCTTTTACTTCACCGGTTAATACAGCTCCCTGAATAGCAGCTCCAACAGCAACAACCTCGTCAGGATTTACACCTTTATGTGGTTTTTTGCCAAATAGAGATTCTACCAGATCTTGTACAGCAGGAATTCTTGTTGATCCACCAACAAGGATAACCTCATCAATATCAGAATTAGTCAATCCTGCATCTCTCATCGCGTTATGAATTGGCTCTTTACATTTCTGTAAAAGATCATCAATCAGCTGTTCGAACTTAGCACGTGTAAGTGTTTTTACAAGATGCTTTGGAATACCGTTTACCGGCATTATATAAGGCAGGTTTATTTCAGTAGAAGTTGCACTTGAAAGTTCAATTTTAGCCTTTTCTGCAGCCTCTTTTAATCTTTGAAGTGCCATAGGATCTTTACGCAGATCGATACCTTCATCCTTTATAAACTCATCTGCCAGCCAGTCGATAATTCTATGGTCGAAGTCATCACCACCAAGGTGAGTATTACCATTTGTAGACTTCACTTCAAAAACTCCATCACCCAGCTCAAGGATAGAGATATCAAAAGTACCACCACCTAAGTCGAATACTGCTATCTTAGAATCCTTGTTCTGTTTGTCAAGACCATAAGCAAGAGCAGCAGCAGTTGGTTCGTTTACAATACGACGTACAGTAAGACCTGCAATTTCCCCTGCCTCTTTAGTAGCCTGGCGCTGTGCATCGCTAAAGTATGCAGGTACAGTAATAACAGCCTCTTTAACTTCCTGACCAAGATAATCTTCTGCAGTCTTTTTCATTTTCTGAAGAACAATGGCAGAAATTTCCTGAGGTGTATAAAGTTGTCCGTTAATGTCTACTCGAGGTGTATTGTTATCGCCACGCACCACTTTATACGGTACACGGCCAATTTCCTTCTGTACCTGTTCATATGTCTCACCCATAAATGTTTTTATGGAAGAAACTGTATTATGTGGATTTGTGATTGCCTGACGTTTTGCAGGATCACCTACTTTACGCTCACCGTTTTCAACAAAAGCAACAACGGAGGGTGTTGTGCGTTTTCCTTCGTTATTAGGTATTACAACAGGTTCATTGCCCTCCATCACAGAGACACAAGAGTTAGTTGTACCTAAGTCGATTCCGATTATTTTTCCCATTTTTGTAATCTATTTAATTTTATATAGTTTATATTTCTTATCAATTTGATATATTCTTCTTATCATCTCTTTCTCAAATCTTGTGCCAAAATTTTGATGGAAAAGCAAATCTGCCATAATGACTGATATAACTATCTCCTTTTTTTAGTTTTTTTGCTGTTTTCATTCTTTTCAACATATTTTTTTTACCTTTGGATTATTAGTTCAGAGTGTTTTCATTTTTGGTTTAAAAATCATTAACCAGTCAAAGCACTTTAATTTAATGTTTCAATTCTTAACACTATTAACTATGTATACAAAACAAGACCTGGATTTACTCAATAAAAAAGGAATCTCGGAATCTCAGATTGAAACACAACTGGATTATTTCAGATCCGGCTTCCCTTTCCTGCAGATTGAATCCGCTGCATCAATTGGGAAAGGTATTTTAAAAATTGAAGAGGAGGATGAGCCTAAATATATAGAGGCTTGGAATAGATATCTTAATAGCAATAAAAAGGTGACAAAATTTGTGCCAGCTTCTGGAGCAGCAAGTCGCATGTTTAAAGATTTATATGCTTTTTATAATTCTGATTATGATGAACCTGTAACTGATTTTGAAAAAACATTTTTTGAAAATATTCAGAATTTCGCATTTTACACTTCACTAGATGAAACTTGTAAATCATTAATAGGTAAAAGTGCATCAAAATTGCTGGAGGAGGGGAGTTACAAAGATATTATTGCTGCATTACTTTCAGCGGATGGCCTTGACTATGGTAATTTGCCAAAAGGGCTATTGCTTTTCCATAAATATCCCGAAGGCAACAGAACACCTGTGGGAGAACATTTGACCGAAGGTGTACTTTATGCCAAAAATGCAGACGGGTTGGTAAATGTTCATTTTACTGTATCTGAAGAGCATCTTCAATTGTTTGAACTGTTGGTGGCTGCAAGAAAAATAAATTATGAGCAAAAGCTTAATGCGAAATTTTCGGTAACATACAGTATTCAGAAACCTTCAACCGATACAATTGCTGTAGATATTAACAATGAACCCTTCAGAGATGAAGATGGTTCACTCCTGTTCCGTCCCGGTGGGCATGGGGCATTGATAGAGAATCTTAATGATATTGAAACAGATATTATTTTTATAAAGAATGTTGATAATGTTGTTCCCGACAGATTGAAAGAAAATGAAGCTCATTATAAAAAACTACTGGCAGGAGTTCTTATCACAGTACAACAGCGTGCTTTTAATTATTTGAACAGACTAGTGTCAGATGATGTAAGTGATGAGGAGTTATCAGAAATGCTCTCATTTACCAGGAATGAACTTTTTATTACCACAAAAGAGGAGTTTGAGACAAAAGATGATCTTAAAAAGTATCTGAGAAAAAAACTTGATCGTCCATACAGAGTATGCGGTATGGTAAAGAATGTGGGTGAACCTGGAGGCGGACCTTTTATTGCAGTTAATCCGGACGGCACCACATCACCTCAGATTCTTGAGAGTTCTCAGATAGATAAAAATAATCCTGAGGCAATGGATGCTTTTAAGAATGGTTCTCATTTCAATCCTGTTGATCTTGTTTGTGGAGTAAAATGTTTTCAGAATAATAAATTCAATCTGACAAAATACGTGGATAAAAATACAGGATTTATATCCCAGAAATCAAAAGATGGAAGAGATCTGAAAGCATTGGAGCTGCCGGGACTATGGAATGGAGCTATGAGCGACTGGAATACCATTTTTGTTGAAGTACCGATATCAACCTTCAATCCTGTTAAGACAGTAAATGATCTACTGAGGCCGGAGCATCAATAATTCTCTGTTTTTACTCTCAATTGCAATATTTCAGCCCTGAAAACGTTTCATGTAATAAAACAGGGAATTGAAATACTACTTATCATATGCTTTAATACTGGTTTTTGCATTACTGCAGTTATCCTGTAAACAGGTTAAACTGAGTGATGCCAGAGATCAGTATGTAAATGGTCTGTATTACAAAGCTTCAGAGTCTTATAGGAAGTTATATAGTGAATCTCATGGCAAAAATGAGGCTATTCGTGGAATAATTTCATTTGAAATGGCAGAGTCTTACAGGAAGTTAGGACGAAGTGCACGTGCTCTGTCGGCATATAGAAGCGCAATCAGGTATAAATACCCAGATACTTTAATGTATCTTCATTATGCAAAAATGCTTCATAAAGAGGGTGAATATGAGTTGGCAATTGAAGCCTATGATGAATTTTTAAAACTATCGCCGGGTAATATATTAGGAATTAATGGCAAGAAAGGTGTTGAACAGGCAAAGGAGTGGAAAGAGAATCCAAAACGATACAAGATAGAAAAATTAGATGTTTTTAATTCCGGCGGGTCTGAGTATAGTCCCTTTTTATCACAAAATGGTGAAGTGATCTATTTTACATCATCAGGGAAAGAAGCTACAGGTGAAGAAAAAAATCCTGTAACAGGAACTAAATACAGTGATCTGTTTATTTCAAGAAAGAACTATAGGGGTGAATGGCAAAAACATGAATTGCTTAATCCTGATATTAACAGTGCATTTGATGAGAGTACTCCTTCAATAACCAAAGATGGAAGATATCTGTTTTACACTGCCAGTTATAGCGATCGTGAACAATTAACAAGACCTGAAATCTATATATCTAGAAGAATAAATGGTTTATGGACCAAAGGAGTTCCATTTGAGATTAATAATATAGATTCTACTGCGATATTTGCCCATCCTTCGATTTCACCTTCAGGAAGATACCTCTATTTTGTATCAGATATGAGAGGAGGTTATGGTGGAAAAGATATTTGGCGTGCCAGACTTTCATCATCATTTAAAGTAGATACAGTTGAAAATATGGGTCCAATAATAAACAGTTCCGGTGATGAATTATACCCCTATGTCAGAGATGATAACAGTATATATTTCTCATCTGACGGACATCCCGGTATGGGTGGTTTAGATATTTTTGAAGCATATTATAATGATAAAATGAATGAGTGGATAGTTGAAAATATAAAATCACCTATTAACTCATCACAAGACGATTTTGGAATTACATTTGAACCTAAAGTAGAGAAAGGGTATTTTAGTTCTAACCGTAATGATGTTCGTGGTTACCATCATATTTATTCATTTGAGTATCTGCCTGCAAGAATAATAATAGAGGGTTTTGCAGTAGATCAGGACGATGAATTTATATCAGGAGCCACTGTCTCAGTAGTAGGGAGTGACGGTTTTCAGAGTAATTTTATAACAAGCAGTGAGGGTGTATATAAATTTGAAGCAGAAAAAGATAAGACCTATTTACTTATGGCAAGTGCTGATGGCTTTCTGAATCAGAAGAAAATGCTGCACACAGCTAATTTGGAATCTGATACTACATATTATGTAGATTTTGAGATGATTCCATACAATAAACCTGTCATTCTAGATAATGTTTTTTACGATTTAAACAGTGCTAAACTTAGACCTGAATCTAAATCGGCTCTTGATGAGCTGATTGCACTGCTTAACGAACATCCTGAAATTTCAATTGAGTTAACTGCGCATACCGACCGGTTAGGTGATGAGGGGTATAATATAAATCTTTCGGCCAATCGTGCTAAGTCAGTAGTTGATTACTTAGTTCAGAATGGAATAGATCAATATCGGCTAAAAGCAAAAGGGTGTGGTAAGTCAGCCCCAAAAGTAATTAACAGAATTATTGCTGAAACATATGACTTCTTAAAAACTGGAGATATTCTTAATGAGGAATTTATAGGAAGACTTACTCCAGAACAGCAAAAACTTTCAGATCAGTTAAACAGGAGAACTGAATTCAGGGTTTTAAATCCTGAATAAATCAATATCACTAAAATGGAATCTCCGAAATAATATGTATTTTTGTTTGTTAGAGTTCCTGTTTGAAATAAGGATTTTCAAGTGAGGTTTTGTTTAATATATGCTGAAATCATTAACAATAGAAAATTATGCACTGATCGACTCAATTCACATTGAGTTTGATACAGGACTGACTGTTATTACAGGAGAAACAGGTGCCGGCAAATCTATTCTTTTAGGTGCATTGTCACTAATTCTTGGTCAAAGAGCTGATAGTCGCCATATTAAACATGGTGAAAGCAGATGCCTTATAGAAGGGGTATTTGATATTTCAACTTATAATCTTAAATCTTTTTTTGATGATCATGATTGGGTATATGATGGTAATGAATGCATATTGCGTCGAGAAATATGGAGTACCGGAAAGTCACGTGCTTTTGTAAATGATTCACCTGTTTATCTAAACGATCTGAAAGAAATTGGGGAAAAGCTAATTGATATTCACTCACAACATCAAAACCTTGCACTTAATGATAACCTGTTTCAATTGAATGTGGTTGATACTCTTGCAAGGACAGGAAAAGAGCTGAGAGAATATGTAGATGCATATAAAGATTATCGCTCATCAGAAAAAGAATTGAACGATATGCGTTTGCAAGCTCAGAAAAACAGAGAAGAGGAGGATTATCTCCGGTTCCAGCACAAGGGTTTATCAGAAGTTTCACTTAAACCCGGTGAACAGGAAGAACTTGAAGAAGAGCTTGAAGCATTAACTCATTCAGAAGAGATAAAGTCAGGTTTATTTGCAGTAATATCGATGCTTTCGGAGGATGAGAATAATATTGAATCTTTACTAAAATCAACAAAGGATACACTGCAAAATGTGCAGAATGTATATCCTAAAGTGGCAGAACTAACTGAAAGGGTGATGTCGGCATATATTGATTTAAAAGATGTTAGAGACGATGTCTCACGTAATTTTGAAGAGATTGAATATAATCCCGAACGTCAGCAAATAATAGAAGAGAGACTAAGTGCAATTTACAATCTGCAGAAAAAGCACTCTGTTGCAACAGTAGAAGAGTTGATTAAACTACGGGATGAAATAGATGAACAGCTGAAAAATATTGACTCGCTGGATGAAAAAATATCGGTACTTGAAAAGAAGACAGCCGAAAAACGCACTATAATGCTTAAAAAAGGCAAGTCATTAAGTAAAAAAAGGCAAGAGGCAGCTCCTGAGATTGAGAAACAATTGATGGAGAGACTTGCTTATCTGAAGATTGCAAATAGTCGCTTTAAATGTGAATTCAAAGAAAAATCAAACCCTGACATAACAGGTATAGATAACCTGGAATTTCTGTTCTCAGCCAATAGGAATACATCTTTACAACCCGTTTCCGAAGTCGCTTCAGGCGGAGAGATATCACGCCTGATGCTTTGCCTGAAAGCTATGATAGCAGGTGCAACCGCACTCCCTGCAATTATATTTGATGAGATAGATACTGGTACTTCGGGAGATGTTGCAGACAGAGTAGGAACAATAATGAGGGAGATGAGTCGCGAAATGCAAGTTATTACTATTACACATTTGCCACAGATAGCTTCAAAGGGAGATGCTCACTTTGTTGTTTATAAAGAAGATACAAAAGATGGTGTTACATCAAAAATCAAGGCTTTATCTCATGACGAAAGAGTTGAGGAGGTTGCCCAGATGTTGAGTGGTGCTGAGGTAACATCTGAAGCAATTGAAAATGCAAAAGCAATTCTTGGCATACAATCAGAATAAAAAATATGAGAGATAAAGAAATGATTTTCGGTATACGTGCCGTTATAGAGGCTATTGAGGCCGGAAAAGACATCGACAGAGTATTAATTAAAAGAGAACTGTCAGGTGAATTGATAGGTGAGTTGCAGCGACTTATTCGTGAATATGATATACCTATGCAAAGAGTTCCTGTGGAAAGAATTGACAGGATTACCAGAAAAAATCATCAGGGAGTTATTGCTTTTACTTCAGCTGTAACCTATCAAAAGCTTGAGAATATTATTCCTTTATTGTATGAAGAGGGTAAGAATCCCTTTATAATAGTATTGGATGGGTTGACAGATGTTCGTAATTTTGGTGCTATTGCTCGCACTTGTGAAGTTGCAGGGGTGGATGCAATTGTTATACCCTCCAGAGGAAGTGTTTCTGTGAATGCAGATGCTATTAAGACTTCGGCAGGAGCTTTGCATACTATACCTGTATGTCGGGAAAACAGTCTGAAAGAAGCCATTCTTTTCCTTAAAAATAGTGGAGTAAAGGTTGTTGCAGCATCGGAAAAAGCGGCAGAGCTTTACACAGAAGCAGATATGTCTGTTCCTGTTGCCATATTAATGGGTTCAGAAGATGTAGGTATAGCAGCAGAGCATCTGAGAATCAGTGATGAACTGGTTAAGCTGCCTCAGGTTGGCAATATTAAGTCGCTGAACGTATCAGTAGCAGCAGGTGTTATGATTTATGAAGTTCTTAGACAAAGGCGTAATCAATAGCTCTTTACTACACAAAAAGTTATAAATATACCTTTTAATCTCAAAATTGGTAATAATATGAAAAAAGTTATATCAACAAAAAATGCTCCTGAAGCAATTGGACCATACAGTCAGGCAATAGAGGTTAACGGATTTCTATTTTTATCCGGAATGTTACCTATTGACCCCACTACCGGAAATTTCGTTCCTGGAGGTATTATAGAACAGACTTCACAGATATTTATCAATATTAAAGCTATCCTATCAGAAGCAGGATTGAATATTGAGAATATTGTAAAGACAACCGTGTTTTTAAGTGATATGTCGCTGTTCGATGGGATGAATCAAGTGTATGCAAAACAGTTCAAAGACTCTTTTCCAGCAAGATCTACAGTTGCTGCAAAAACACTCCCGAAGAATTCACTTGTTGAAATAGAAGTAATTGCTGCCAAATGAAAACATTAGGTAATATTATATGGATACTCTTTGGGGGTTTTGTAATCGCAATTGAATATGTAATAGGGAGTATTACCCTAATGATTACAATTGTCGGAATACCTTTTGGTATTCAGTCGCTCAAACTTGCGGAGGTTGCACTATGGCCGTTTGGTAAAAAGGCAGTACATAGCAGTACATCTTCAGGATGCCTTTCACTATTGATGAATGTCATTTGGTTCTTTGTGGGAGGATTGCCAATAGTGCTGACCCACCTGCTTTTTGGGTTGCTTTTTTATATTACCATAATTGGTATACCATTTGGTAATCAGCACTTCAAACTGATGAAGCTAGCTTTTTCCCCTTTTGGTAAAGTAGTGATAAATATAAAATAAGTTTTACTCAAAGATTGCAGGTAAATTTTCCTCTTCCTCTTCCGGCGGATCTTTTTTAACCACGAAGGCACTGATCTCCCATAATGCATAAATTGGCAGGGTAACTACAATAAGTGAAAATGGGTCACCCGATGGTGTTATAAGTGCTGCTGCCAGTAGAGAACCCACTACTGCATGACGGCGGTATGTTCTGAAGAATGATCGGTAAATCAATCCAAGACTGGAAAGTAGCCAAAATACCAGGGGTAGTTCAAAGACTAGCCCCATTATTAGTATAAGAGTATAGAAATTACTCATGTATGAATCAAGTGATATCATATTATCTATAGACTCACTCAATTCAAAAGTAATAAGAAACCTGAAGATCAATGGGAATACTATGAAATATCCTACAAGGCATCCAACGATAAACATAAATCCTCCGAAACCAAAGGCCTGTTTTACACCTTTTGCTTCGTTTTCATAGAGTGCTGGGCTAATGAATTTCCATATCTCATATAATATATATGGGATAGTGCATAGAACTCCAAAAGCGAATGATGTTGAAATATAGGTCATGAACTGTGTAGTCATGTTTATATTCAGCATCTTCACATTAAATGACTCAGCAGAAAAATCCGGTAAGAACGGTATAAATTGGCTCGCCTTATCCAGAAATTTGTATGTTACAAAGTCAGAATTACGCGGTGCTAATATAACTGAGTCAAAAATATGAGGTATTATGATGAATCCTAGTATAGATAAGACTACAACAGCAATGATTATATGAATAATAGTCCATCGGAATTCTTCCAGATGATCCCAAAAGGACATTTCTTTCTCTGCCATGTATATACCCGTAATCTATAGGGGTTCTTAAAATAAATTTATTTATCGCCTGTTGTTTTATTATCTGAAGGATCTGCTTTGATATCTTCTTCAATATCATTCAACCCTTTCTTAAAGCTGTTAATACCTTTTCCGAGGCCTTTCATGAATTCAGGTATTTTTTTACCACCGAAAAGTATCAGAATTACTATAACAATAATAGGTATTTCCCAACCGTTTAAATTAATAAGTAATGGATTCATAGGTTTTTATTTATTTGAAATGTTTTTATTGATGTTTAATCTTTATTGATTTTGTTTTTCTATCTATCATAGACATTGCAAATGTATGGCTAATTTATGAAACTAACCAACTGTTTTAATATAAAGTTTGAAAAAACGGGACTCAATGTATCTGTTAAATCTCGGAATGTATGTTAATAATTAAATCCATATAAACCGGTAAATGATCACTGAACCCAGCGTTGTATCTGGGCCCTAGATTGGTTCTGAACGGCTTTTTGCCATAGTACCCGTGATCATCTTCCAAAAGAAAGTCTGCCTTATAAATATGTGCCAGTCTGTTTTTAACAAAGATATGGTTATTTGTATCTAAAAGATTTCCGGAAACTATTATATGGTCGTTTATATACCATCTTCCCTGATATTTATATGTTCCGATTTCAGAGTTATTATTTTTTCTATAAAACAGATTGAAAAGTTCCTTTTCTATTTCTGATTCTGAGTCAGATTGTAATATGTCATTATAAAGATCTGTACTATTAGCCCTGAGTATTTCTGACATACTCTTATCACTGGGTTGATCGTTAAAATCACCCATAATAATAAAATTTGCATTATTGCGCTTTAAAAGCACACTGTCTACTATGTTCCTTAGAGCTTTAGCTGATTCAATTCTTGCCGGCTCTGTCTCTTTCTGTCCTCCACTTCTCGAAGGAAAATGGCAAACAAATACATCAATGGTATCTTTACTTAAAACAAGTCCCGTTACATGTAGTATATTACGGGTTGGTTTTATATTTTTTTGGTTTAATCCGATTTTGTACTCATTACTTTCCAGTGGTTTAAACTGATGCCTTTGGTATAGCAAGGCATTATCTATTCCTCTATTATCTGGTGAATTTGTCATTACATACTCATATCCCTGAGCCATGAGTGGAGATCGATTGACAAGATCGAATATAACGCTGTCATTTTCAACTTCACAAAGACCAACCAGTGCCGGTGATTGCATGCCTCCGACTGCTGTAATGACTCTTGTAATATCCTGAAGTTTTTTACGATACTTCCAGGGTGTCCATTTCATAAAGCCATCAGGCAGAAAATCATTATCATCCTTTGCAGGATCATCTATTGTATCAAATAGATTTTCTACATTATAAAACATTACACGGAAATTGTCCTGAGAAACAATTTCCGTGAATGATATTAATAAAAAAATATTCAATATGAAAAGTCTGTGACCTAACATTTAAATATCACTGACATCTATTCTACATCTTCTGAAGATACATTTTCCAATATTTTTACAAGGAAATCCCAGAATTTTGCAACAGAGGAAATCTTCATTTTCTCATCGGGTGAATGAACATCAGTCATATCCGGCCCTATAGAGATCATATCCAGGTTTGGATATTTTTCCAGGAATAATCCGCATTCAAGACCAGCATGAATTGCCTTTACTTTGGTGTCTTTATTAAAAAGTGCCTTATATTCTCTTTGTGCCAGTTTAAGCAGTTTGGAATCCGGATTTGGCTGCCAGCCCGGATATCCATCGTTATGTAGAACTTTTGCACCTGATAGCTCAAATACTGAAGATACCATATTTACAATATATCTTTTTTGTGACTCTACTGAGCTTCGCTGACTAGTGCCTATTTCAATCAGATTGTCCGGCAGTATTTTTATTGAAGCCAGATTCGTTGATGTCTCAACAAGTCCAGGAATGTCGTGACTCATTCCAATAACTCCATGAGGACATGCATTAAGTGCCAATATTAGTTTTTCTGTTGTTTTTCTGTTTATAACTTTTGAAGGAATTTGCACTGATTCAAGCTGAATATCAAGATTGGGTTCAGTATGTTTCAATTCATTCTGTACATCTGCTAGAAATGTATTAAGTTTTACTCTGATATCCTCTTTATATTTCTCTTTTACTCCTATCAATGCATATGCCTCCCTTGGTATGGCATTGTGGAGATTGCCACCTCCAATTTCGGAAAGTATCATATTATATTTTTTCCTGGAAATGGAGTTTAAAAATCTTGCAAGAATTTTATTGGCGTTTCCGAAGCCTTTATCAATATCACTGCCTGAATGGCCTCCTCTTAATCCTTTTACATTTACTTTGAACCAGAAGTATTTTTTAGGAGCATCTTTCTCTTTATATTTGAAATATGCCTTAGTTCCTTTACCACCGGCACATCCAATATAAATCTCTCCTTCTTCTTCCGTATCCAGATTTATAAGAAGATTACCTGTCAGAAAATCTTTCTCAAGAGCGTTGGCACCTGTTAATCCGGTCTCTTCATCAACTGTGAAAAAGGCTTCAATTTTACCATGTGCAATTTCATCGGATGCCAGTACAGCCAATTCAGCTGCAACACCAATACCATTATCAGCTCCCAGTGTAGTACCGTTAGCTTTTACCCAGTCACCATCAATGATAGTCTCAATAGGATCATTGTCAAAATCATGTTCCACGTCTGAGTTTTTCTCACAAACCATATCAATATGAGATTGCAGAATTACAGTTGGCAAGTCCTCCTTACCAGGTGTGGCCGGTTTGGTTATAAGTATATTGCCTGCCTTGTCCTGCTTCACTTCCAGACTGTGTTTTTCAGCGAAATCAAGTAGATATGCTCTGATCTTATCCTCTTTTTTAGAAGGTCTAGGTATTTGAGTTATGTCATAAAAATAACCCCATATTGACGAAGGTTCTAAATCTTTAATTGTCATAGTATGTTTTATTGAAATGTTTGTAATCGATAAAAATAGGTGAAAAAAAACCTTCATGCAATAATTTTAGCATCTTTAATAGGAAAATATCGTGATTAATTAGGTAAATAATCTATCTTTGCGACTCGAAAAGAAGGATTATTATGTTACAAACAGTAATTATAGGTATAGCAGTAGGATTTATAGCAATACTTTTAATGGGTATTCGTGTTTTCTTTACCAAAAAAGGAGAATTTCCAAATACTCATATAGGTGCAAGTAAAGCTATGCAAGAGAGAGGCATAAATTGTGCTACCTCTCAGGATACTGAGTATCGCTATAAAGAGAGCCCAATATTGAAATTAATGAAAAACGAAAAACTATAAAATTCCTTAATAATGAAGAATTTCTCCAATTATATAGTCAGTGGAGTGCTGGCTATTGCAGTTATTGTTCTATTTATCCTGCACTTTACATCAGGAAAATCCGGAAAAGAAGCCGACAGTAGAGATCTATCAGTTTTATTAAATGACTCCTCAGTTACTTTGCCAATAGCTTATGTTAACGTCGATTCTCTCTTAATGAACTACAATTTTGCAAAAGATTTAAATGAGTCTCTATTAAGAAAAGAGGAAAGTACCCGTGCTACTCTAAATCAGCGTCAAAATCAGATTAACTCTGCAGCACAGGAATTTGAACGTAAATTGCGTAACAACGCGTTTTTAAGTCAGGAAAGAGCCCAGCAGGAGCAAGAGCGTATTATCCAGATGAATCAGGAGTATCAACAACTTGCTGATAGATTATCTCAGGAATTCATGATCGAACAGCAGAAGTTAAATCTTCAGATGGAAGATACAATTAAGGTAAGACTGGAAGAGTTTAATCGAGAAAGAAATTACGAAATTATTTTCAGCAATATCTCAACAAGCACACTAATTTATGCTAAGGATAAGTATGATATCACTGATGAAGTGGTGCAGTTCCTTAATAATAAATATGGTCCTGCAACTGCAATAACAACAGCAGAATAAGCTTCTGTGATATTTTATTGAATAGTAAAGAAGGGCTCTTATTTTAAGAGTCCTTCTTTGCGTTTAATTTATTAATTTTACTACATGATGAAATCGTTAAATAAATACCTGCAGAAACAGGGTCAGAGATATCATGATGATGTTTTTGACGTTAACTTTAATTCTGACATAATTGTAGTAATACCCTGTTATGATGAACCGGATATTATAAACACTTTAGAGAGTATAAGAAGATGTGACAGGCCTGAGTCTGTAAATTTATCAGTGATAGTAATTATCAATTCGGCAGTTAAAACTGATATTGATGTTGTAAACAGAAATACTAAAACATATCAGGAGGTTAGTTCTTATTCAAAGAAAATAGATGAACGCTCTTTTATTGTAAGAGCTGCTAAATTAGAGGGGTTACCAAACAAACATGCAGGTGTTGGATTAGCACGGAAAATAGGGATGGATCTTGCAGTAGAGCATTTTTATAAGACTGAAAACTATAGGGGAATTATTGTCTCTTTGGATGCCGACTGTGAAGTCTCTGACAATTTTATTACCACCGTTTATAATACTTTTAGAAGTGATGGTAATCTTAATGCTACCATACACAACTTTCATCATAGAGTAGAAAGTAGTCAAAGTAATATTGAATTTGCCGTAAGACAGTATGAGTCATATCTTCACTACTATAGTGAATGTCTTAAATCAACCGGATTTCCTTATTACTATCATACGATAGGTTCAGCGTTTGCAGTATCAGCAAATGCTTATGTGAGAGTTGGGGGTATGGGGCGTCAGCAGGGAGGGGAGGACTTTTATTTTCTACAGAAAGTGTTTCAATTAGGTGGGGTGAAATTGCTTAAAGAGACTTTTGTTTATCCCCTTGCAAGATTTTCAGAACGTGTTCCTTTCGGCACTGGACCGGCAATACAAAAGATTCTGGATGAACCTGACGGTGTTCTTAAGGTATATTCTAGACAGTCTTTTAAAGAGCTTAAAAGGTTTTTTGATATGAAAGAGTTCTTCTTCAAGAAGGATGAAGAAATTATAACTTTAAAGGTAGCCGAATTACATCCTGTTTTGATTGATTTTTTAAACGAAATCGACTATCTGAAATTATTAAAGGATTGCAATGAAAATTGTGCGACACTGAATAGTTTTGTGAAAAGGTTTTTTCATAACTTTAATGCTTTCAGGATAGTAAAATACTTAAATTATGTACATCCTGAACCTTTTAAACTTGAAAAAATCACTATGATAACTGACAAAATAGAATCTACTGTTTGATGTATTGATGTAATTTATTATTTTTGTGTTCAAATTGTAAGTTTATCCTTTCATTATTCTAAAATCATTATTATATGTTTGCTTTTAGCTGGGTTGAAATAGTAAGTGCTTTTTTGGTTTTGTTTGCAATTATTGATGCTACAGGTTCTGTGCCAATTTTCCTGAATTTAAGAAGTCAGGGGAGAACAATTCATGCGGAGAAGGCAGCTATTTACTCTTCAATTATATTGATAGGATTCCTGTTTATAGGAGAGGGATTACTCAGACTTTTTCAGGTTGATATCTCTTCATTTGCTGTGGCCGGAGCTGTTGTGTTGCTTATTATTTCAATAGAGATGATATTCGGAGTAGAGATTTTTAGAAATGACAATCCATCTGCTGATAACTCTTCAACACTTTTTCCGGTTGTTTTCCCACTAATTGCCGGACCAGGAAGTTTTACCACTCTTCTTACTATGAGAGCTGAATTCCACACCATAAACATAATTATAGCTGTTCTCATAAACCTAGTGATAGTTTACCTTGTATTGAGGTATCTGGATCAGGTGAAGAAACTTTTAGGTGAGAGTGGGGCATATATACTCCGAAAGTTTTTTGGTGTGATACTCATGGCTATTTCAGTAAAACTCATCACCTCAAATATGAGTGCACTAATTGAAACTGTTAATGCTGCTTTATAACTGTTTAATAGAATTATGACATTCTAATTAATAAACAGAGAGTTTTACAGGAAAAATATGTATATTTGCGGTATTAAAAGTTATAATATAAGATTGAAGGTATTAGGTTGTAACTCAGTCAAGTAGGATTGTTAAGTTAATTAATGATCCATTTCATTAGAACTATTTTATTACATATAAAAATCAACAACATGAGAATTGTAAGTATCTTAGGAAGAGAGATTTTGGATTCAAGAGGTAATCCAACAGTTGAAGTAGATGTATTAACAGAATCGGGTGCATTTGGTCGTGCAGCTGTTCCATCAGGCGCTTCAACAGGTGAGAATGAAGCATTAGAACTTCGTGATGGTGATAAGAGCCGTTACCTGGGTAAAGGTGTTTTACAAGCTGTAGCAAATATCAACGATATTATAGCTCCTGCTTTAATTGGTATGAATGTATTGGAACAGACTCAGATTGATGCAAAAATTCTGGAACTGGACGGTACTAAAACAAAATCTAACTTGGGTGCTAATGCTCTTTTAGGTGTTTCTCTTGCAGTAGCAAAAGCAGCTGCTAACTATCTTGGATTACCCCTTTACAGATATATTGGTGGTACAAATACTTATGTTTTACCTGTTCCTATGATGAATATCATCAATGGTGGATCACACTCAGATGCTCCTATTGCTTTCCAGGAATTTATGATTCGTCCTGTTGGAGCAAAATCATTTAAGGAAGGTCTTCGTATGGGTACTGAGGTATTCCATGCATTGAAGAAAGTACTTCATGATAAAGGATTAAGCACTGCTGTTGGTGATGAAGGTGGTTTCGCTCCTAACTTAAGCGGTGGTACAGAGGAAGCACTTGAATCAATTCTTACTGCAATCAAGAATGCAGGATATAAACCAGCTGAAGATGTTACAATTGCTTTAGACTGTGCTGCATCTGAGTTCTATAAAGATGGTATTTACGATTACTCTTTATTTGAAGGTGAAAATGGCAAAAAACGTAGTCGTGAAGAACAGGTTGCTTACTTAGAAGAGCTTATAACAAAATACCCAATCGATTCAATCGAAGATGGTATGCATGAAAACGACTGGGAAGGCTGGAAGTTACTTACAAATAAAATCGGCAGCAAATGTCAGTTGGTAGGTGATGACTTGTTTGTTACTAATGTTGATTTCCTTAAGAAAGGAATCAAAGAGGGTTGCGCTAACTCAATTCTAATTAAAGTAAACCAGATTGGTACACTTTCTGAAACTCTTGACGCTATAGAAATGGCTCACAGACATGGCTATACTAGTGTTACTTCACACCGTTCAGGTGAAACTGAAGACTCAACAATTGCTGACATCGCAGTTGCAACTAATGCAGGACAAATTAAAACAGGTTCTGCCAGTCGCTCAGATCGTATGGCAAAATACAACCAGCTGCTTCGTATTGAGGAAGAACTCGGTGATAGAGCAGTATATGGTTATAAGAAGATTAAATAATAGTCTTGTAGCTTAGTTTATAACCACCCTGACATCCAGGGTGGTTTTTTTTGACCTTTATTTCCGGATAATTTTTACAGTTTTATAAATTAAAATTATCATCTTTGCAAATAATACCAATTTAATGTAAAACTCTAAATACCAACCTATGAATTACTTTTACTTAGTTCCGATTGCATCAATTGCAGCATTATTATGCGCATTCTATTTTTTCAGAAGTTTAATGAAAAAGGATGAAGGCACTCCAAAGATGAAGACAATAGCCGGTTTTATACGTGAGGGAGCAATGTCTTATCTGAAACAACAATATAAGGTTGTAATTATTGTTTTTATTATTCTCTCTCTCATTTTTGTGACAATGTCATTTTTTGGACTACAAAATAAGTGGGTGCCCTTTGCATTTCTAACAGGAGGATTCTTCTCCGGACTTGCAGGATTTTTTGGTATGAAGACTGCTACTTATGCTTCAGCAAGAACTGCCAATGCAGTACAGAAATCATTGAACAGTGGATTAAGAATTGCATTCCGTTCAGGAGCAGTAATGGGACTTGTTGTAGTTGGACTTGCTTTGTTGGATATTTCACTCTGGTATCTGATACTTGATTTTTTTGTTGATAATGCAGATCATGGACATAAATTAATTATGATAACTACTACGATGCTGACATTTGGTATGGGTGCTTCAACTCAGGCTCTCTTTGCCCGTGTTGGTGGGGGAATATATACAAAGGCGGCGGATGTTGGTGCTGATTTAGTTGGTAAAGTGGAGACTGGTATTCCTGAAGATGACCCGCGTAATCCCGCTACCATAGCAGATAATGTTGGAGATAATGTTGGTGATGTTGCTGGTATGGGAGCTGATCTTTATGAATCGTATTGTGGATCTATATTATCTACTGCAGCATTAGGAGCATCAGCTTTTGCTCTTAATCCAACTATGCAGGAAAATGCAGTATTTGCACCCATGCTGATTGCCGCTATTGGTGTTTTTCTTTCAATTCTTGGGATATACCTGGTAAAAACCAAAGAGGATGCAACTGTTAAACAACTTATGGATTCACTTAACAGAGGAGTTAATATAAGTGCACTATTTATAGCTATATTCACTTTTGGGATACTCTATATATTAGGTTTCAGTAATTGGATAGGATTGTCATTCTCTGTAATAACTGGTCTTTTGGCAGGTATAATCATTGGACAAGGAACAGAGTATTTTACATCATCATCTCATAAACCGGCTATTGAAATTGCAAACAGTGCAAAAACAGGACCAGCTACTGTAATAATATCAGGACTTGGTACTGGATTTATTTCTACTGTAATACCTGTACTATCTATTGTTGTAGCTATTCTGATTGCATATCTGTCAGCTATACGGTTTGATGTTGCTAATATGCTCACAGCCGAGAATGTAAGCATGGGGCTATATGGTATTGCAATTGCAGCTGTAGGAATGCTTTCAACTCTGGGCATAACACTTGCAACAGATGCTTATGGACCAATTGCTGATAATGCAGGTGGTATAGCCGAAATGAGTGGCTTGGATCCTGAAGTAAGAAGAAGAACAGATATGTTGGATTCTTTAGGTAACACAACAGCAGCAACCGGTAAGGGATTTGCTATAGGCTCAGCAGCTTTAACCGGTTTGGCTTTACTGGCTTCCTATGTAGAGGAGATTAGAGTTGCTCTCTTAAGAGTAAATGACAATATACTTGAATTTGCTGATGGTCATACAGTTGATGTAGCAAAAGCAAGTTTTGTTGATTTTATGAATTACTACCAGGTTACATTAATGAATCCAAAAGTACTAGCTGGAATTTTCCTAGGTTCAATGATGGTATTTCTGTTTTGTGGCCTTACAATGAACGCAGTTGGAAGGACTGCAAGAAATATGGTTGAGGAAGTACGTTACCAGTTCCGTGAATTTAAAGGAATTCTTACAGGTGAGGATACACCTGATTATGCAAGATGTGTTTCTATTTCTACTAAAGGAGCTCAGAGAGAAATGCTGTTCCCATCATTGCTTGCTGTTACTGTTCCAATTGTTACAGGATTGATTATGGGAGTTTCGGGTGTAATGGGACTCTTAGCCGGAGGATTAGGTACAGGTTTTGTAATGGCTATATTTATGGCAAATTCAGGAGGTGCATGGGATAATGCTAAAAAGTATATCGAAATGGGAAATCTGGGAGGCAAAGGTAGTCATGCCCATAAGGCTGCAGTAGTAGGCGATACAGTTGGTGATCCATTTAAAGATACTTCAGGTCCTTCACTTAACATCCTTATAAAACTTATGAGTATGGTTTCTATAGTAATGGCTGGACTTACAGTTGCTTGGAGTTTGCTTTAAACACTTCTTTCAGTGCGTATTTTAGTGAATTTTATTAAAATGCATAGATGGTGATATGGCAATATTTCGTATATTTGAAGTCCTAAATCACTTTGTTAAAGCAGAATCACTAACATTTAAATATTAATCAATTATGAGCTTTCTAACGAACGACAAATTAACAATTGTAGGAGCTGCCGGTATGATCGGTTCCAATATGGCACAAACAGCTGCCATGATGCGTTTAACTCCAAACATCTGCCTTTATGACCCTTTTGAAAAAGGACTTGAAGGAGTAGTTGAAGAAATGCGTCACTGTGGTTTCGATGATATCAATTTTACATACTCATCAGATGTAAAAGAGGCATTTACCGGATCCAAGTATATGATTTCATCCGGAGGTGCACCACGTAAAGATGGCATGACACGTGAAGATTTGCTGAAAGGTAATGCTGAAATTGCAGCACAATTAGGAAAAGATATTAAATCTTACTGTCCTGACTTGCAACACTTGACTGTGATCTTTAATCCTGCAGATATCACTGGTCTTGTAGCATTGATCTACTCAGGCCTTAAACCTTCACAAGTTACTACATTAGCTGCGTTAGATAGTACAAGATTACAAAGTGAACTGGCTAAACATTTTGGTGTAGCCCAAAATAAAGTTACTAATGCACGTACATATGGTGGTCATGGTGAACAGATGGCTGTATTTGCTTCTACTGCTAAAGTAGATGGTAAACCATTAACCGATTTGATTGGTACAGATGCACTTACCAATGAAGAATGGGCTGAACTTAAAACTCGTGTTACTAAAGGTGGTGCAAATATCATTAAGTTGAGAGGTCGTTCTTCATTCCAGAGTCCAGCTTATACATCTGTTGAGATGATACGTGCAACTATGGGTGGTGAAGCTTTCCGCTGGCCAGCAGGTTGTTATGTGAATGAGCAAGGTTTCGAGCATATCATGATGGCAATGGAAACAACACTTGATAAGAATGGTGTTTCTTTTGGTAAAGTAAATGGTACAGAAGCTGAATTAGCTGAACTGAAACAGAGTTACAGCCATCTTGTTAAATTACGCGATGAAGTTATTTCTATGGGTATTATTCCTACTACCGATCAGTGGAATAGCGTAAACCCAAATCTCTAATAGATTGACTTTATATTTGAAAAAATAGAGGTGAATAATGAGTTGATAATAGTAAAGCCGGCAATATTGCCGGCTTTACTTGTTAACAATCTGTTTGTTAAATACTTTACAGAGCTATGTTATTTTTTCTCATATGATAATAGTCGCTGGTTACCTTCCAAACTTCGTAGTTTAGTAATATCCTGTGTTACTTCCAGAACACCTAGATATTCATTATCCTTACCACGAACGGCACAATATTCAATAACAATAAACCGATCTTTTTGGAATCCTGATATCCAGAAAATAGCTTTATTTTCCTTACCACTTTTGAAATCAGTTAGTATTTGCTCCACAACATGTACACTGCCCGGTGGGTGACACATCCTTACATCACGACCTATTATTGAACGGTTTCGTTCAAATACCCTGTTGGGACTATGTGAAAAGAACCTAACCTTATCGTCTTTATCTACAAAAGTTATATCAACAGGCAAATATTGGAAAAGAGCTTCAAGTTCGTTAATGTTAAAAGCTCCTGAAGATAATCTTATCCCATCAGTCTGAACATAAGTCTGCTTTTCTACTTTCATATTTGCCGGAGCCCACTCATCTTCCGGATCAATCAAGCAGTATCCGAATTCAGGAGTTTCCTGATATACTTTATACCATTCCTCTTCATTCAATGTATCCATCGACATAGGGAAAAGAATCTCCTCCTCTTTTTTAATCATTCCTTCAATCATTTCAACAGTAATGTCAAGTGAGTTGATGAGAATTATTCTTAAATCCTTTAAATCAGTGATAGGAGAGGTGAGTGCTTCATGAGATTTATTAAGAAGCTCACGTGTCTCATCATGCTTCCCCCACATTACTTTAGGAGGTCCGGTAATAAGATGCTTTTCAAGAAACGGAAAAAGAAGATACTCTTTTCTTTTGTAATGCTTATCTATATCTGAAAAATTGTTGAAAATAGAACGAAGCTGAAGAACATAGCCAGGAACCTCAGAGTCTGTTATGTTATCTATTTCTTTACTTACCACTCTATAAGCTTCTATTTGCTTACGGATCGCACTGTTTTCTTTAATGAAAGTATCTACAGGATGTCCAGGAAGTACATCTTTTGCTCCATCTAAGTCAATACTTCCATCAAGTACAGCAGTGTGTAAATCACAAAACTCCAGAATCTCCTTTTCAGTAAGTGAATTACTTGTTATTAATTCCTGTTCAACCTCTACAACTTCGTTATAGGGAATATTTCTAAGTGCATTAATAAGATGTCGACGCAGCAATGCAGGATTTCCTCCATTGTGAAGCTCTAGTAAAAGGCTGCGAAGCTTCTCTTTGCGCATTGTTGAGTTATTAATAAATTCGCTCATATCGATATTTTTTAATTTAGTAGTGATCAATTTTACATAAATACCTTTAAATCTTCATCAACAGTTGTTATCCCTGAGATTCCAAACATATTAATCAGCACATTTGCTACATTAGGTGAAAGGAAAGCAGGTAGAGTGGGGCCCAGATGAATATTCTTGACGCCCAAAGAAAGTAGCGCAAGTAAAACAATAACAGCTTTCTGTTCATACCATGCAATATTATATACAATAGGAAGGTCATTTAGATCATCTAGTCCGAATGCGTCTTTCAAGGCAAGTGCAATTTTAACTAACGAATAACTATCGTTACATTGTCCAGCATCTAGCACACGTGGAATACCATTTATATCTCCTAACGGCAGTTTATTATAGCGATACTTTGCACAACCAGCAGTCAGAATTACAGTGTCATTAGGCAACTTTTCAGCAAACTCAGTATAATAATTTCTACCTCTTACTCGTCCATCACATCCACCCATAACGAAGAATTTACGAATAGCACCATTTTTAACAGCTTCCACAATTTTATCTGATAAAGCAATTACCTGGTTATGAGCAAAACCTCCCACTATTTCTCCATTTTCAATCTCTGTGGGTGCACTACATCTTTTAGCATGTTCAATAAGTTCAGAAAAATCCTTAGGGTGACCATCATTGCGATCCTCAATATGTTTAAATCCCCCGAACCCTGATGCACCTGTTGTATATACTCGATCTCCATAAGTAGAATTTTTTCTTGGAGGAACAATACAGTTGGTTGTAAATAGGAAAACTCCATTAAATGTCTCAAAGTCATTGATCTGATTCCACCAAGCACCACCATAATTACCCACAAAATGACTATATTTTTTAAACGCCGGATAATAATGTGCAGGAAGCATTTCACTATGAGTATAAACATCAACACCTGTACCTTCAGTCTGCTTGAGCAGCTCCTCCATATCCTTCAAGTCGTGTCCACTAATAAGAATACCAGGATTATTTCTAACACCAAGGTTTACTTTGGTAATCTCCGGGTTTCCATAACTGGATGTATTTGCCCTGTCAAGTAATGCCATTACCTGTACACCATACTTGCCGGTCTCTAGAACAAGAGATGTCAGATCATTAATGGAGAGAGTGTCATCAGTTAAATCCACTAAAGTTTTTTGTATAAAACTGTATATCTCACTATCTGTGTAACCTAGATTATAAGCATGTTCAGCGTACGCAGCCATACCTTTCAAGCCATATGTTGTTAATTCACGAAGTGATCTGATATCAATATTATCATTTGTTAATATACCCACTTCCAATGCTTTTTCTGCCATCTCTTCCTCAGTTTCACCAACCCAGTGAGCACCATCAAATTTGATGTCATCTATTTTGCCTCCAGCTGAAATCAGGCGTTCTCTGGCAGCGTTTCTCATCTCATAGGCCATCAATATCCGGGTAATAAATCTACTTTTATCAAAATTTGCATTGGTAATGGTCATAAATAAACTGTCCACTATAAACCTGTCAATCTCACATATCTCGATGCCAAGTTTTCTAAGTCTCATAGTATAATGAGAAATACCTTTACACAGAAACATTAGCAGATCTTGTAAATTGGCCACATCAGCTGTCTTACCACAAACTCCAATTATAGTACAACCTTCATTCTTACTGGTTTCCTGACATTGATAACAAAACATTTTCTCCATTTTCAGTTATATATTTTAAATATTCTGCCCCAAAATTACCTTCTTCAATTCTTCAATTGTGTAACCAATGTTACAACTGATCATTTTAACCTATTTTATTAAATAGAAGGGGCAGTTTTTTATGTATCTTTGTTTTCTAACAATCAATGAAAATGGAATTATTTGCTTGTCCCCTATTTTACGACCTAACAAAGAATGAAATTGATGAGATCCTATCGCGTTCAGTAAATGAAGTTGTAACATTTGAGAAAGGTCAACATGTAGTCCGACAGGGTGATATAATTCATTCACTTTACATACTTGTTGAGGGGTTGGTCAGAACGGAGATGGTGACCAAGGATGGTAATGTTGTTGAAATAGAATTTATCGAACCAGTACGACCCTTAGCTCCTGCATTTCTTGTAGCAACCGAAAACAGATATCCTGTTGATGTTATATCTATGCAGAAAAGTGAGTTTTACATAATTCCTAAAACGCTATGGTTAAAGGAGATGATGAATAACGAGCAACTTCTTACCAATTTCATGGAATTAAATTCAAATATGACTGTATTTCTTTCCAAGAAGGTTCAGATGATGTCTATCAAATCATTAAAAGGTAAATTATCCCTATATATACTTGAAAACACAACACCACAAAATAACACTTTCATATTAAGAAGGACTCAAAGTCAGTTGGCCGAATATTTTGGAGTGCAGCGTCCTTCACTTGCACGCACTTTGGGAGATATGATCAGAGAAGAGTTGATATCTATTTATAAAAGAGAAGTCAAAGTTTTGGACAGAGGGAAACTGGAGAGCATGATTTAATCTTTTAGTAAATAATACATTTCCATGTTAAAAATGCAAATAGATAATAAAAAATTATATATTTGCAATTAAAATATCTGAAAAGTAGTTTAAACAATAATAATCTAAAGTCATGAGTAATCAATTAACAAGAAGAAATTTTATCAAAACGGCTGCCGTTGGAGTAGTTGGAGTTGCTGCCTTTCCACAATTCCTTTCATCATGCAAACAAAGTAAAGAATCAACCTCAGCCGAAGGATTAGTTCGTTTGGGTTTTATAGGGCTGGGACAGCAGGCAATGTACCTGTTGAATGGATACATAGGTATGCCCGATGTAAAAGTAGTAGCTGGCTGTGATGTGTATGGTGTTAAAAGAGAGCGTTTTAAAAAGAGAGTTAGCGAGTACTACTCAAGCAGTGAAAATGAAGTAGTGGTAGATGTCTATGAAAATTACACAGATTTAATTGCGCGTGATGATATAGATGCTGTTGTGATAGCAACGCCTGATCATTGGCATGCATTCATTGCTATTCAGGCATGTAAGGCGAAGAAAGATGTATACCTTGAAAAACCATTGACATTCACAATAAAAGAGGGTCAAGAACTGATTAAGGCTGTAAGGTCTAATGGCGTTATTTTAGCAGTAGGCAGCCAGCAACGTTCCGATGCTAATTTCCAGCATGCTGTTAGAATGGTACAGGAAGGCAAACTTGGAAAAATTGAAAGAATTAATGCTTATGTTGGAGCACCACCAACACCTTACGATCTGCCGGAAGAACCTATACCTGCTGATTTAAACTGGCCGCTATGGTTAGGACCATCTGAATATGTACACTACAATTCACAACTCAATCCTGTAATCACAATTGAACCTGAGCAGAATGAGCAAATTTGGGGAGCATGGCGCTGGTATAAAGAGTTAGGTGGAGGATTTACTACCGACTGGGGTGCTCATATGTTTGATATTGCTCAATGGGGTTTGGAAATGGATGGTAACGGACCGGTTGAAATTATTCCAGCAGGTTATCAGGATACCAAATTCCTTACATACAAATATGCAAATGGTGTTGTAATGACAGAAGAGCCATTTAACGATCAGATGACTAAAGGTGTTAAATTCTGGGGAGATAAAGGTTGGATTGAAGTTTCAAGAGAGCATTTCTTAGCATCTGATGATAGCTTATTACCTGTTAAGGTTGAAGAAACTACTGGAGCTTACGAAACCCAAATACCTCACCTAACTAATTTCATTCAGTCAGTTAAAAACAGAACAGAACCCGCAGTACCAGTAGAAGTAGGCCACAGTTCATGTGTAGTTTGTACACTAGGTAATATCGCTTATGATCTTGGCAGACCAATTAAATGGGATCCTGCAGCAGAAAAGTTTGTAGATGACCCTGAAGCAGATGCAAATCGTCTGTTCAATAAAACATATACAGAAGGATACGTTTTGTAACTATTAATTAAACAGGATTTTATTACAATAAAAGCTGCTTATTAGCAGCTTTTATTTTTTATTTCATTATTGTCAGAGAGTTTTATTTTGATTCAATAGGCTTAAGCATAATTCCTAGTTCGTCAAGCTGCTCCAGTGCTACTTTTGAAGGTGCGTCTATCATAACATCACGGCCAGCTGTATTTTTCGGGAATGCAATAGTATCACGAATACTGTCAAGTCCTGCGAATATCGATACAAATCTATCCAACCCAAATGCTATACCTCCATGAGGGGGAGCACCATATTTAAAAGCATTCATAAGGAAGCCAAATTGTGATTCTGCCTGCTCTTCAGAAAAGCCAAGGACAGAAAACATCTTTTGCTGCAATTGGCTATCGTGAATACGAATAGAACCTCCACCAATTTCAACTCCGTTAATTACCATATCATATGCATTTGCGCGTACAGCACCTGGATCACTGTCCAGAAGTGGAATATCCTCAGGTTTAGGAGATGTAAATGGATGATGTTTGGCAAAGAAACGACCTAGCTCTTCATCTTTCTCAAGAAGAGGGAAGTCAACAACCCACAAGCATTTGTAATCGTTCTTATCTCTCAAACCAAGACGATTACCCATTTCTAGTCTAAGTTCATTCAACTGTTTCTGCGTTTTTTCAGTTTCACCTGCAAGTACAAGCAGTAAGTCACCTGGTTTTGCATCACATCTTTCGATCCATGTTTTAAGAATCTCCTCACTATAAAACTTATCTACTGAAGATTTAACTGTACCATCTTCATTATATCTGACGTAGATCAGACCTTTAGCACCAACCTGAGGTCTTTTCACGAAATCAGTCAGCTCATCAACCTGTTTGCGGGTATAAGAAGCACACCCTTCTGCACAAATTGCAGCAACATATTCTGCATCATCAAACACCCCAAAACCTTGTCCAGTTGTTAAATCCTTGATTTCGGTGAAAGTCATACCAAATCGAATATCAGGTTTATCTGAACCATACAATTTCATTGCATCAGCATAGCTTATACGGGGAAAATCCGGAAGTTCAATATTTTTAATATTCTTGAAAAGATGCTTTGTAAGGCCCTCGAACATGTTGAGAACATCCTCCTGATTAACGAACGACATCTCACAGTCGATTTGAGTAAACTCCGGCTGCCTGTCAGCTCTTAAATCTTCATCTCGAAAACATTTAACAATCTGGAAATAGCGATCAAATCCTGAAACCATCAACAACTGTTTGAATAGTTGAGGTGATTGTGGAAGTGCATAAAACTCACCCTGATTCATTCTTGAAGGAACAATAAAGTCACGTGCACCTTCAGGTGTAGAACCAATAAGTACAGGAGTTTCAACCTCAAGGAAGTTCCTTTCATCGAGATAGCGACGAGTTTCAAAAGTCATTTTATGACGAAGCTCCAGATTTTGACGAACCACACTTCGACGCAGGTCCAGATAACGATACTTCATACGAAGTTCATCACCACCATCAGTCTCGGTTTCAATAGTAAACGGAGGAGTTTTGGAAGCATTCAATACAGTAAGTTCCGTAGCAATAATCTCAATGTCTCCCGTAGGAATATTGCTGTTTTTGCTGCTACGCTCTTTAACTATACCCTTAACCTGAATAACCCACTCGCGCCCAAGCTTATTAGCCTGTTCACATAGGTTATTATTCACCTCCTGATTGAATGAAAGCTGTGTTATGCCATATCGATCCCTAAGATCAATAAAAGTCATACCACCCATCTTACGAATCTTAGATACCCATCCTGCTAATGTTACTTCACTGTTTACATCGGTCAGTCGTAACTCGCCACATGTCTTACTTCTGTACATAAATGATTTCCGTTGATTTACATTAAAATTTAACTGCAAATGTACATAATAAAATCAAAAATGACATTAAATCCTTATAACCTTATCAACAACAGACTCAAACTCTTTCATATGAGTAGCCATAAGGATAGAAATATCTGGGTAATCAGACCTGATATTTTTAAATATCTCAATAGCATTTTCAGTACTAATACCGGCAGTTGGTTCATCCACAACAAGGAGTTGAGGTCTTTTAAGCAGAGCCTGTGCAAGTAGCAGTTTTTTCCTCTGACCACCACTTAGTGTTTCACCATTTTCTCCAATCCATGTATCCAATCCATCAGGCAAAGCAATCCACCATGAAGTAAGATCCACCATATCCAAAACCTTTGCAATTTCTTCATCAGGATAACCTTCGAAATTCTCACGTAGAGTACCGGTTAGCAAATAAGCCTTCTGTGTAACATATATTACAGCAGGAACAGGAAGATTTATAAGTTCATCTTCATCATTCCAGGTTATTAACCCATTTTCTCTGTATTCGGGATAGAAGAGACTATTTAAAAGAGTGCTTTTACCCCTGCCTGTTTTACCATAAACAGCAACCCATTCACTATTTCTGATATCGAATGAAATTGGACCAATATGTATCGTTGTATCCGGAATAACAGCCTCTATATCTTTTAAACTTAATAATTTAAGTTGTGAATTCACCTGTATATCTTTAACAGGTATAGAACCCTCTTCAAATAAAGCTTCCATATCTTTCGCCTCTTGCTCTACCGAACTTCTCTCTGATTTACCGGCAAATAATATTTCAGAAAGTTCAGCCTGTGCCATAATACCGAAAAATATTCCAATTGCAATAGGTGCATCCAATGGTTGCTTACTTGAATGCCAAAGCAGAAAAGCGGCTATATAACTAAAGCCCAGGCCTACAATAAGCTGTAGATTAAATGAGTTAAACTGTAGCTTTTTTTCTAGCCCCTCAATTTTAAGTCTATTCTTTTCATGTGAATCAATAGCTTTATCTTCAAGATTATATTTAGATATTTCTATCCTACCTCTGAAACTTTGAATAAGATCCTGATGATTAACTACACGGAGTGACTTCAATTTTCCACTTAAAATCCTGTTTCTCCTAAAAATGATTTGAGGAATCAGAAACAGTAAAATTGCTGAAGAGATAATAAATTCTATTGCAATCACTCTTGAAAAGAACAGAAGAAATATAAAATAAACAGCTATAGTTAATAATAGAGCTGTAAAGGGTAATAACCACAGAAGTATATGATTTAACAACTGATCAACTCCATGAGTGCTGTTTTCGAGCAATGAAGAGTTGTTATTAACCTGTTTTTTTATAAATGGCAGTCGTGCAATAGATTTGAATATGTTCAGCTGAAGACTCTGCTGAACACTTAAGGTAGTTTTATGATTCTCTAAACGTTCGAAATATCGAGTAGCTGTACGAAATAGAGATAATAGGCGTATTATTGCAGACGGAATAAGATAAGCAAAAGCTGTGTTAGCAGTTACAAATACTACACTGCATATTGCCAGGAACCATCCTGAGATTGAAGGAAGAGCAACAAAAGCTATAGTCCATAATGTCAGCAAAGTGAATCCTTTCAGCCATTTGCCCTTGAAAGGTTTTATAATATGTGTAAAAACAAAATCACGCATAATTCATCTGCTCTCCCCAATTTAAGTTAATAACATTATCGGCAAACAATTCAAAACGCTGTTCGTGAGAGGCTACAATCACTAGTCTCTCCTCAGCCATTTTCACAATCTCAGATATGATCAATTCAGTTGTTAAAGAGTCAAGATTAGATGTTGGTTCATCCAAAATGGCCACCGGTTTTGGATGGAGCATCATTCTGGCGAGAGTGACAAGTTGCCGCTCACCACCCGATAACTGTACCCCATTATTAGTGAGTTCGGTATCCCATCCATTCTCTTTTTTTATTAAAATATTGTTCATAAATTCTGGGTAATTAATCCCCTTTTCTATCTCTTTTTTCAGGAATACGTTATATCTCAAAGATCCATCAAAAATAAAAGGGAACTGATTCATATATGAACTGTTTTCTTTCAACCATTGTTGTGACCAGGAATTATCCTTCCCATTCACTTCAATGATCCCTTCACTCACTTGAAGACTTCCCGTACAGATCTTCAGCAAAGTAGATTTTCCCGAACCGGAGATACCTTTCACCAGTACAAGTCCTCTTTCCGGAAATTTATGGTTGATATTATGTAAAACTTTAACTGGTGAGTCGGGATATGAGAAATTAAGATCTTCAATTATAAGACTACTACAGGGTTCATCCATGCTATCTTTAATATAAACATTTTTATTTTTAAGCATAGGCATAAGTAAATCTGCTGCTGCCAGAGCCTTATTGCGGTCGTGATACGCACTCACAAACTTTCTAATATAGAAGAAGAAGTATGGTGTAATAGTCAATAAAAACAGGGCAGTTCCGAAGTTATAACCCATTCCATAATTCGGACCATTCATTATCCCCATCAAGCTCATGCCGAGATAAATTGCAATTGCCGCAATAGCAATTGTTACAAATAATTCCAGAATAGCTGATGACAGTATAGCTACCCTCATTACATCTGTTGTAGCTTTATTAAGTTCTTCACTTTTACGTGACAGGAATTTGTACTGAGGTATAAAATTATCCAGGTTAACTGTTTCAGCAATAGTTTTTATCCTGTTATAAAAAACAGCAGAGTATTTCAGAAAAAGATCTGTGTGTTTTTTGTGAATTGACTCAGCACCTATTCCTATTACAGCCATCTGTATTGGGATTACGAATAAAGAGACCATAAGTATCATTGCAACCCATTTTTCTGTTAAGAAACAGATCACCAGCAATAAAATGCTAACCAGAACTGTAGCAACTGAGTATGGGACAAAAAATGAAAAATATGGTTTTAAATCATCGCTTACTTTAGTTACATATAGTGCACTATCGGTAGAGCTTAATTTATTGTCATGTAAAAGAACTGGGAAAAGCTCCTTTTTAATATTGGCAACAATAGCATTACCGGCATTATAATTCAACCTCGACTCTATATTAGCAAACAGATATCTTCCTGCAAGAAAAGCAGATGCAATTAATAATGTATCAGGAACTATAATTCCATTGTCGAGCCAATTAGCGGCAAATACAGACAAGTACCAGCTGAAGACTATGAAACAGCCAGCACTTAACAGTGTGAAAAAAGAGGCAGATATATAATAGCCACGAGCACCTGCCATTCTCTTACTGAGCCAACCGGAGGCACTCTCTTGTTTAATACTCATTGTCGGACTGTAATTTTTAACTTATCGGGTATAAGTGATAAGAAAATGTTTAAATACTTATTAAAGCAAAGATAATTAAATTTGAGGTTTTTAAAAGAAAGAAACAGAATACTAACGCTGCAATTACCAATTTTAAAAATGTTAGTGTGAAAAGAATCTTATATGGGTTAAAATTGTATTTTTACATTAAATAGTTATTAATCATATTGTGAGATCCTTTGAATTGATAATAAGAGTTCCAATACTTAATGGTGCATCGCTATTGGATTTTGATAGTAATTAGAAAAAAGACTACATATATTAGTATTAAAGATAAATATATGAAAACAAAAGCATTGTTTATAGCAATTTTATTCGGTATTATTACTGTTTCTCAAGCACAGAATAGAATCGGAATAATTGGTCTGGATACCTCTCATTCAGTTGCATTTACAAGATTTTTAAATGGAGATGATAAAAAGGAGGAATTTAAAGATTTTAGAATTGTAGCAGCTTACCCCTATGGTTCAAAAACTATAGAGTCCAGTTACAAACGTATCCCGGAATATATTGAACAGGTAAAGGCATTAGAGGTAGAAATAGTACCTTCTATTGCTGATCTATTAAACAAAGTTGACTTCGTTATGCTGGAAACGAATGATGGTAACTTGCATCTGGAGCAGGCTTATGAAGTGTTCAAAGCTGGGAAAACAGTATTCATAGATAAACCTGTAGGAGCCAATTTAGCTCAGGCAATAGCTATATTTGAACTGGCAAAACAGTATAATGTACCACTCTTTACTTCCTCTTCATTAAGATATATTGAGGCAGCACAAAAGCTAAGAAAAGGAGACTATGGTGAAGTAATCGGTGCTGACTGTTATTCACCTGCCACTTATGAGCCTTCTCATGCAGATCTGGCATGGTATGGCATACATGGCGTCGAAACACTATTTACTATTATGGGAGAAGGTTGTAAAGCTGTCAATAGGATGTCGTCAGAGGGAACAGATATATCAGTTGGATTATGGGAGGATGGCAGAATAGGGACAGTTAGAGGTATGCGTACAGGAAAACCTGAATATGGGGGACAAGCATTTACTGCCGAGGGTGTTTTAAATGTTGGTCCTTATATTGGTTATGAGCCTTTACTAATAAATATTTTGGAGTTTTTCAAGTCTGGAGTATCACCCGTTTCTGAAAAAGAAACTCTGGAGATCTTCACATATATTGAAGCAGCTGATGAAAGTAAAAGAAAAGAAGGAAAGATTATTTTAATGGAGGAAACCTATAAAAAAGGTGCTGAAGAGGCACATAGGTTAATTAAATGTCTTAAATAAAAAATTGGTTTTTTAAAAGTATAGCTCTAATTTAGCAATTAATACAAAATAGTACTATTATTTTCCATCAATAAATAAATTGATCTTAACCCAAAGTTGATAAAAATAAGATTATGAGAAAATCTGTTATACTTATACTTTCTATACTAATATCAGTAACATCGATATATGGCAAACAGATTAAGCTTCTGGCCATAGGCAATAGTTTTTCAGATGATGCAATAGAGCACTACCTTTATGGACTGGCGGAAGCTAATGGAGATACCATAGTAATTGGTAATATGTATATTGGAGGTTGCTCATTAGAAACACATTATAATAATTCAAAGGATAATTCAAGTAACTATTCATATAGAAAGATTGTCAATGGAGTAAAAACTGAAACTCCCGACTACAGACTGATTGATGCAATAACAGATGAGGATTGGGATTACATATCATTTCAGCAGGTAAGTTCAGAAGCTGGAATTTATGAATCATATTTTCCTTATCTCGATGAACTAAAAGAGTATGTGAAAAAAAACGCAACAAACAGTAATGTTCAGTTTGTATTGCACCTGACATGGGCTTATGAACAGTCATCTACACATTCAGGTTTTGCAAATTACAATAATTATCAATCCCAGATGCACAATGCAATAATTGACGCCTCTTTCAGAGCTGCAGAGAAAGCCGGAATAGATATTGTAATACCTGTGGGAACAGCTATCCAGAATGGCAGGTCAAGTAGTCTGGGAGATACATTTTGCAGAGATGGGTATCATTTAGAATTAACATATGGAAGATATACAGCATCCTGTACCTGGTATGAGAAGTTGTTTGGGAAATCAGTTCTCGGAAATAGTTATGTGCCAGATAAAATCACACCATACCAAGCATGGATTGCTCAGCTTGCCGCACATGCTGCAGTAGCTAAGCCAACTTCAGTAACTCCAATCTGGGTTTATGAAATCACACAATATATTACTAAATAGTCATTTCCCAACCTTTCTGATATTCACGGCCCCACATGCTTTGAGCCTCTTTATTATCAAGTATCCTGCCATTCACAGGATTGGTCATAAATGAGCTTTTAGTTCTTTGTGCAATATTTCCTAGTAAAGCTAAAGTTGAGCTTATACAACCAACATTTATATCGGCATTCAAAGCTGTTCCCTTACGAATTCCATCAAGAAAATTCAAAAAATGATAGTGGTCAAGTAGTTGTGTAGGATTGATTGTGTCACCTGCAGTGAATCCCATATCACTTGTAACGTTTTTTATCTCTTTATCATTTTTGTCATATATTTTATATGCATTTCCACCACCTAAAACCAGAGATCCCTCACTTCCATAGAAAATTGCACCAACAGAAGAGTTTTCTATCCCTCTGCCATGAGCACTCTTGCCCTCCCACGTTATCAATTTTTCATTACCGAATTCAAAATTAATAACCTGAGAATCGGGAAACTCCCAATCGTCATTATAATAGTATCTGCCACCAGACGAATTTACAGCTGTTGGAAAGGTTAATCCCATTGCCCAGCGTACAACATCAATAAAGTGAACACCGTTGTTGCCTGCCTCTCCTGTTCCCCAGTTATAAAACCAGTGCCAGTTATAGTGAAGATAGTTGTCCTTATAGTTTGAGACTCTTGGTGCAGGCCCCTGCCACAACTCCCAGTCAAGCCACTCAGGCACCTCGGTTGCTTTTCCAACACCAATTGAGGGTCGATTATTGGAATACCAGCATTTACTGAAGAAGACATCACCTATTGCACCGCTTCTAACCTCTTGAACAGCGTTAATAACGTTTGGCCACGACCTGCGTTGCATACCCGTTGCAGCAACAACTTTGTATTTTTTTACAGCTTCCATTAGAATTTCATTCTCTGCGGGGTTATGACCGGTAGGCTTCTCAAGGTAAACATGTTTTCCTGCTTTCATAGCCATTAATGCAGCCGGAGCATGCCAATGTTCAGGAGTTGCAATAAAAACAGCATCAATGTCTTTATATTCAAGTAGCTTACGAATATCCTTTTCCTGCTTTGGAGTGTTACCTCCATTTTTGAGAACAGTTAACGAGCATTTATCCATTGCACGATTATCAACATCGCAAACATAGGTTACTTCACAATTCTTTTCATTGGCAAAACCTTCTGCCAATGCATTGCCACGTGAATTGACACCAATTGCGGCCATTCTGATTTTATCATTGGCACCAATAATACTATTATAACTTTTTGCACTAAAGCCGGGTAAAACACCTCCAACAGATGCAGCAGCAGTTCCAATTGCAGCTTTTTTTATGAAATTTCTTCTGGTAGTCATTATGTTTTCAGGGTTAAGTAAATCAACTAAATGCAAATATAAACAAACAATATATTCTTATTTATGCTTTTAACAAAATAGTATCGTAAATAGATACTATAATTTTTACAGAGGAAAATTGTGCAATGAAATTTTATGTAACTAATAATATCAATGGATAGCATAGTATTATAGTTAACTCAATAATATTTGCTTAATTTGTATAATAAACCACATTACTCCATAACTTAAATACTTTGAGAAAATGACAATGAATGTTTTGTTGATTACACTGTCTTGTCTGTTGGCAGTCACTTCATGTAAAGAAGATGATAAAAAAATAGTTGTTAGGGAGCTGAAAAGCGTTACCTATCAACCTACAGAAGAGATATTCCCAAATCCTGAGAGAGGTTTTTACAAGTATTCGCTGATAGAGCCGGGTAGTGGGTCAGGAGCATTATCCTTTACACAGGTGTCAAATTACAGAAACAGCGGCATATCTCTCGTAATGCGCTATTTCTATCTGAAGAATTTCAAAGACAAGCCTCTCTCATCCGATGCGCTGAAAGAAATAGATAATGACTTTGAGACTACAAGAAGAGCAGGGATCAAAATAATTCCTCGTTTTGCTTATTCTCAGGCACAGGATGAACCAGATGCGTCGCTCGAAATAATTATACAGCACCTCGATCAACTGAAACCGATATTTGAAAAAAATAGTGATGTAATTGCCACTGTTCAGGCAGGCTTTATTGGGTCCTGGGGCGAATGGTACTATTCAACGAATGATCTTTATAATGCAAATGCCAGACGAGAAGTAATAAAAAAGCTGCTTCAGGTAGTACCAAAAAACAGAACCATTCAGGTACGCACCCCTGCATACAAACAGGAGTACTTTAATCGAAAATCTGCTCTGACTCTGGAAGAGGCATTCACAGGATCAGATATCTCAAGGGTTGGACATCATAACGATTGCTTTCTGGCTAGTTCAACCGATTATGGAACATATGAGAATCCTGTAGTGGATAAAGCTTTTCTTAACAATGAGTGTCTTTATGTACCTATAGGTGGAGAAACATGCCCACCTGATGGTGTTGACCCTGCTACTTCCACAAAGGCTCAAAATGATATGCGTTATCTAAGATGGACATACCTTAATGAAGATTATTACAAAGGTGTGAATAATACCTGGATTACAGATGGAGGAATGGATAATATAAAAAGAGAGTTGGGATATCGTTTTCAACTTTCATCGGGAGAATATACCAATAATGTTAAGCCGGGTGGGCTTTTCAAATCTCGTATATCGATTAAAAACCTGGGTTATGCTCCACTATATAATCCACGTTTAGTAGAACTTATTCTTCAGAACGTTGAATCGGGTGAGAAGTACAAGATTCAGCTTGATGTTGAACCTCGTTTCTGGCATCCGCTGGAGAATGTAATAATTGAAGAAGAGGTAGGTTTGCCTATTAATATTCCCCAGGGAGATTATAAACTATACCTTCATCTGCCGGACCCTGAACCTGCGCTTTATGGAAAACCTGCCTATTCCATACGATTGGCCAATGATAACGTTTGGGAAGCTTCCACCGGTTACAACAATCTGAATATTACAATCAATGTTTCATCAGAAAATATGAGCGAGAATTATTCCGGAGAAAAGATTTTTGAAAAAATATAATAATCATACTTTTAAACAATTATGCTAAAAAGAATTCTAAGTTTATCGATGTTGGCAAAGACTACTACATTGCTGATGTTAACATCGATGTTAATTTTTTGTACCTCAGCAAACCAGACAGACTACAACCAGATAATAGAAATTGAGGAGAATGAGTTATGGTATGGAGCAGCTGTTAATGAGGGTGAGAAAATGCCATTCGAAAAAGGTTATAAAGCCAATCTTAATGGTAATGCCTATGGGAATCAGGCTTCACCACTATTGATCTCCAATAAAGGAAGGTATATTTGGTCAGAAGCTCCTTTCGCTTTCGAATTTAGGGAAAAACATATAGTTATAAGTGAAAATAGTGAACCAATTCACCTTGAAAAAAATGGTAATACATTAAAAGAGGGCTATCTGGGAGCATCAGGCAAATATTTCCCCCCAAAAAATAAACTTCCGGAAATGCTACTTTTTACCAGTCCTCAATATAACACATGGATTGAACTCATTTATAATCAAAATCAAAAGGATATTCTTGATTATGCACATCAGATAATTGATAATGGATTCCCTCCAGGTGTACTTATGATAGATGATAACTGGGCACCATACTATGGCCGGTTCGAATTCAGAAAAGATCGCTTTCCCGATGCCAAAGCTATGGTGGACGAACTGCACAGTCTTGGATTCAAGGTTATGATCTGGATATGCCCATTTATTCGACCTGACTCTGAAGAGGCACGTTTCTTGATGAAAAACAAATGGGTACTTATGGACAATATGGGTAACATAGATTTAAGCTGGGATAAGGCAACAAAGCCGGCCATTGTTGAATGGTGGAATGGATTTAGTATGGTGATGGATTTCACTAATCCCGAAGCACTCGGATGGTTTCAAGAGCAGCTCGATTTCATGATGTTGGAGTATGGTATAGATGGATTCAAGCTCGATGCAGGAGATCCGGAGTATTATACACACAATGTTTTATCATATAAAAATGTCACTTCAAATGAGCATGCACGACTATGGGGAGAATTGGGGCTGAAATACCCTCTCAATGAATATCGAGCAATGTGGAAAATGGGTAATGAACCACTGGTTGAGCGACTTCGTGATAAGCATCATACATGGGAGGATTTACAGTTATTAATTCCACATATCACAACTGCAGGATTGCTGGGCTACTCATACTCCTGTCCCGATATGATAGGTGGAGGTGATTACAGTTCATTTATCGATGTTGACTCGGATAAGCTGGATCCTAAACTGATTGTACGATCTGCACAATGCCATGCCTTGATGCCAATGATGCAGTTCTCAGTAGCTCCATGGCGAATACTTGACGATGTTCATTTTCGTGCGGTCAAAAAAGCTGTTGAGTTGCGACAGAAATTTGTTCCTGAAATAGTCAAATTGGCCGAGGAGAGTGCAAAAACCGGCCTCCCAATAGTCTCCAATATGGAGTTTATGTTTCCTGATCAAGGATTTGGTGATTGCAAGGATCAGTTCATGTTAGGTCAGAATTTTCTTGTTGCCCCAATAATTACCACAGAAGATAGCAGAGAAGTGAGATTACCAGAGGGTAATTGGGTTGATGCCAATGGAGATATAATTGAAGGAGGACAGACTCTCTCTTTTGATGTTCCATTAGATCAATTGCTGTGGTTTAGAAAGCTTTAAGTCATTACTTTTTATTCATAAACAGAACAATCAATCACATCATTCATGTCTTAGTGAAAGAGTGGTGTGATTGTTTTTTCTGATTTTATAAATAAAAAATGCCAAAAAGGTTTGTTGTTAAAAGAATAAGTTGTACTTTTGCATCCGCATTCAGATATTTCTGATGCGTTTTTTATTGAAAGTCTCGGGGTGTAGCACAGTCCGGTTAGTGTACCTGGTTTGGGACCAGGGGGTCGCGAGTTCGAATCCCGCCACCCCGACTTGAAAATCAAGGAGTTATATCGAAAGATATAACTCCTTTTTTGTTTAACTACAACATAACTACAACATTTCAAATATTTGTGCTAAATATTTCGGATTACTTTAAATCTTTAGGCATGGTTCGACTTATGTGTGGTAAAACAACTTGTGATGTTTGAAGAAATAATTTTAAAATAAAGTTGTTTTTGTATAAATTTACAGTTTCAGTTTAAGGCTCTAATAAACCATGCTGTTAATTATTTTTAGGCAAGGTCTGTTAAATTCGAAAAATATATTTGTCAGACATAATTTATACCATCATGAAAAAAATATTTCTCTTCTCAATTACTCTATTTTCAGTTTTGATTTTTTTCTCTTGTAAAACAGAAAACTCCAAATCTAAGGCGAAAAGCATTACCAGTTCAAGTGAGATAGAAATTAGTAAAACCGAGCTGCTAAATAAAATAAAAGGTGGTTGGGCTGGTCAGGTAATAGGATGTACATATGGGGGACCAACTGAATTCAAGTGGAATGGTACAATGATTGATGACCATATTCCTATCCCGTGGGATGATACAAGAATGCTTTGGTATTATGAGAATTCACCTGGTTTGTATGATGATGTTTATATGGACTTGACTTTTGTAGATGTTTTCCGGAAATATGGTATTGATGCACCTGACTCATTACACGCTATTGCATTTGCTAATGCTGAATATCCTTTGTGGCATGCAAATCAGGCAGCCCGCTATAATATATTGAGTGGTATAATGCCTCCAGAATCAGGGTATTGGAAGAATAATCCCCACGCAGATGATATAGATTTTCAGATTGAGGCAGATTTTGCCGGACTTATGTCTCCGGGAATGGTAAATTCTGCAGTTGAAATATGTAACAGAATAGGCAGAATCATGAACTATGGAGATGGTCTTTATGGTGGTATGTATGTTGCTGCTATGTACTCCTTAGCTTTTGTTCATGATGATATTGAATTTATTGTAGAGGAGGCATTGAAAGTGATACCGGAGCAAAGTGATTTTTATCAATGCATCTATGATGTTATAAAATCATATAAAAGCAATCCTGATGATTGGAAATTTGCATGGTTTGAAGCTCAAAAGAGATGGACACATGACATAGGTTGCCCTGATGGAGTTTTTATGCCATTTAATATTGATGCTAAAATTAATGCTGCATATATAGTAATTGGATTATTATATGGGAAAGGTGATTATGGTGCAACAATTGATATTAGTACAAGATGTGGTTATGATTCCGACTGTAATCCAGCAAATGCTGCGGGAATTTTGGGAACAATGATTGGATATGATGCAATACCTGAATATTGGAAGTTAGGTTTAGATAAAGTGGAGGATTTGAATTTTCAGTTCACCGAAATGTCTCTTAATAAAGTCTATGAAGAGGGTATGAGTCAAGCCATTGAAATAATAAAAAGAAATGGTGGAGAAGAAACTGATAAAGATGTAATAATTAAATATCAGTCGCCTGAAACAGTTCCTCTCGAAGTGGGGTTTGAGGGGGTATATCCTATTGAGAGAGCAGGTTTAAATAAAAGATTAAGTCAGACACAAAAAGAAATAGATATCAATTTTAATGGCTCGGCATTTGTTCTGACCGGATATGCATCTTATGAAGGGAAGCAGGAGGATGCTGTTCTTGAGTTCGAGCTTTATATCGATGATGCTTTAACTGAAACAATAAAAATGCCCACACTATCTTTGATTCGCCGTCATGAGGTAGCATGGAGTTATGACCTGACCGAGGGTGAACACAAGATCACGTTAAAAGCAAAATATATACCGGATAATTATTATGTAAATGTCAGAGATTTAATTACATACTCTATTAATAAGTCTGAAGCAAATGTCTATTTTTGAATCTCCGCAAAATCTTCCAGATTCTCATCAACATACTGAGCAACAATAGCTATTTCTTCTTCCTCAATATAGAAGTATTTTTCTTCGAGTTCGTCAAACTGTTCAAATTCTGTGTACATTGCCATGAATTCCTCTTCAGTTGTTTCTCTCTCAAGTTCTTCACGGTGGGCATCATAAATATCCTTGGCTTTATACAGAATCTTAGATAAGCCTTTGGCTCCCATCAGTTTCAGGGATTTAGCGGTTGGATTATCAAGTACATATCCACCGTAGCCGTTTTGTATGAGTTGAACAAAACCGCCTTCGTTTATCTCTTCAGAGAAAAACCTCAGCGCAAGTAGTGTGTGCTGATAGCCGTTTAGCTTGTCAATATTTTCGCTTGTAATATCACCTCCTAATTCTTCGAGGTAAGCATCTGTGAATACTTTAAGGAACTCATCCATTCCCTTTTCGGCGGCTTCAATTATTTTTGATTCTGCAATTTGTACCATAAGGCTTTGTCTTGTTTGTTGATAGAGTGAGCAAATGTAACTGTTTTTCCTCAAATCTCCTTTTTACTATCGGGTTATTATGGATAAAATCACTACATTTGTGATAAATAACCTTTTGATTGTTTTTAAACTTTTAAATGTAACTTTTATATGAAGGTAAAACCTTTCAGGGGTGTGCGTCCCCCAAAAGCATTGGTGAAGGATGTTGCATCACGTCCTTATGATGTTCTTAATTCCGATGAGGCTAGAAAAGAGGCTGAGGGGAACGAAAAATCACTGTATCACATCATTAAGCCGGAGATAGATTTTCCGGTAGGGAAAGATGAACATGATGCTGATGTTTATGAGAAGGCAGCAGAAAATTTTGCTAAGTTTATTGATAACGGATGGCTGGTTCAGGACGAAAAGGAGATGTATTATGTGTATGCTCAGACCATGAATGGCAAAACACAATACGGACTCGTGCTTGGTGCTTCTGTTGAAGATTATATGACTGGTGCTATCAAAAAACATGAGCTAACTCGTCGCGATAAGGAAGAGGATCGTATGAAGCATGTAAGAATTACTGATGCTAACGTGGAACCGGTATTCTTCTCTTATCCTGATAATGATGAGATCAATGCAATTGTTGAAAAGGTGATTTCGGGCAAGGCTGAGTATGATTTCGTCTCTGTTGATGGAGTGGGGCATCACTTCTGGCTGGTTAAGGATGATAATGATATCAAGAGGATAACTGATATATTTGAAACAATTCCGGCACTATATATTGCTGACGGTCACCACAGATCTGCTGCAGCAGCGCTTGTGGGAGCAGAGAAAGCTAAAAATAATCCGGATCACAAGGGTGATGAGGAATATAACTATTTTATGGCTGTATGTTTCCCTGATAGTCAACTTACAATTATCGATTATAATCGTGTTGTAAAAGATCTGAATGGTCTGACTCCTGACGAATTTATAAGTAAACTGGAAAGAAATTTTATAGTTGAACCAACTGGTTCTGAAATTCAAAGACCAAAAAATCTGCATAACTTCTCAATTTATCTTGATGGCAGGTCATTTAGTGTAACTGCAAAACCCGGTACATTTGATGATAATGATCCGATAGGGCAGCTGGATGTAACAATAACTTCCAATTTGATACTTGATGAAATACTGGGTATTAAAGATTTGAGAAGCGATAAAAGAATTGACTTTGTTGGTGGAATCAGAGGATTGGGTGAATTGAAAGAGAGAGTCGACAGCGGTGAGATGGCTCTTGCATTAGCTCTTTACCCTGTCTCCATGAAACAGCTGATGGATATTGCTGATACAGGAAATATCATGCCTCCAAAGACCACCTGGTTTGAACCTAAACTACGTTCGGGTCTGGTTATACATTTACTCGAAGATTAATATACTTACAGATAATAATTATTGTCGCCGGTATAATTAATTTATTGCCGGCGACTATATTTAATACCTTAATTCTATTGTAATAAGAAACATTTATTTTAATTTTGTAGATAATAACCCTTTTTTATATCAATTTAAAAGTAGTGTATGGCACATCATGATTTAGACGAACTGGATGAGAAGATTCTCAAAATGATAGTAGATAATGCACGTATTCCATTTTTGGAGGTGGCACGTGCTTGTAATGTTTCGGGTGCAGCCATTCATCAGAGGGTTCAGAAACTTACAAATCTTGGTGTTATCAAGGGGTCTGAATATATTATTGAGGCGGAAAAGCTTGGTTTCGAGACTTGCGCTTTTATAGGTATATTTTTGACATCTCCTTCTACATTCGATTATGTTGTAAAAGAGCTTGAAAAAATCCCAGAAGTGGTAGAGTGCTACTACACTACCGGGCAATATGATTTACTGATAAAAGTTTACGCTAAGAATAATAAAGATCTGCTCCGTATCATTCACAACGAGTTACAACCTCTTGGATTGTCTAGGACAGAAACTTTAATAAGTTTTAAAGATGCATTCAGGAAGAAATTTCCAATACGCATCGTTGAGAGGAATGATTAGACAGGTATTCTAATCATACGCTGGCGAGACTAAAATAGTTGTGGATTTGCACAAGAACTGCTATTTTAGTCTCTTTTTATGTTAAGCTTAACCAAGCATTAGATATTAAAATTATACTATTTATGACAACACGTAGAAACTTCCTTAAAAAAACAGCTGCAGGATTAACTGCATTTGCTGTGAATCCAAAAAAAGCAGCTGCTGAAAGCCTTAGTCTCAATAATCTGAGTCAGAGTGCATTATATAGCTCAAAACGTCCTGCACCAGGAGAACGCAACTTCACATCTGTTGCAGTTGAACAGACGATAACAAGAGTTAAGTCTAAGATAAAAGATCAAAAACTTGCATGGATGTTCGAAAACTGTTTTCCAAACACATTGGACACAACAGTAAACTTCAGCATTTTAAATGGTAAACCTGATACTTTTGTTATTACTGGTGATATAGATGCTATGTGGCTACGCGACTCATCTGCACAGGTATGGCCATATATGCCTCTTTCTAAGCAGGATAACAGGCTAAAACAGATGATTGCCGGTGTAATTAACCGCCAGACAAAATGCATATTGATTGATCCATATGCCAATGCATTTAATAATGAGCCTAAACCTGATAACGAATGGATGAGCGATATGACTGATATGAATCCTATGTTACATGAACGAAAATGGGAAATTGATTCACTTGCTTATCCTATCAGACTTGCTTATAATTACTGGAAAACTACAGGTGATACTTCCGTTTTTGATGCTGACTGGACTAAAGCAATGAATCTGGTTGTAAAGACTTTCAGGGAGCAGCAGAGAAAAGATGGTAACGGACCGTATAAATTTCAAAGAAAAACAGAGAGACAGCTGGATACATTGAACAATGATGGGTGGGGTAATCCCGTTAATCCGGTTGGTTTGATTGTATCTTCTTTCAGACCTTCTGATGATGCAACTACTTTCCAGTTTCTTGTACCTTCTAATCTTTTTGCAGTTACGTCTCTTAGACAGGTTGCCGAGATAGCCCAAAAGGTTACTAATGATACAGAACTTGCTGCTAAATGTACCGAATTGGCTGATGAAGTTGAAGAAGCAATCAGGAAATATGCAATAGTTGAGCATCCAAAATATGGTAAAGTATATGCTTTTGAAGTGGATGGTTTCGGAAATGCTTATTTTATGGATGATGCTAATGTGCCGAGTTTGCTGGCTATGCCCTATCTTGATACAATAGATGTTAATGATCCAATCTATCAGAATACCAGAAAACTTGTATTGAGTGAAGATAATCCTTATTTCTTCAGAGGGACTGCAGGTGAAGGTATTGGCGGACCTCATATTGGTTATGACATGATCTGGCCAATGAGTATTATTATGAGAGCTAAAACAAGTAACAGTGATGAGGAGATAAAGCACTGCCTGAGAATGTTGCGAGATACAGATGCAAATACAGGATTTATGCATGAGTCATTCCATAAAGATGATCCTGCTAAATTTACAAGAAGTTGGTTTGCCTGGGTTAATACACTATTTGGAGAACTAATAGTGAATCTTGAATCCAAAAACAGGATGGATCTGGTAAATAGCTTATGATAATAACCGATAAATACTTAATAATAAATTAATAAAACATGAAGAAAATTATTTTTGTTTTTACTATAGTGTTATTCACTATTGTTTCAACAGGTAAATTAAAAGCAGGATCTTTTAGTGATCCTGTTGATTATGTAAACATTCTCATGGGGACACAATCTGAGTTTGCTTTATCTAACGGAAATACATATCCTGCAGTTGCAAGACCATGGGGAATGAATTTCTGGACACCACAGACTAGAAAAATTGGTGATGGATGGCAGTATGTTTATACTGATAATAAACTTAATGGTTTTAAACAGACTCATCAGCCAAGTCCATGGATGAACGATTATGGTCAGTTTTCAATTTTTCCAATGGTCGATAAGGTAGAGTTTGATCAGGAAAAGAGAGCGAGCTGGTATTCACACAAGGCTGAAATAGCAAAACCATATTATTACAGTGCTTACCTTGCTGACTATGATATTACCACAGAAGTTACTCCAACTGAACGTGCTGCTATTTTCAGGTTTACATTTCCTGAATCAGATAGTGCATTTGTTCTGGTTGATGCATTTAACAGAGGATCTTCTGTAGAGATTATACCTTCTAAAAATGCAATCATTGGTTACACAACTCGCAATAGTGGTGGTGTACCTCAGAATTTCAAGAATTACTTTGTAGTTGTATTCGATAAACCTTTCGAATATACATTGACAGTAAGTGACAGCATTCTGCAACAAGGTGTTAACAAAGCAGAGGCGGCTCATACAGGAGCATTTATTGGTTTTTCAACTGGTAGAGGTGAAAAGGTGATAGCAAAAGTTGCTTCTTCTTTTATAAGCTATGATCAGGCATGGCTGAACCTTAAAGAGGTTGACGGCAAGGATTTTGACACTGTAAAACAAGAGGGACGTGATTCATGGAATGATGTTCTTGGAAGAATTGAAATAGAGGGTGGAAATCTGGACCAACAGCGCACATTCTATTCAACATTATATAGATCAACACTTTTCCCACGTAAGTTTTATGAAATCGACGCTAAGGGTAATGTAGTTCATTATAGTCCATATAACGGAGAAGTACTTCCAGGATTTATGTATACAGACACTGGTTTCTGGGATACGTTCCGTGCTCTCTTCCCATTGCTTAATCTTGTGTATCCGTCAGTAAATCAGGAAATACAGGAAGGTCTTGTTAATACTTACAAAGAGAGTGGATTCCTGCCTGAGTGGGCTAGTCCCGGACACAGAGGAATTATGATAGGTAATAATTCAGCATCAGTGGTAGCGGATGCTTACCTAAAGGGATTGCGTGGTTATGATATCGAAACACTTTATGAAGGTATGATTCATGGTACCGAGAATGTTCATCCAAGAGTTTCTTCTACAGGAAGACGTGGTCATGAGTATTATAATACATTGGGATATGTGCCTTATGATGTGAAAATTAATGAGAATGCTGCAAGAACTTTGGAATATGCGTATGCAGACTGGACAATTTACAGACTTGCAAAAGAGCTTAAAAGACCGCAAAGTGAAATTGATTTATATGCTAAGCGTAGTCAGAATTACAGAAATCTGTATTCTCCAGAACATAAATTGATGCGAGGAAAGAATAAGGATGGCAGTTTCCAATCACCTTTCAGTCCTACTAAATGGGGAGATGCTTTTACAGAAGGTAACAGCTGGCACTATACTTGGTCGGTTTTCCACGATGTTCAAGGTTTAATAGATCTGATGGGTGGAAACAAAGAGTTTGTAAAGATGTTAGACTCGGTATTCATTATGCCTCCAATTTTTGATGATAGCTATTATAGAGGTGTTATTCATGAGATTCGTGAAATGCAGATAATGAATATGGGTCAGTATGCACATGGTAATCAGCCAATTCAGCATATGATATATCTATATAACTATGCAGCTGAACCATGGAAAGCCCAATACTGGCTGCGTGAGGTGATGGATAAACTATATGCACCTACTCCTGATGGTTACTGTGGTGATGAAGATAACGGTCAGACTTCAGCCTGGTACGTATTCTCATCTATGGGATTTTATCCTGTTTGTCCCGGTAGTGATGAATATGTGATTGGTTCGCCATTGTTTGAGAAGATGACGATAAATCTTGAGAACGGAAAGAAGGTAGTAATAAATGCTCCGGGTAACAAGCATGAAACAAGGTTTGTAAAGAATATCAAGCTGGATGGTAAGGATTACTCTAAGAACTACTTTAACCACTCTTATCTAATGAATGGTGCAACTATTGACTTTACAATGTCAGAAGAGCCTAACAAGACAAGAGGTATTGAAAAGTCTGATGCTCCTTATTCTTTTTCAAATGAAAACAAATAGTAATATCAGGAAGTAAGTACAAAAAAAGACCGGCTCAAATGAGTCGGTCTTTTTTTGATAGTTGCGGAGGCAGGATTCGAACCCACGACCTTTGGGTTATGAGCCCAACGAGCTACCACTGCTCCACTCCGCGATAATGTTTGTTCCCTAATGGGAGTGCAAAGATAGAAAAAGATTTTATAAAAACAAAATCTAAGCGAATCTTTTTTATTTATCCTTGAAGTTCCACTGGAAAACACTACATTTGATACAAAATTAAAAAAGGATGTCTGATAGTTTAGTAATTATTCCAACTTACAACGAGAAAGAAAATATCGAGAGTATAATACGAACGGTATTTAATCTTGAAAAGCAGTTTCATATACTGGTTATTGATGATGGATCACCTGATGGTACGGCGAATATTGTACATCGACTTATATCAGATGAGTACTCAGACAAACTATTTATAGAAGAGAGAAAAGGGAAAATGGGACTGGGTACTGCTTACATCCACGGATTCAAATGGGCATTGGCACGTTCATATGAATATATATTTGAGATGGATGCTGATTTTTCTCATGATCCGAATGATCTTCCCAGATTATACTCAGCATGTCATGACGAAGGGTATGATGTTTCTGTTGGATCGCGTTACTCAACAGGTGTGAATGTTGTTAACTGGCCAATGGGGAGGGTTCTTATGTCCTATTTCGCATCTAAATATGTGAGGATTATCACTGGTCTGAAAGTTCATGATACAACAGCCGGGTTTGTTTGTTACAGGAGAAAAGTTCTTGAAACAATAGATCTTGATAATATCAAATTCAAGGGCTATGCATTTCAGATTGAGATGAAATATTCAGCTTCTTACCTTGGTTTTAAAGTTAAAGAGGTATCGGTGATATTTGTAAACAGACGATTGGGAACGTCAAAAATGAATACTAGTATTTTCGGGGAGGCTTTTTTTGGAGTTATTATTTTACGCTGGCGTAGTTTTACTGGAAAAATAAAACCAAAAGTCAAATTAGTAAGTGGTGAGTGATGATACTGATAAATAAAGCTACAATAATAAATGAGGGCAGTTCTTTTATTGGCTCTGTATTAATTGAAGGGGAGAAAATTTCTGAAATTTTCAGAGATGATGTACCAGAAGGTATATTTAATTCATGTAATAAAGTTATTGATGCACGTGGGTTGTATCTTATGCCGGGTGTTATTGATGATCAGGTTCATTTCAGGGATCCGGGACTTACCCACAAGGGTGATTTCTACACTGAAAGCAGGGCTGGTGTTGCAGGTGGAGTAACCTCATATATGGAGATGCCTAATACAAAACCGCAGACTATAACTAATGATGATCTTTTTAGAAAATTAGAAATGGCAGCAGAGAAATCTGCTTCTAATTTTTCGTTTTATCTTGGTGCGACCAACGACAATATTTCTGAACTAAAAAAAATTGATAAAAAGTATGTGTGCGGGGTAAAGGTATTTATGGGTGCTTCTACAGGCAACATGCTGGTAAATAATGAGAGAGCACTGCAGCAAATATTTGCTGAGGTGGACTCTCTTATTGCTACTCATTGTGAGAAAGAGGAGATTATTCGAGATAACGTAGATATTTATAAAAAGAAATTTGGTGAGAATATTCCTATTAAGTATCACCCTATAATAAGAAGTGCGGAAGCTTGCTATCAATCCTCTGCACAGGCAATTGAACTTGCTGATAAATATGGTTCCAGACTTCATGTTTTACACTTGTCAACTGCCCGTGAGATGAGTTTGTTGAGTAATTCACCTTTGGAGGACAAAAAAATTACAGGTGAGGTTTGTGTTCATCATCTCTGGTTTACAGACAAGGATTATGAAAGACTTGGAACAAAAATAAAATGGAATCCGGCTGTAAAGTCGGTCGAAGACAGAAACGCAATTCGCGAAGCATTGATTACTGGAAAACTTGATGTGGTCGCTACAGATCATGCTCCTCATTTATTAAGTGAGAAAGAGGGAGGATGTTTGCAGGCTGCATCGGGAGGACCATTGGTTCAGCATTCTTTGCAGGTTATGTTGGAGCTTGCTCACGAAGGGTTATTCACTAAGGAGTTTATAGTGGAAAAGATGTGTCATGCACCTGCTAAACTTTTTGGTGTGAAGGGTCGCGGTTTTATTCGTAAAGGTTATTATGCAGATCTTGTTCTTATTGACCCTTCTGAGACATATACTGTAACTGATAAAAATATCTTATATAAATGTGGATGGTCACCGTTTGAAGGTGAGACATTCCATAATTCAATTAATAAAACATTTATAAACGGTCAGATTGCTTTTGAAGATGGTGTAGTTTCTGAAAAACTATTCGGTAAAGCACTCGAGTTTGAAAATTATTAAAACCTTTTCAAGTGAAATTTTTGTTTACTGTTCAGGGTGAGGGCAGAGGGCATTATACACAGGCCTTATCGCTTTCAGCTATTCTCAGAAAGCATGGGCATGAAGTTGCAGCTGTACTGGTAGGTACAAGTGAATCCAGGCAGATACCTTCATTTTTCAAAGAAAAGATTCAGGCACCAGTGTATGAATATAGTAGTCCTAATTTTACATCATTCTATAAAGATAAGAAGCCAAATATTTTTTTGAGTGTGCTGAACAACTTTTCCCGTCCCTTTATATACAGGAAGAGTTTACAATTGGTAAGGGATAAAATTGAGGAGATTAGACCTGATGTTGTGATTAACTTTTATGAGATGATCACAGGGATGGTTTATCAAATTTATAAGCCTGATAGAAAGCTGGGAATCCCTATGATATGTCTGGCACACCAGTATATATTGTTGAATAATAATTATAAAACATCCAGAGAGCAGGATGTGAAATATTATCTGCTTAGAATGCTCTCGAGAATTACTTCACGCAGAGCATCAAAAATACTGGCACTCTCATTTCGTGATATTCCCTGCTCAGGGAAAGTGAAAACAGTACCACCACTTCTACGCTCTGAAGTTTTTAGTATTAAACCTTCTGAAGGTGATTACATACATGGTTATATGTTAAATACCGGATTTTATGATGAGGTATTTAACTGGCATATTAAAAATCCGGATATACCTTTGAGATTTTTCTGGGATAAAAAAGATGCTGAAGAAGTGACAAAGATTGATGAGAATTTTATTCTTTACACTCTGAATGATAATAACTTCTTACAAAGTATGGCGGGCAGTAAAGCGTATGCTACTACCTCCGGCTTTGAATCTGTGTGTGAGGCACTTTATTTCAGAAAACCAATATTGATGATTCCTGTGCATGTTGAACAGGAGTTTAATGCTTATGATGCGGGACTCTCAGGTGCAGGTGTGACTGGCAAAAAGTTTAATCTTGATGAGCTGATTAACTTTATACCTAAATATTCACCCGATGAGAAATTCCGCAATTGGGTACATAAAGCAGAAGAGATCTACATTAAAGAGATTACAGGTGAACAGTTATAACCCTACCGAGTCCCTGTAAAAATCCAAAGCTTCAAAAAACAGCTCTTTATCTGCAGTTTGATCAATCTGAACAGTGCCGGTATCTGAGAGAAGTGTGAAATTGATTATTCCACCTTGATTTTTCTTGTCGTGACCGGTTATTTCATACAACTGTTCATAGTTGTCGCATGTGATATCAAAAGCACCGTAGTTCTGTTGTATGAATCGTACTGTCTCCTGAAGTTTATCTTTTGGAAAGCCACATAATCTGTGTGAGAGATATAGCTCAACTATGATACCCCAAGCTACTGCATAACCGTGGAGAATTGGGCTGCTTTTTGAAATGGCAAAGCTTTCGAATGCATGTGCAGTTGTATGTCCCAGGTTTAAAGCTTTTCTTATGTTTTTCTCGAATGGATCCTTTTCAACAATCTCTCTTTTTATTCCAACAGATCGGAATACAAGTTCGTTCAGTCTTGAGTAATCGATATCGTTGAGAGGGAATGATAGGATCTCTTGCAAGTCAGCTTCAGAGTGTATAAGAGCATGTTTAATCATTTCAGCATAACCTGAAAGGATGCCTTTGTGACCAAGTGAGTGAAAAAAATCGGTAGATATAATTACATAATCGGCAGGGTAAAAAGAGCCTATCTCATTTTTATATCCTTCGAAATTAATACCTGTTTTTCCTCCAACAGCTGCATCTACAGCTCCAAGCAACGTTGTTGGTATATTTATATATTTTATACCTCTTTTGAAAGTTGCCGCAGCAAATCCTCCAAGATCGGTAACCATACCCCCTCCCAGGTTTATAAGCAGTGAGTGGCGGGTGGCACCCTTTTCGGTGAGAACTCTCCATACTTTACACAAATTCTCAACAGTTTTATTGGTGTCATCTGCCGGAATTGAGATGTTGACTGCTTCTTGAATGATTCTACTTTTTTCGATAAGAGGGTAACAGTTGATAACTGTATTTTGATCAGTCAGAAGGTAAAGTTTGTCATAATTGATACTTCTTACCGCTTTCTCTATATCCTCTATTATATTGTCACTTTTTATTATTTGCTGCATTACTTAGATATTTCACTATTTTTTTTATTATCAAGTGCTTGATAAAGCTCTTCCTGAATTCGTTCCCTGATTTCGAGCGAAGATAGTCTGTCAGGAGACCTGGCTGGATTCACTCTGTTAGATAGAAATATATATATCATATTGTTTGTTGGATCTACCCAAAAGCAGGTGCCAGTAAAACCTGTATGACCATATACTTCAATTGGGGTGCCGGGACTGGTTGGATTTGCTTTTGAGTTCCTGGGGTCCGGCTTATCAAAACCCATTCCCCTTCTGCTGATACTGCTCTTTGCAGTAGTGAACAGTTCAACTGTCTCCTTGCTTAAAAAGCGTTCACCACCATATTCACCTTTGTTTAACCACATTTGATAAAGCTTAGCCAGATCATTGGCATTTGAAAATAGTCCCGCATTACCTGATATGCCACCAAAAAGTGCTGCACCCTCGTCATGCACATAACCCCTTAGATGTTGTTTACGGAAAAAAGGATCATTTTCAGTTGGCGCAATTATGTCGGCAGACATATATTTCAGAGGTTGGAAAGTAGTAGAAACTGAGCCAAGTTTGTCATAAAAATTGTTTTGAACAAAATTGTTGAGGTCTACGCCTGAAATATTTTCAACAGTCTCTTTTAGCAGCATAAAATTAAGACAGCTGTAGCGGTACTGACCAACTCTCTGCAGTGGTGTGTCAATAACTTCTTTAAGAAGTGCAGAATGCATTTTGTCGCTTGCATACATGTTTTCTGCAACAGGCATATAAAATTCATCTGATGCTTTAGAAGAGATCATATCAGGATAGAACTTGTAGTCGGTGCGTCCCCATGCTCCTGCATAATGGGCATGAAAAGTATTGGAACGTGATCCGAAAAGAGAACCTGTATAACTGTTTTTATCTATTGCGGTTACGTAATAGGGGATGAATGATACAATTCCTGTTTCATGTAAAAGTAAAGATCTAATTCGAATATTTTCTTTATTAGAACCCTTGGTCTCTTTGACGAATTTTCCCAGGTTATCTTGAAGTGCTAACTTTTTCTCATCATAAAGCTTCATTACAGCAGGGAGTGTAGCTGATGCTTTTGTTACTGAAGCTAGGTCATAGACTGTTTCGCTTGTAACATCAGGACTCTCTCCGTAACTCAGCTTACCAAACTCCCTTTCGTAGATTATTACACCATCTTTTGCTACTAATATCTGACATCCCGGATATGCTCTCTGGCGTATACCCTCCAGTGCAATATTTTCTATATTGTCAAATAATTCTGATTTGAGTCCAACCTCCTCAGGTAAAGAGTAACTCAGTCGTATCTTTTCTGTATCTATACCTGTACCCTCCTTGAAATTTCCGGATGAAACAGGCAGCTTCCCTGTCATTCTTATACCTCCGAATATTCCCTGGGCAACACTCATCTGAGCGAACTCAGAATTATCATAGGCAACAATTACTGCGTTAGCTTTATCTGTTGCAGAACTAAATTTACTCAGATTGTAAGGTGAGGTGAAAAGAACAAAAATAATCTGTTTGCTGCTTGTAGGTATTTGAAGTGATGCTATATCACTGATCTTGTCTGAATGAATTGAAATTATTATCAGGTTATGTTTATTTAGGTCAATTATCTTGGTTGCATCTGCAGGTGACTGTACCTGATAAGAGGTAACTTCACCATATTTTTTAAGGTACTTTTGGAAAGTGTTTGATGCTGGTGCACCTATTGTAACTGATGCTATATTTCTTTTATCCAGGTCTGTAATTGGAACTAAGTTATTGTTGTTTTTTAAGAGCGTGACAGCTCCATCATAAATTTTTCTTTGCGTCCACTCAGCCTGGGATGAATTTACAGCATTTCTGACATTAGATGTGTTTATTGGTGTAAACTTATGTGCACCGGCGATGAATTTGTAAGTGAGAATCTTACGTACTTTTTCTTCAAGCATCGAAGTAGGGATTCTGCCTTCTTCAACCGCTTTCTTTACCGATTCAAACTCGTTTTTCTGATTTATGACTCCAAGTATGATATCATTCCCGGCAAGAATAGCCTTTACGCTTGCTTCATTTTGAGTAGATACCCCTTTCATTGCCATCCCGTCTGTAAATGTTAAACCAGTGTATCCCATCTCTTCTTTGAGAAGTTTGATGCCTACCTCAGGTGACAGGCTTGCCGGAAGGCCCTTGGTATTCAGTGCGGGTACGTCGAGGTGCCCTGTCATTATTCCTGATAAGCCTGCATTGATATACTTACGGAAAGGGTATAATTCAAACTGTTCTATTCTTGCTTTGTTATGTGTTATTACAGGCAAAGTTTTATGTGAGTCCTCTGATGTATCACCATGACCAGGGAAATGTTTTGCGACTGATATAACGCCATTGCTCTCCAATCCCATTGCATAGGCTATTCCTTTTCTTGAAACGTTATCAGGATTCTCTCCAAATGATCTGTTGCCAATAATCGGATTGGCAGGGTTACTGTGCACATCAATTACCGGAGCAAAATTTATGTGAATTCCCATCTCTTTACATTGACGGGCAACTTCAGACCCATATAGCTCAACTATTTTTTCATCCTGAATTGCACCAATTATCATATTCCTTGGAAATGAAGGAGCATCCTGTATTCGCATTGATAACCCCCACTCACCATCAAGAGAGATGAATAATGGAACTTTACTAAGCTCTTGTGCATAATTAGTTATACTTGCCTGCTGAGAGAGTGTTCCTTTTGAAAATAATAATCCGCCAACTTTCTGATTTTGAATATATCCTGCAATCCTTGGCTTCCAGTCGTTTCGAGACTCAACAATTGGCATAAAAAGCTGACCAATTTTTTCGTCAAGTGACATAGTAGAATATATTGAGTCTACCCAGTGGTCAACTGCTTTCTGATCTGATTGCTTGTAAAGGTTAGTTGTTACTTGTGCCGAAGTGATAAAAGTACACAAGCTTATTATAAAAAGTAGTGCTGTTCTTTTAGTCATAAATCTATTGGGCTTTTTCAAAATATAACTTTTACTCTATCACCTATAATTTTCCTGTTAAAGTAAATAATTTATCTTTTGTTCCCCTTTACTTTTTTAAGTTCGATATCCAGTCTGCCAACATATACGCCTCTTCCGTTAGTCTGAAATATTGTAACTTCTTTATTATCCAGGTTTTTCCTTATTGCAGGCTCTTTCATGTAGGTGTGACTGTGACCACCGACAATTAAATCGATGCCTCTTGTGGATTCAGCCAGATTGAGATCTGCATTATATCCCAGGTGAGAAAGACATACAATCATGTCGCATTTATACTTTGTAGTAAGCAGTTCTGCCATTTCATTTGCAGTCTTGACAGGGTCCAGGAATTTCATTCCTTCATAATTACCAGCTGCAATTAAACCTCTTGGTTGTATATTAATTCCGATAACTCCTATCCTTACTCCATCTTTTTTTAAAATAATGAATGGTTTAATAAGATTCTTCAGAGCGGTTTGTGAGAAGTCGTAATTACTGGAAACAATAGGAAAGTTTGCTTCACGAACAACTTTTTCAAGTATTTCTAATCCATAATCAAACTCATGATTGCCTAATGTGGCGGCATCGTATCCCATGAGATTCATAGCTTTAACCTCAACTTCCCCCTTAAAAAGGTTGAAGTAGGGTGTGCCCTGAAGAAAGTCTCCGGCATCAAAAAGTAGTACATTCTTGTTTTCTTTCCTTATCTGATCTATTAATTCTGCACGTCTGACAACACCACTCTTACCAGGGGATGTCCTGTCAGTTTTAGGAAGTGGTTCAATCCGGCTGTGAGTATCGTTTGTGTGAAGTATCACCAGGTTTTTTTGAGAGTAAGCGTTGCAGCTTATGGTTAACAGTAAGCAAATTATAAAATATTGTATATTAGTTTTCATATTTTTCCTGTTTATTCAATTACCTCAATACGACCATCAAGAACTGATTTAATCTCATTCCCTTGACGTGTTTGTTCTCTTACCCAATCAATCATAATATCTCGTAATGTAACTCCTGTATCGGTTGTTGATACTGCATCGAGGAAGGCACTCATATTATCGTTACCTCCTGCAAGATAATCAAGTGTTACTATTTTGTAAATCTTATCATTATCAATTGGTTTGCCATCAACTGTGACACTTTTTACTTTGCTGTTTTCAATTTTAAGTTTAACATTAGATGAGATGCCTGCACCTCCGATTCTTGCATATGCATCAAACATTCTCTTCAGGTCTACTCCCTTTAACTCAAGAAATGTAATAGTATTGTCGAATGAGTATATTTCATATAGGTTACCTACTGTAATAGCTCCTTTGGGCATGTTGGCCCTGTGACCGTGAACGTTCATCACTCCAATATCTGCACCACCGGGAAGATGTTCATCGCCATACTTTTTCATTACATCAGAAGTGAAATTTGTAAGCAAACTTTCTGGTCGTTTGTATTCCATTTGTTCAAATGAATTTCCTATGACTACATTCATCTCCAAATCCAGGTCGGTTTTGTATGTGTTGACCAGGTTGTGCATTTTTGAATTTGACTGATTGTCAAATGTTGAGTCAACCTCTATTAAGGTGCCATTAATTTCTGCTATTTGATATTGTGATTTGCATGATAGCAGAGAGATTGCCAGGAAGACAATCCATATTGTCTTGATATTCATTCGATTTATTTCTATTTTGGTGTATGAAATTTCAAAAATACGTTTTTTTCTCTATTGTATCAAGAGCAAAAATAGAATAAACATTAAATATTGTTTTAGATGGAAATTAAAATAAAAATTGCTACCTTTGCAACCGCTTTGCTCAATCTCTGTCGAAATTAATTCGTTATATTGGGTTTAAACAGGGTTAATTATTAACATAAAGCATTGAAAACGATGGACTTAATAAAAGTAGCGGAAGAAGCTTTCGCAAAAGAAAAGAAAGAATTCCCAAAATTTAAAAGTGGTGATACGATTACAGTAGCTTATCGTATTGCAGAGGGTAACAAGGAGCGTATTCAGCAGTATCGCGGAGTTGTAATTAAAATATCAGGTCAGGGTGAAAATAAACGTTTCACCGTTAGAAAAATGTCTGACAATATTGGGGTAGAACGTATTTTCCCAATTAACTCACCTTTTATTGACAGTATTACTCTTAACAGTCAAGGTAAAGTTCGCAGAACTAAACTTTACTATCTTCGTAGCTTACGTGGTAAAGCTGCACGTATTAAGAAAAAAGGTTATTAATACTCCGCTTACTAACGAAATAAAAATGCTCCGGTTTCTCGGAGCTTTTTTTATGCTTCTTTTTAAACAGAGAAATTTTATTGTTTAACTTTACCGCCGACACAATCATACTATTAATCAATCAAAATATGCTGCATAAGACAGAGGGAATAGTACTTGGATCTTCAAAATATAGTGACCGATATTCAATTGTAAGAATATTTACTCGTAATTTTGGGACTGTGTCTTACCTGTTACCTCTATCGAATAGTAAAAAAGCAAAAATAAAAACATCTCTTTTCTTCCCTCTTTCAGTACTTAATCTTGAAGTTGAGCATATACCCCTGCGCGATGTACACAAATTGAAAGATGCAGAGAGACAGTTCCCATTGTATGATATTTGCAATAATATGATTAAAGTGTCACTTGCTTTTTTTCTCTCTGAGTTTTTAATGCGTGTTCTTAAAGAATCGGATAATAATGAATTAACTTTTGATTATATAAAAAATTCTGTGGAAGCGCTTGAGGCTGCAAAAAAAGGTGTTGCAAATTTTCATATTGCATTTATAATAGGTTTGACTCGTTTTACAGGTATTTATCCAAATTGGGAGAATTTGTATAATTATGGCTATTTTGATCTGATTAATGGAGAGTTTATAAGTAGTGCGCCTTCTCATAAACACTATCTTAATAGAATGCAGTGTTCTTACTTAGTCCATTTGCAACGTATGAACTATGGGAATATGCACCTGTTTAAGCTGTCTCGAGAGAACAGAAATATGATATTGGATTATCTGATTGAATACTACAGATTACATTTATATGAGTTCCCAAAGCTTAAATCTCTGGAAATATTACGAGAAATGGTTTGATAGAACGGGTAAGATATTATCTATTTGTACGCTTGGTAAATTATTGTTCTTCCTGTAGTGTGAATCTTAAAACTGTCAGAAAGTGATTCATTTAATGATCCTTCCCACCAATTATTCAGCGCTCTGTTCATTAGAGGGTATTTAAGGTTTTCTGTAGTTAATTGTACTTTATCGATAGAAAAAATAGAAACTTTCTCTCCTTTGTAGCTGTTAAATTTTGTAGTTGAATTTATAGGTGTAAAAATTCCCCAATTTGTTACCATAATGATATTAACATCAGAAATATAATCAGCCAGTAATGAAATATTGCCTAAAGTGTGATCCTCCCGCTTGCCGGTACCTCCAACAATAACTATATCTTTTTTACCCCTTTCTATACAAAACTGAACTGACTTAGTGAGGTCATTAGTTTCCTGATCACTGTTCGGATGTATTATGTCTGAATAAAGATCCCTGTTCTCATTAGAGATAGAGTCACAATCACCTACAATAGCATCTGGTTTTCCTCCCTTTTCTATAAACTCGTTTGCCGCTCCATCACTGCAAACAATATATGTTGCACTTTCTATACATGAGAGTGGTAAGGGGTGAGTTGGGAACCGACCGTTTGCAATTATTACTGTTGAAATACTGCTTAGAAGATTTTTCATTTGTGAATCTTTATCATGCAAAGATAATCACCTTCTATATATAAATGAAAAAGAGAGACTCAAAAAAGAGTCCCTCTTCTGTAATCATTTTTATCAATACAAATTAATCTTCCATGTTTTCTATTAATGCAATAGATTTTGGAAATAAAATATTGTTTTCGAGGTGAATGTGCCTGTGCAGATCCTCTTCAAATTCCTGAAGTAAACTTAATGTTACTCTGTAAGTATTGCATGCATCAGCAGGAGGATTATAGTTGTCGGTGAGTTCACTGATAGTTCTGAATCTTTCTCCTTCAACATTATGATCATCTTCCATAAGGGCAATATATTCAGCTGCATCTCCCATCTTTGCAACAGGTTTTTTACCTCCCGATATCTGTGCTTTAACCACTTGTCTGATATATGGGAATAACATTAACTCCTCTTTTCTGAGATGAGCTGAGAGATCTCCTGCAGACTCTTTAAATAAACGTTCTACTTCATAGAGTTCAGGATGCATGTTGCCATGTACATTTACAATTTTCTCAAGATAAGGAGTGATCTCCGGTATTTTTGAGTCAATATACCTGTGGTGAGTCTTTTCTATATAATCAGAGAGTAAATCAAGAGGAAAAGATTTGAAATCGATATCTCCTTGATTCTTTTCACTGGTCACATCATTAAGTTCATTAATAAGAGTTTCTTCATCTATTTGATTTTTTTTGCTGGCATCAGCGATCGTTCTGTTTCCATTGCAACAGAAGTCTATTTTGTATTTTTTAAAAACAGATGCAGCTTTGTAGTTTTCTGCTACTATTTTTCCAATTATACTTTGGTTGTTAATTTCCATTTAGTTTGAATTTAATTAATAATTAATGTTTTACTTTTAAAAACAGTTATAACTATTCTGTTTTATCATCTAATTCTTTTTCTGTAGGTTTTCTTTTCTTCATTATTGTTAATTGATATACAAATAAGAAAAGAGCGATACTTCCTATGGCAAAAATTGTATCACCAATTGTGCGAAGCCATTTAAATACATTTAATAAGGGTTGTTGCATAAACTCGGCTGACCTTGCCCACCACATTCCCTCTTTAACACTGGCTACTGTCTGCATTAGTCCTACAGGCAGAAGACTTAAAACTACCATCAACAGCAGTCCTATGTTAAGTGTCCAGAAAGTGAATGAGATCAGCTTATCGTTCCATTTATGCTTGCGGTACATACTGCGCAATACAAATAGTATCAGCCCAATACCTAACATTCCATATACTCCAAAGAGTGCTGCATGACCATGAACCGGGGTGGTATTTAATCCTTGCATATAGTACAATGCAATAGGAGGATTAATTATGAAACCGAAAATACCGGCACCTAAAAAATTCCAGAATGCTACTGACAACAGGAAGTATATAGGCCATTTGTAATCTTTGAGCCACTCAGTTGCTTTGCTGAGTCGATAGTTATGATATGCCTCAAAACCAATTATTACTAGGGGTACTACTTCAAGTGCACTGAATGTTGCACCTACAGCCATCACTGCTGTTGGTGTTCCCGTAAAATAGAGGTGATGAAAAGTACCTAATATACCTCCTGATAAGAATATTACAGTAGCAAACAGTACATTATTTGTTGCGGACTTTATTCCTAATAGACCCAGACGTACAAAAAGAAATGCGGCAACTACTGTTGCAAATACTTCAAAGAAACCTTCTACCCAAAGGTGGACTACCCACCAGCGCCAATATTCTGCTACAGCCAGATTTGTAGTTCTGCCCCACATAAGACCGGCTGCATAAAACAGAGCAATGGCAGCACATGATATAAGGAAAAGTATTAGCAGACTTTTTTCCGACGTTTTTTTTCTGATAATCGGAAGAATAGGTCTTACCATAAGTGCCAGCCACAGGAATAAGCCTACCACTAGTAATAATTGCCAGAACCGTCCAAGATCTACATATTCATATCCTTGGTGGCCAAACCAAAAATTATTTACCAAATCGAGTCTCTGCATAACCCCAAACCATTGACCAATTAATGATCCTGCAACTACTATTAACAGGGCAACAAAGAGAACATTAACTCCAATCTTCTGATGTTTAGGATCTCTTCCACTTAATGATGGTGCGATATAAAGTCCTGTTGCTAGCCATGAAGTTGCAATCCAGAAGATTGCAAGTTGTATATGCCAGGTACGTGTTATCGAGTATGGAATAAAGCTTGCAATATCTATCCCGTAGAACCCATCACCCTCTACCGAGTAATGAGCTGTTATTACTCCAAGTAGTACTTGTGCCAAAATTAGCAGGTTTACTATCCAGAAGTACTTTTTGACAGCCCACATGGAAGGTGTTATTGTTTGGTTCATAAGTGGGTCTTCGACAGGGCGCAGAATCTCTTCTTCTCGAGAACGTGCCTGAACAAATATCATTATACCTATACCAACAAGCAACATAATTATACTGAAACCGGTCCAAAGAATCAGATCACTGGTTGGTACATTGCCAATTTGTTCATCAGGCGGCCAGTTATGAGTATAGGTAATATTTTCGCCGGGGCGATTGGTAACACATGCCCATGAAGCCCAGAAAAAGAATGTTGACATTTTATTCATTCTGTCTTCACTTTTAATAGAATTCTTTGCAATTGCATATGAAGCTCTAAGTTCGTCGAATTCAGGATTATCCATGAAAATACCGGAATAATACTCATTTAAAAAGAGAAATGCCTCATACCTTTCATTATGAATTACCAGGTTTCCCGTTTTCTCATCATATGTATTTTCTCTTAGAAATCTTTGCAACCTGCTTTCCATAAATGCTTTTTCATCAGGCAATAGTGATTCAAACTCAACACCGTGGTCTTCCTGCGACCATTTATTGAGAAGGAACTGTGCTTCTCTGTGCAGGTAGTCTGCCGTCCAATCGGGTGCAACATATGCACCATGCCCCCAAATTGTACCAACTTCTTGTCCACCCATGCTTTGCCAAATATTTTGACCATCTTTAATATCCTGTCCGGTAAAAAGGACTTTACCTGAAGAGTTTACGACATTAACGGGAATAGGTGGTGCCTTTTGATATATTTGCTTTCCATAGTAAAGCAGCACAGCAAAAGAAAAAATAATAACTGCTGAGAGGGCAATCCAAAGATTTTTCTGTGACATACTGATAATTTTTAAATGTTATAAATTATGTTCTATATTGCTGTTCTGATATAGATATGAATCAATCCTTAAAAATGAATTTATTATCTTATTAAAGACAAAAATATCGGCAATCAGAGCAGATAAAAATTCAATAATAATAATTTCAACTAACGCATAAGCATAAAATCCTTTTTGCCAATACCGGTAGCAAGTTCAAATAATGTTGTAGAATGCAATACCTCTTTCATTTCATTTCTAATTGATGTTACAGTGTTATGCATTGGACATGGTTGATTTTCATCACAATGGCTTAACCCAAGTACACATCCTTTAAAAAAGCTGTTCCCATCAATAGCTTTGACTATGTCGGCAATAGTAATTAAATGCAGATTTTCCTGTTTAATTTCAAAACCACCATTAGGGCCTGTGTAAGAGTCTACTATTTTATTTTTTGAAAGAACTCCAAGAATTTTTCCTGTAAAAGCTTCTGGCGAATCTATATTGCGTACAATATCATCAATTTTAACCCTTCTCTTTTCAATAGATTGAGAGGCGATATATAACGCTGCTTTAATTCCATATTCACAAGATTTTGAAAACATCTATTTCAATTATCTATAAAACTTTGTAACTACAACAATTCTCTAACTATAACAAAGATATGTCTATTTTTTAATTTAAGACAAAAAAGTAGATAAATATTACTGTTAAATTTCAAATTGATAGTATAGTTGTTTAAATAGTATATTTATGCAAATTGGTGTAAATGTTTAATAAAATATAAAAAGTTATCTCCATCAAACAATAGAAGCTGGAAACTGTTCTTAAGTAGATTCATTCTAATTTATTAAAACAAACAAACAGAAAATATTAAAGGAGTTAATATGGCAAAGACAAGTGCTAAAGTTAAGACTGAATTGTCTAAAGATAAATTGCTGGAGATGCACAGGATGATGTTGGATATCCGCAATTTTGATAATAAAGTTAACCGTTTGGTAAAAAGAGGTGTAGTACCTGGTATGACACATTTCTCAGTGGGTGAAGAGGCTGCTAATGTTGGAGCTGTAGCCGCTATTAATATTGGATCAGATCTTATTACATCTAATCATAGAGGACATGGACAGAGTATTGCTCTGGGAATTGATCTAAATGAGATGATGGCAGAGATTATGGGAAAAGCTACCGGAACCTGTAAAGGTAAAGGAGGCTCAATGCATATTGCAGACCTTGATGGCGGAAACCTAGGAGCAAATGGTATTGTAGGAGGGGGAATGGGTATGGCCATTGGTGCTGCACTGACTCAGAAAATGAAAAAAACAGGTAATATTGTTGTATGTTTTTTTGGTGATGGTGCATGTAATGAAGGTACATTTCATGAAACCCTAAATATGGCATCAATATGGAAACTACCTGTTATTTTTTATTCAATTAATAACATGTATGGTATTAGTACACCCATTTCAGACGTAATAAATATTGATTATAATTATAGAAGAGCTGCATCATACGGAATCCCAGGACATTTTATTGAAGATGGAAATGATTTGTTGGCTGTATATAATAAATTTGAAGAGATTGTAAAATATGTTCGTGAAGGTAACGGACCTGTGTTGGTAGAATCTATAACATATCGTTATTTAGGTCACTCAACTTCAGACCCTGGTAAATATAGAACAAAAGAAGAGGTTGATGAATGGAAAAAGAAAGATCCTATTACTCGTTTCGAAAAATATATGTTAGATAATAACCTTGCAACAAAGAAGGAAATAGAAGCAGTTGAGAAGGCCTCTGAGGATGCAGTAGAAGAATCAGTTAAATTCGCTTTAAGCAGTCCTGAACCTACTTTAGAATCTGCTTTTGAAGATATTTACGCACCTTAATTCTAACAATTATATTAATAAAATAGGAGATAGACCTTTGAGGTCTGACACAAACATATAAAACAGCTCAGTTAAATATAGATGGAAAAAGAAACTAAATTAATGTCAGTCCGTGATGCAATAATCATGGCAATGTCCGAGGAAATGCGTCGTGATGAAAACGTTTTCCTAATGGGAGAAGATGTGGGTATTTTTGGTGGTGATTTTGGTACTTCTGTTGGTATGCTTGAAGAGTTTGGTAAAGAGAGAGTACGTGATACACCAATATCAGAAAATGCAATTTCAGGAGCCGCCATCGGTGCAGCAATGACAGGTATGCGTCCAATCGTAGATGTTACCTTTATGGACTTTATTGTTTATATGATGGATAATATTGTCAATCAAGCTGCAAAAACAAGATACATGTTTGGTGGTAAAGGTCAGATACCTGTTGTTTTCCGCGCAGCCGCAGGTGGAGGTGTAGGATCCGCAGCACAGCATTCTCAATCACTAGAAGCATGGTTTACACATATACCCGGGTTAAAAGTGATTGCACCGGGTACTCCTGCTGATGTGAAGGGTTTACTTAAAGCTGCAGTACGTGACAATAACCCTGTAATTTTCCTTGAGTATAAGGCTCAGTACAATATGAAGGGTGAAGTACCACTCGATCCTGATTTTGTTCTGCCAATCGGTAAGGCCGATATTAAAAGAGAAGGAAAGGATGTGACAGTAGTAACATATGGTCGTATGCTGGAAAGAGTTATGCAAGCAGCTCAGGAAGTTTATGACGCAGAAGGAGTAGAGGTTGAAGTGGTGGACTTAAGAACACTTTCTCCACTTGATAAGGATGCAGTTATACAGTCCGTAAAGAAAACCGGAAAAGTACTGTTAGTAAACGATGCTCACAAAACCAGTGGTTTTATTGGTGAAGTAGCTGCTACAATTGCAGAGAGTGAAGCGTTTGATTATCTGGATGGAAGGATTTTGAGATTAGCAGGAGAAGATGTGCCAATTCCTTATAACCAGACTTTAGAATCTGCAATGATTCCAAGTGTAGAACGAATTAGGAAATATATCCTCAAACTAGTTAATAACAGGTAAAAATCTGAGTTGATGGAAAACAGAAAACTAAGAGCAACACCTGCAGCAAGGACATTGGCAAAACGCTTGGGTGTGGATCTGTTTAATGTAACCGGAACAGGTTATAAAGGACGTATTCACAGAGATGATGTTGCAGGGTTTAACTACGAAGATAAAATACATGTGTCTCCTTTAGCTCAAAAGATTGCTGATGAGCATAATATAGATCTGAAAGGGGTGGTAGGCACCGGTTATCGCAACAAGATCATGAAGGATGATGTTCTTCAACTAATAAATGATCCAGAAATTATCTCACGATTTAAGCTTGATGATTTCGGATATCCGACAATTCCTGTTTCAACACAAACCACTAAGCAGACTACCGTTCAGCAAACTCCTGCAGCTGTGAAATCACAGCCGGCTCAGGTCGCAGCTTTTGACGGGGAAACAGAGACAGTTCCGATGACACAGATGCGAAAAATTATATCAAAGCGGATGTCTGAAAGCTTCTTCGGTGCACCTACATTTATTCAAACCTGGGAGATTGATATGACCGAGCTACTTGCTCTGCGTAAGAAACTGATCAACCCAATAATGGAAAAGACAGGTAAAAAGCTTACGGTGACCGATCTTATTTCAATGGCGGTTGTAAAGACTTTGCTGAAACATAAATATATAAACTCGAGCCTGAACAAAGAGGGAACTGAATTAACCTTTCACAACTATGTAAATCTTGGGATGGCTGTTGGTATGGATGATGGATTGCTTGTCCCTGTAGTAAAAGGTGCGGATAAGATGTCGTTAAGTGAATTTGTTGTTGCAATGAAGGATTTAACAGAGCGTACATTCGCTAAAAAACTACTCCCTGATGAGCAGAGTGGAAGCACTTTTACAATCAGTAATCTTGGAATGTATGGAGTGGATGAATTTACTGCTATAATAAATCAGCCAAATTCGGCAATCCTAAGTGTTTCATCAACACAGCAAAGAGCTGTACCTCGTGATGGAGAGATAGTTATTCGCCCAATTATGAAAATAAGTCTGACCGCTGATCACAGGGTAATCGACGGATTAACAGGAGCTAAATTTATGACCGACCTTAAGGCGGCATTAGAGGATCCATTAACATTGTTTGTTTAGAAGACTGGTTTTAAATATTACAATAGGAAAATTTGTACAAAATTGACAATAGAAAAAAAATAAAATATGGCTTTTGAAGTAATCATGCCCAAAGCAGGTATAGACATGACCGAAGGGCAAATTGTAAAATGGTTAAAGAAAGAAGGTGATCAAGTAAAAGAAGGTGAGATCATTCTTGAAATTATGACCGATAAAACAAGTATGGAGATTGAGGCTGAGGCTTCAGGTATACTGTTGAAGATTGTTCATAAAGATAATGAAACTGTACCTGTTACAACAGTAATAGGTTATATTGGAGATGAAAACGAATCAATAGATACTCTTATGCCTGAAGAGTTTGAGGATACAGGTGCTGAAGAGAGTGAAGAAGATAAGCGGATGATTCGTCTGGAAGACAATTACAATGTTGCTGTGATAGGCGGTGGTCCGGCTGGTTATGTTGCAGCCATCAGAGCCGCACAACTTGGTGCTAAAGTTGCAATTGTTGAAAAAGGAGTATTTGGAGGTACCTGTTTAAATGTTGGTTGTATACCATCAAAAGCCTATTTGAAAAATGTTGAAATAGTTGAACATATCAAGCATGCTGCTTCCAGGGGTATCATTATTGAAAATCCTGAAATCAAGTTTGATATGGAGAAAGTAGTAGAGTTTAAAAACGGTGTAGTGAAAAAACTCACCACCGGTGTGGAGGCTCTGCTTAAATCCCATGGGGTTGATATTTACAGAGGATTTGGTAAGATCAATAAAAATAAGGATGTTGTCATAGATGATAAGCAGATAATTAAAGCTGACAAAATTATTCTTGCCGGTGGTTCAAAAGTCTTTATGATAGATATACCAGGAATTAAGAATGATAAAGTTCTTACTAGTGACGATCTGCTTGGTTTAAAAGAGGTACCTGAAACAATGGTGGTTTTAGGTGGTGGAGTGATTGGAGCTGAAATGGGCCTTTCATTCGCCGGACTTGGCTCTAAGGTAATCATTGTAGAAATGATGGATCATATTGTATCTATGTTCGACGATGATATTACTGATGAACTTACCAGACTAATTAAGAAAAAAGGTATCGAAATAGTAACTTCAGCAAAGGTTACAGAGGTTGTTGATAAGGGTGATAAACTTGAGATTAAAATTGAAGGTCGTGAATCTGTATTTGCTGATAAAGCATTACTTGCAATTGGCAGGGTACCAGATTTGGAGTCACTGGGCGAAGTTAAATTTGAGACAGAAAGGGGTAGGATAAAAGTTGACAAGTATATGGAAACCAGCGTCAAAGGTATTTATGCTCCTGGAGATATAAACGGAATCAAGATGCTTGCCCACGTTGCATTCCGTATGGGTGAAGTGGCTGCAGAAAACGCAGTTAAGGGGAATCACCGTTCTGTTAAACTATTATCTGCACCATCAGTGGTTTACACACTGCCTGAGGTTGCAATGGTTGGTTTAACTGAAGCACAAGCTCGAGAGAAGTATGGTGATGATATTCGGATTGGTAGATTTAACTTCTCTGCAAATGGTAGAGCACTAGCTTCAAGTGAAGCTGAAGGCTTTGTTAAGGTTATTGCCGATAACCGTTATGGAGAAGTTCTTGGCGTACATATAATAGGACCAACTGCAGCCGAGTTAATAACACAGGCATCTTTAATTATGGAAATGGAAATTACTGTGGATGAAGTGGTAAATACCATTTATGGTCACCCAACTTATTCTGAGGCAATCTTCGAAGCTTTTGCCGATGTACTCGACGAAGCTGTTCATATTCCTAAAAAGAAGAAGAAATAGTACAGTTCCAAAAACCTTAACATACGTACTTTAATTTGAAAGAAGATCAGTTCAGACTTTAATATTAAGTTAGGAGCTGATCTTCCTTTCTTTTTTGTAATTTCGCAAGGATAAAATTTAACAACTTATTTAAAAGTGAAATAAGCATTATTAGGTCATGATATATATTGTAAACAAATCAAATAAGCCCGATTTTAATATTTCTCTGGAGGAGTATTGTTTTAAAAATCTAACTCAATATGGTAAGATATTTATTCTCTGGATAAACGAACCTTCAATTATCGTAGGCAAGAATCAAAATACTCAGGCTGAGATCAATGAAAAATATGTCAAGGAAAATGGGATACATGTAGTACGCCGCATATCAGGTGGTGGAGCAGTGTATCATGATCTGAACAATCTAAATTATACAATAATTTCAAATGAGGATAGTGAAAGTCGGACTTTCGATTTCAAAGCATTTTCAGAGCCTGTAATTCAAACACTTAAAGAGTTAGGTGTTGATGCAGAGTTTTCGGGTCGTAATGATATTACAATTGAAGGAAAGAAAATTAGCGGAAATGCACAGGCATATATTGAAGGCAGGGTTATGCATCACGGATGTATACTCTTTGATGTAGATCTTACAGTACTGCAAAAAGCACTTGAAACATCCAGCGAAGTAGTAGAAGCAAAAGGGGTGAAATCTGTACGTAGCAGAGTAGATAATATTTTGCCCAACCTCCCGGAAAAGATAACAGTAACTGAATTTGCCAATAAGATACTTGAACAAATGAAAAGAAAATATCCAGAGATGGTTGAATATAAATTCAGTGAAAATGAATTACTTGAAATAGAAAAAAGAAGGAAAGAGAAATTTGGAAACTGGGAATGGAATTATGGTTCTAATCCTGTTGCTGAAATTGTACGTAACAGAAGATATCCGGGTGGAAAGATCCAGGTGTTTATAAATACCAAAAAAGGATTAATTGATGATATAACCTTTTTCGGTACTTTTTTTGGAGTAAAAAGCGATCTGACTGATTTTCAAAACAGACTAAAAGGAATAAAGTATGAAAAGGAAGATGTTTTTAAAGCAATAAAAGATATAGATATAACTCCTTATTTTGCTGGATTCTCTACTGAAGAACTGACAGATGCTATAGTAGATTGATACTGGTTTAGCATAATCTTCTTCCACTTAAAGTACCCAAAAACTGATATGACTGAATAGATACCAAAAAGAACAGATGTGGGGTAGAGTCCCTTCCAAATATACAATCCGCACGACGCAATATTTACTGCAAACCAGAACCACCACTGCTCTACATACTTTTTAGCAAGTAGCCACATACCTAATATACTTAGAGCAGTGGTGAAACTGTCACCAAATGGAACCGGACTATCGGTAAATCGAACTAATATAAATGCAATAATTGCAAACAGTAAAAGAGCTGTTACCGTTATAGGCAAAATATGTTTGTTTGGTGTATGTGTAATTGGGAGCTCATCCTGGCCATTATTTCTATGCCTGTTCCAAAGAATCCAACCATAAATACTTGCAAAGAAGTAGTAAATATTAACCCCCATATCGGCATAAAACTTACTATTGAAAAAAATCCATACATATACAACAGGCATAACAACACCAACCGGCCATAACCATTTGTTGGCTTTGTATTCGAGATACAGGTACAATAACCCGATTATGGCTCCAATTATTTCTATTGTCTGCATGAATGTTGTTTTGCTTTAAAATACAAAGTTAATATTACTACTCATTAAAGAACGTTAGGATTCATAATACTGTTAAAAAGAAAGCGTAAGGCGTGCCATATAGTTACGAGTAGCCTGCGGGTAATATCCTATCCAGTTTATCAAACTACCATCAGAAAAAGTATCTGTAGCGGCCCAACCATTAGCAACATACTCTTTATTAAACAGATTATTCATATAAACCTGTAAATTAAATGTTCCTATAGATATTTTTTTAAATGTATAACCTGCAGAAAGATTGCAAACAAAATATGCATCAATAGATTTTGCATCATCAGATGTGTTATCCATATACTGTTTACCTACATACTTACCCATCAGGTTCAGATAGAATATATCTGCAGGTTGCCAGGTAATGGAAGCAGCACTGATAATATCAGGAGAGAAAGATATGTTAGTATTTCCATACTCCTTTGATATCTGACCTTCCCAGTTCCAGTTATCCTGATTATCATAATGATCAAACCATGCAACATAGTTTTTTATCATATTCCTGCTTAATGTAATGTTTGCATCAAGGAGAAATTTATTATTCCAAAAAGGAACAGCAGCCTCAAGCTCAAGACCCGTACGATAGCTGTTTTCTACATTCTCCATCAACTTATAGCCCACATCATTGAGTTTACCTGTTTGCACCATTTGATTGTGGTAATCCATATAATATAAATTAGCTCCCAGGTTCACACCATTTTTACCAGTGAAATGATAACCCAATTCATAGTCAATCATTCGCTCAGGCTTAATAGGATTTACTGACTCTCCTTTAATACCATCCTTAAGATCTGCGCGCAGAGGTTCACGCTGACCTATTGCTAATGATGCAAATATTCGATTACTGCTGTTGAGATTATAATTAATACCGGCTTTAGGATTGAAAAAATTGTATATGAACTCACCTGTAAGATCTTTCATATCATCATCAGTGCCACTTAATTTATATATAACTCTTCTGAACTGCAGATCACCGAAAAGAGATAGTCTATCGTTAATCTGATAATCAACTTTTGAGAAAATATTGAATTCACTCTTTGTGCCAATATTTCGATACCATTCAATTTCAGATTCATCACCAACCCAATTTTTTATCCATGGAAGCCTTCCAAAATGATCACCGTCATAATAGCTGTACATTCCTCCAAATGTCAGTTTAAAACTGTTCAATGAATAGTTCAAACCCAGATTTGCAACATAGAAATCATTCTCCAACATTTTGCGTCTTACAAAATCAGATCTACTATAGGTTATACCATCTATAATTTGATCATCAAGTCCAAACTCAGAAAACTTTCTGTCCTCTCTGTAATTCTCATAATACCCATAACCATAATTATAGCTTATGCCTGCATTTAGAGAAAGCTTTCGATTAATTTCACGAGAAAGGACCAACTGAATAATGTCAGAATAATAATTATCCGTTTCATTATCATAATATAGTCGGTTTCCCGCTTCATCATAATATTCACCTGCCGGATTATATCTTCTGCCATATTCATAATCTTTCATCTGTTCTTCCGAAACACCCTCCCAAGTGATACCAGTATGCTGAATTCCTTTAATGTAACTCAATCTGAGAAGTTGTTTGTCAGTATAGTGGGATAAAGCAGCATAAAAGTTTGTGTGATCAACAGTCCCGTTTCTTATATACCCTTCACCAATAACCCTTGAGAAACGGGCATCAAAAGACAAACCATTGTCCAGTATACCTGTACCCACAGCACTGCTAGATGAGAACGTACCGTAACTACCAACTGCAGTAGAAGTTTCTCCGTAAGATTCAGAACGAGCTCCTGTGGTTTGTAAAGAGATACTTGCACCAAAGGCAGCAGAACCATTTGTAGAAGTACCTACTCCTCTCTGTATCTGTATATTCTGAAGTGAGTTGGACAGATCAGGCAGATTCACCCAGAACACCTCCTGCGTTTCAGGATTATTAAGAGGCATCCCATTAAGAGTCACATTGATACGTGTAGCATCTGTACCACGTATCCTCAAATAGGTATTTCCTACACCAAGTCCATCTTCTGTGAAAGATACAAGGGATGGTGTTGTTTGCAGAATTGCAGGAATATTACGTGCTGCATTATCTCTTCTTATTTCTGACATCGAAATGTTTGAGTAGGATACCGGTGTATTTGCACCTGCACGAGTTCCTGAAACAATTACCTCCTCTAATTCGATATGACTAAGACTGTCAGGGGACATTGCCCCTAATTGATAACCTGCTGCTGAAATATAAATCAGCATAAACGATAAAAAAACCTTTTTCATTTACTAAAAATTTTACAATGTGCAGAGTAATTAAACTAATCAACTCTGACATCCGGTTTGTTAAATAAAAAAGGGGATAAAAAAGATAAATACCATAATCACTCAAAAGTGATTTTTACTCCCTCCGCCGGCATTATCCGGATCAGGTATTTTGGGTATGATCTCAGCCTGTTATATTAGGCACCCCCGTTGAATTAAAGAACAAAGGTATATCCTTTTTGTTCATTTACAAAAATTTCTACATTCATTTAATATTATCTGAATTTATTAGTAATTTCGTATAATTAGAATAGATAACAGGTAAGTTTAACAAGCAATTCGAGCATTAAACTTATTGTTTAAAAAATGGTCTGATACATCCCGGTGCAAGTAAAACATATAGAATATAACTATTTACAATGATAGATGAGGAAAAATTAATCGATGAGGATCAGATGATTGAAAATGAGTTTCAAGCACTACTGAACGATTATTTGAATTCTAATCACCGAAGAAAAGTAGACGTGATCACACGTGCTTTCAATATGGCGAAGGAGGCTCACAAGGGAGCTCGCCGTCGCTCAGGAGAACCGTATATCATGCATCCTTTGGCGGTTGCCCGTATTGTATCCAAAGAGATTGGTCTGGGTTCAACATCAATTTCGGCATCGCTTCTACATGATGTAGTAGAAGATACCGAATATACAGTAGAGGATATTCGTGCACTTTTTGGAGATAAGATAGCATCAATTGTGGACGGTCTGACGAAAATATCCAGTGGAATGTTTGGTGAAAATGTTTCAGCACAAGCAGAAAATTTCCGAAAACTGCTATTAACAATGTCAGATGATATACGTGTAATTCTGATTAAGATTGCTGACAGACTACACAACATGCGCACTCTATCATCAATGTCTTCAACGAAACAATATAAAATTACTGGAGAGACATTATATATTTACGCACCTTTAGCACATCGACTGGGACTCTTTGCCATAAAGACTGAACTGGAAGAACTATGTTTCAAGTATGAGCATCCTGATACTTATGCTGAATTAACCAGAAAAATTAAGGAAACAGCTCCTGAGAGGAATAAGATATATGAAAACTTCGCAGTCCCTGTTGTTGAGTCTCTTGATAAAATGAATATCGAGTATGAGATGCGGGCAAGGGTAAAATCTGTTTATTCCATTTGGAATAAGATGCAGAAAAAGGGTATTGATTTTAGCGAAGTATACGACCTTTTTGCAGTACGTATAGTATTTGAAATGACACCCGGTATTGATGAGAAAAAGCAGTGCTGGGATATCTATTCTGCAATAACGGATATTTACAAATTGCGTCCCGATCGTATACGTGACTGGGTTAGTCACCCCAAAGCTAATGGCTATCAGGCATTGCATCTCACTGTTATGGGGCCCGACGGTAAATGGATTGAGATTCAGATAAGAAGCCGGCGTATGGATGATATAGCAGAAAAAGGCTTCGCTGCACACTGGAAATATAAAGAAGATAGGATTGAGGAAGATAATGAACTTGATAAATGGCTGAAAACAATTCAGGAGATATTATCCAATCCAAACCCTAATGCAATAGATTTTCTGGATACTGTGAAAATGAACCTGTTCTCATCAGAGATATTTGTATTTACACCTAAAGGTGAAATAAAGACTCTGCCTCAGGGAGCAACAGCACTCGACTTTGCATATTCTATTCATACACGTATTGGAGATCATTGCCTTGGAGCAAAAGTTAATCATACTCTAGTTCCTTTGAGTCAAAAACTAAGAAGTGGCGATCAGATAGAGATACTAACATCACAATCAGTAAATCCTCAGCCAGAGTGGATAAATTTTGTTACTACAGCCAAGGCAAGAACTAAAATTGAAGCTTCACTCAGACGACAACGACGACGTATAGCTGATAAAGGAAAGAATATTTTAGAAGAGCTATTTGAACAGGAGGTAATTGATAATACAACCTTCAATAAGATCCTTCATATGTACAAAGCTGAAAATAAAGAGGATTTGTACTATATGATTGGTAATAATGATATAATTCTGCCTGCAGATAAAAAAGCTTTTATAAAGATCAAAGATGAGCCTGAGAAGAAAGACAATCTTTTTGTTCGATATGTTAAACAGGCAATGAGTGCAATAAAAAAACCTGCAGGTGAACAGAAAGTAAAAAAGAAAGAAGGAGAGGAGTCAACGGAAGAAAGAGAAGAACTGAATTTAACTTCAATACTTCAGCCTATATCCAAAATAGACAGAAAGGCTGTTTATAACCTTAAAGAGACAAATTATAAAAAGAATTTTATTGTTCCATCATGTTGCAATCCACTGCCGGGTGATGATGTTTTTGGATTTGTAACCGAAAAAGAGGAGCTTGAGGTTCACAAACGTTCTTGTCAGACTGGATTAAAACTGAAATCTAGTTTTGGAGACCGAATAGTAGATGTTGCATGGGGCGATTACAGGCAGTATTCATTTCTTGCTTCAATTGTATTCACAGGTATAGATAGAGTAGGGATATTAAGCTCTATACTTGCAAAGCTTGCCGAGGATGCAGTGTTGAATATCCAAAGTGTAAATGTATCATCTAATGATGGTATTTTCGAAGGTGTATTTAATATTCATGTGCATAGCGCAGAAGAGGTTAACCAACTATGTGCTAAAATAGCAAAAGTGAACGGTGTTACCACCGTTCACAGATCTAATCTATAAATAGAAATTTAGAATTATTTTTTTCTCCTGCCTCTCCTGCCAAAAAGTATAGATGTCATTTTTTTGGCACCAAAGGCAATAAGAGCAGGTTTTGCAAGATTCCATGCTGCTGAACCTATAAGTGGTAAATTGGACAGAACTATCTGTGTTACCGTGTTATGCAACCATGGATTACGTGCTTTTGTTATAAATGGTGTAACTGAAGTGGAAGAAACAGAGGACATATTATCCATAGTTTCCGAAAACTTAGACTTTATGGAAGAGGCAACACCTTTTGTAAGCATCGAACCCCAGTTATCATTCAAATACTGTAATTGATATGATAAGCGCTGACTTGCAATTTTACGCTCTTCTCTGAAGTGTCTCTTTTCAAGTCGAAGTTCTTCTAATGGGTCTAACCTATACTTACTCATTTGTTACTGATTTTTATCATCTTTATCATCCTGTTTCAATAAGAAACGCACGATACTATTGGTGAAACTCCTCTGAATTGGTTTTCTTACTAACAATAGTATAAATACAACCAATAAAGTAAATGCAGCCACAATGCCAAATCCCATCCAAAGGCTGCCTAGTAATTCTCCCAGGTATATACCTGCACTTACCAGTACAAATAACAAAGCTATTGTACCGGCACCGGCAAGAATCAAGCCGTATAAAAATGCAGATGAACCTAAGCTAAGCTTTTCAAATGCTTCCAGTTTTCCGAGTTCGAGTGTGCTTTTGATAAATTTTCCAACATCATCTCTCATTTCCTCGAACAGCGTACTTACTTTTTTCTCTTCCATTTCAGTACTTTTTAGAGGATAATATTATTGTTTAGCAAGTTCTTTTTTTGCAATATCAGCAATATCGTCAATGTCCTCTTTTAAATCCTGAACTTCACTTTTTCCTTTGTAAACAGCCGATTTGACATTTGCTCTGATTTTGTCAGCGAACTCATTTGCTTGCTCAAGCCACTCTTCTCTTTTATCTGTTCCCATTATATAACCAACTGCAGCGCCTAGTGCAATTCCAATACCTAAACCTAATAATAATTTTGCTTCTGATTTCATAATTTCTGCGTTTAATAGTTTGTTATTTTTAAATAGATCTCATTGATAGAACTTGAATTTTCGGAGTACCTCGCTGTACAACTGTTATTTGGTTCTGTTAAAGTAAAACGCTTTATTAACAAAATTGTTTATATTCTATTTTGCTAAATTATATAGAATCTACTGTTTCTCCAAATAAAGTTGCAGATGTAAAGCCTGTTATTTTAACTTTCACAAATTGTCCTATTCTATGATTCTTTTTATCAAATATTACAACTTTATTCTGTTCATTGCGGCCGAATAGCTGTTCTCGTGAACGTTTGGAGAAGCCCTCAATAAGAACTTCAAACTCCTTATTCATATCTCTTTCATTACTTGCTCTTGAAAGCTCAAGCTGAAGATCTATAATTTCTTGAAGTCGGCGTGTCTTTACATCCTCCGGTACATTATCTTCAAGTTTTTTAGCTGCGTAGGTGCCTGGACGTTGAGAATATTTAAACATAAAGGCAGAATCAAATCCTACCTCCTTCATAAGTGAAAGTGTCTCTTGATGATCCTCTTCTGTTTCTGAGTGAAAGCCGCACATGATATCTGTAGATATACCACAGTCGGGTATAATTCTCTTAATCGCAGCTATTCTTTTCATATACCACTCTCTGTTGTATCTTCTGTTCATCAGTTTCATCATTCTTGAACTTCCAGACTGAACAGGTAAATGTATATAGTTCGCCAGGTTCTTGTATTTTGCAATTGTCTCCAATGTCTCGTCATTCATATCCCAGGGGTGAGAAGTTGTAAACCTAATGCGCATTTCAGGTGCTGCTTCTGCAACCATAGCCAAAAGATCGTGAAAATCAACTTTGGTATCACCATCTTTATAACGATATGAGTTCACATTCTGACCTAACAGTATAACTTCCCTGAATCCTTTCATCTGCATATTCTTTAACTCATTAAGTATGCTTTCAGGTTCTCTGCTTCGCTCACGTCCTCTGGTAAATGGAACAATGCAATATGTACAGAATTTATCACATCCGCGCATAATTGAGATATAGCCTGATATGTTGCTGCCATTGAGTTTAAGCGGCATAACATCTTTATAAGTCTCTGTTTTGGAGAGCTCAACATTCATAGCTTTCTCTCCCTGTTCAGCAGCACCTACAAGATTGGGTAAATCAAGGTAGGCATCGGGTCCCACAACAACATCCACGTTATGGTTATCTATCAGGTCAGATTTAGCCCTTTCAGCCATACAACCCAATACTCCAATAATCAGGCTGTCTTTTCTTTTTCTTTTCAGAGAGTTGAAGTATTCAAGTCTCTGTATCACTTTTTGTTCTGCATTTTCTCTTATAGAGCAGGTATTTACAAATATTGCATCTGCTTCACTGTCATTTTCAGTTAAGCTATATCCATCCATCTCCATAATAGAAGCCACCACTTCGGTGTCAGCAACATTCATCTGGCAACCGTAAGTTTCTATGTAAAGTTTTTTGTCTTGTATTTCGGGGTTCATTGTTGTCCTTTTTTTTAATAAGCTGTGATATTAATGCTATTTGCTAATAAATTATTATTTAGCCGTATAAGAAAAGTTAAATCTGAAAGATTAATCGCATTTTAAGTTGTATTATTATCTTAGTTGTCTTATTTTTGCAGTAAGGAAAAAATAAAAATTTTTTCATAGTTAAGGTTTTGGTTAAAGTTTCGAGAGTGACTGTGAAGTTACTCTCGGTTTTTTTATATCCAAACCTCGTGAATTACACAAAAAAAGACTATTTTTGTCTTGTTGCAAAATTAATCAAATTATGGAAATAGGCGACCTTATTTATATAATCCTTCTGTTACTTTTTATGATATTGGGATTTTTTAATGATTCCAGGAAGAAAAAGGAACAGCAAAATCAGCAACAGAAACCAAATCCAAAAACAGACTTCCAACCTGAGGATAGAGAAATAACACAATCACCACCACCTTTCTTAACAGAAGATCAGGTCAAGAGGTTTGAATTGCAAAAAGAGAGAAGAGTGAAACAGAGTGGCAGTAAAAATGTGTTCCAATCCTCTATGGATCTAGCCACTGATTTTAAGAAAGAGTCTTCTTTAGGAAGTTCAATTTTTAGAAATGAAGCGGATTCGTTATATGAACAGGTTGCGGATATTCCAGGTTTATATGATTCCGATTCTGAAATGGAAGTTATACAGGAGTCAACAGGTGAGACTAAATATGGCACTCATCCAATTGTTGAGGATCTAATTGGAGTTAACCGAACAGAGGAGTTAAAAAAGGGATTTATTTACAGTGAGATACTAAAAAAGAAATATTAAACAGAGATCCTCAAAAATATTTGTAAATCATAGAAACAATTTAATAGTAAACAAATATATTCTTATGGCTTTAAAATTTATTAGCGCTGAAGAGGCGGCATCACTAGTTAAACATAATGATAATGTCGGATTCAGCGGTTTTACTCATGCAGGTTGCCCAAAAGTTGTACCTGTTGCAATAGCCAAGCTAGCTGAAGAAGAGCACGCAAAAGGCAATTCTTTCAAAATTGGTGTATTTACAGGTGCTTCAACAGGTGATTCTATCGATGGCTCATTAACACGTGCCAAAGCAATTAAATTTCGCACTCCATATCAGACTAACAAGGATATGAGGGTAGCACTAAACAATGGAGAATTCGATTTTTTCGACCTTCATCTTTCTCAACTGGCTCAGGAAATTCGTTATGGGTTTCTGGGTAAAATAAATGTAGCAGTTGTAGAAGCATGCGATGTAACAGAAAGTGGCGAAATTGTTCCCACAACCGGAGTTGGTATCACACCAACCATTTGTCGACTGGCAGATATTGTAATCGTTGAGCTTAACAAAAGTGTACCTACAAAGCTTCGCGGAATTCATGATATGTATGAATTGCAAGATCCTCCAAAACGTCGCGAAATCCCTATTTATGAAGTACAAAATAGGGTAGGTCTGGAATATGTGAAAGTTGATCCAGCTAAAATTTATGTAGTTGAAACCAATAAGGATGGTGAAGGTGGCGGATTTGCACCGGTTGATGATGTTACAGCACGAATCGGTAATAATGTAGCAGAATTTTTTGTATCAGAATTAAAAGCTGGACGAATTCCAGCACATTTCCTGCCAATTCAGTCGGGTGTTGGAAATATTGCTAACGCTGTTCTGGCTTCAATGGGAAGTAATCCTGCCATACCTCGCTTCGAAGTCTATACTGAGGTGATTCAGGATGCTGTTATTGATATGATGCAGCAGGGGAATATTTCATTTGCAAGTGGTTGCTCACTAACTGTAAGTAATGAGGTATTACATAAGTTTTATGAAGATCTTTCATTCTTCAAAAATAAACTTGTCCTCAGACCATCAGAGATTTCAAATAACCCGGGACTGGCACGCAGATTAGGAATAATTGCACTAAATACAGCTATCGAGGTTGACATTTTTGGAAATGTAAATTCAACGCATGTTAATGGTACAAAGATGATGAATGGTATTGGAGGATCGGGCGATTTTACCCGTAATTCATATCTTTCAATCTTCCTTACTCCATCAACAGCGAAGAACGGAACAATCAGCTGCATAGTTCCAAAGGTCACTCATGAAGATCACAACGAACACTCTGTAAAGATTATTGTATCTGAATACGGAGTTGCCGACCTAAGAGGAAAAGGACCAAGAAATAGAGCAGAAGAAATAATTGAAAAATGCGCACATCCTGATTATCGTCCACTTCTGCATGATTATCTAAATCGTGGAGTAAAGGGACATATACCACAGGATCTCTATGCCTGCTTTGCATTTCATAAGGCACTTAAGGAAACAGGAAGTATGATAAATGCTGATTTTTCTAAGTTATAGGCTTACTTGATTTAATTCATTAATAAAAAGACTATCGGTGCAAGAAAATACTTAACCGGTAGTCTTTTATTTTTACTTACGTGACACAAAAAAAACAGTTACCTTTTTAGGTAACTGCTTTAATTTTACTTGTCGGGATGAGAAGATTCGAACTTCCGACCCCACGCCCCCCAGACGCGTACTCTAAACCGGACTGAGCTACATCCCGAAAAAGTGTGTGCAAAATTACCAATTTGTTTTTAATTTCACAAATCAAGTTATCCACTATAAATTTCCGGTTTATAGGTATTGACATGTTAAATTCTAATCTCATCTCATTCTATAATATTTGAAATGAAATTTGTATTTATATAGATGTATAGATATATCTATATGTCTCTCTTGTAACCCTTGCACAAAAGGAGTTTATAAGAGCGAAATAAGAAGCAAGTAAGACTAAAGTAAGTGTTAAATCTATTCGTTTTACCAAAAATCTAATCTTTAGCTTTAATATACAGATGAAATTTGAAATTTTCTGTTTAAATATATTATGAATCAATTTGAAGGTTTGTTGAAAAATAAGTTGTTAATTTGCATTTTATAATTATAAATTAGGAGAATGCTCGTTCTTTATTATTCTTATCCCTATTCCGGGCAGTCTCATTAAAATATATCTTCAAATGGCTTATACAGCAAAACAAATAGCCGATTATCTCAAAGGAGAAGTAATAGGTAATCAGGATGTTTCCGTTTCAAATTTTTCAAAGATAGAAGAGGGCAAGCCAGGTACAATTTCGTTTCTTGCTAATCCAAAGTATACTTCATATATCTATACAACAAAGGCTGATATTGTATTGGTAAATGAAGATTTTGTGTCCGAAAAGCCAATTCAGGCAACTCTTATCAAAGTTAAGAATGCATATACAGCCCTGGCTTCTCTAATGGAGTTGGTTAATAAAAGCACACCTCAAAAGAGTGGAACTGAAAGCATGAGTTTTGTTTCAGAAACAGCTGAAATTGGCGAGGAAGTTTATATAGGTGCATTTGCATATATAGGAGAAAAGGTAGTAGTAGGAGATAATTGCAAAGTTTATCCTCAGGTTTATATAGGAGATGGTGTGAAGATAGGAAAAAACTGCATTCTGTATCCAGGAGTAAGAATTTATCACGATTGTGTTATCGGGGATAACTGTATTATTCACTCAGGAGCAGTTATTGGAGCAGACGGATTTGGATATAGCAAAGAGGAATATGTTTATCATAAAATTCCACAGATGGGTAATGTGCTGATAGAGGATGATGTTGAGATTGGTGCAAATACAACAATAGACAGAGCGGTTATGGGTTCTACAGTAATACATCGTGGTGTCAAGCTTGATAACCTGATTCAGATTGCTCATAACTGCGAGATCGGAGAAAATACTGCAATGGCAGCTCAGGTCGGAATTGCAGGATCAGCAAAAATTGGAGAGAATTCTGTTTTAGGCGGACAGGTTGGTATAGGTGGACATATTACCATTGGTAAAAATAGTCAGATAGGTGCTCAGTCAGGTATTATAAGCAACACCAAAGAGGGTTCTGAAATAATGGGATCTCCGGCTTTTCCTGTTAAGAACTTTTTTAAATCCAGTATCATCATTCCCAAACTTCCGGATATGTACAAGCAGCTCAATGCGCTTGAAAAAGAGGTGGCAGAACTGAAAAACAGGTTACAACAGATCGACTAAACAATCGTTTTAAGTCTGATTTATAAACATTTCAAATATTGTAGCGGTAATTTGTGCATTTGGTTGTATATTTGCACAGATATTGCCGTATTGTGAAAAAAATATTTTAAAGATTGTGAGACAACAAACATTACAAAACAGCTTCACCCTGAAGGGTATAGGATTACATACAGGTTTAGATATTGTAGTCACTTTCAACCCTGCACCGGAAGACCATGGTGTTAAGATAAAGAGAATTGATCTTGAAGATCAACCAATAATAGAGGCATTAGCAGAAAATGTTATAAATACCCAGAGAGGTACTGTCATAGGTAAGAACAATGTTACTGTCAGTACTATTGAGCATGGTATGGCTGCATTATATGCCTTAGGAATTGATAATTGCCTCATCGAGGTAAATGCATCTGAATTTCCGATCCTTGATGGCAGCTCAATTGAATATGTTAAAGCAATTAAAAAAGCTGGCATAGTTGAACAGGAAAAGGATAAAGATTACTATATCGTCAGAAAAAAGATTGAAGTGTCTGACCCTGAAACAGGTTCAAAGCTGACACTTTTACCGGATGATTCTTTCTGTATCAACTCATTCATTGAGTTCGACTCACAATATATCCCTAATCAGTCGGCAACAATGGATAATGTGACCGACTTTGAAACAGATATTGCACCTTCACGCACATTTGTTTTTGTAAGGGAAATACAAAAATTACGTGAAGCTGGTCTTATTAAAGGAGGCAACCTTGATAACGCTATTGTAATTTACGAACGAGAGCTCCCTCAAAACGAACTTGATGTAATTGCAGATGAACTTAATGTGCCTCGTCAGGATGCTAAGGAGCTTGGCTATCTTAATACCAGAGAGTTAGTATTCCCGAATGAACCAGCACGTCATAAGCTGCTGGATATCATAGGAGATATGGCATTGATTGGTAAACCTATTATGGGACGTCTGATTGCATATCGCCCTGGACATAAAATAAATAATCAGCTGGCCAGGCTTATCAGAAAAGATATAAAACTTAATGAGGTTCAGCCTCCTATCTATGATCCCAATGCCGAGCCGGTTATGGATAATATCAAAATCAGGGAGTTGCTTCCGCACAGATATCCATTCCTGATGGTTGATAAAATCATACAGGTTACAGATAAATTTATTGTAGGTGTTAAGAATATCACAAGTAATGAGCCATTTTTTACAGGTCATTTTCCACAGGAACCGGTTATGCCGGGAGTGCTGCAGGTTGAGGCAATGGCTCAAACAGGTGGATTGCTTGTTCTTTCTAAGTTAGACGAACCGGAAAGATACTCTACATACTTTCTAAAAATAGACAATGTCAAATTCAGACATAAGGTAGTTCCCGGAGATACTTTAATTTTCCGTGTAGAGCTGTCAAGTGAGGTAAGAAGAGGAATCGCAACCATGCGAGGTCTTGCTTTCATTGGAGATAAAGTTATATCGGAGGCTGATTTTACAGCTCAGATAGTGAAAAATAAGTAATAAAAAATTTCCATATTTATGAATAGTATTTCGAATTTGGCATTTGTACATCCGGAAGCCAAACTAGGAGACAATGTTGTCGTAGAAGCATTTGCATTTGTAGATCAAAACACTGAGATAGGTGATGGAACACGAATAATGTCTCATGCAACAGTGCTATATGGTTCAAGAATAGGTAAAAACTGTACAATATTCCCACATGCTACTATTGCAGGTATACCACAAGATTTAAAGTTCCAGGGTGAAGATACAACTGCTGAAATTGGAGATAACACTACTGTAAGGGAGTGTGCAACTGTTAACAGAGGTACAGCATCCAAAGGTTTTACCAAGGTTGGAAAAGATTGTCTTCTAATGGCATATAGTCATGTGGCACACGATTGTGTCCTACAGAATAATATTATTATTGGCAACTCTACCCAACTGGCCGGTGAAGTAGAAATTGATGATTATGCAATTCTTAGCGGAGGCACTCTTGTTCATCAGTTCTCTCGAATCGGAGCACATACTATGATTCAGGGGGGATCAAAAATATCTAAAGATATTCCGCCATTTGTCATGGTTGGAAGAGAGCCGATTGTATATGTTGGATTAAATGTTGTAGGTCTTCGACGTAGAGGTTATACCAGCGAAAAAATCAATTCTATACAGGAGATGTACAGATTTATTTATCAGTCAGGCTTAAATGTATCCCAGGCAACTGACAAAATTGACAGTGAAATTCCAGAAAGTGAAGAACGAAAGATGATTTTGGACTTTATTCGTTTGTCCAGCCGCGGTATCGTTCGTGGTAATATGGAGGGGTAATAGCATGCTTCAGATTTATTATCCGGCTGAGTGGTCACCTCAAAGTTGTATACAGATCACATGGCCTCACTCAGGTACCGACTGGGCTGATGTCCTTGAAGAGGTGACTTTAAGCTATATCACGTTATCAAAAGAAATTCTAAAGAGAGAAAAGCTTCTGATTGTTATTCCTCGTGGATATAATATAAAAGATCATTTTACAGAAGATGAACTGGCTAATTTAATCTATACTGAGGTTGATAGCAATGATACATGGGCACGTGATCATGGAGCAATTTCAGTATTTGTTGAAGGTAAACCAGTATTGCTTGATTTTGGATTTAATGGCTGGGGGCTAAAGTTTGCATCAAACTTTGATAATCAGATTACGAGCAGATTATTTGAGAATTCATTGTTTAATGAGTCAGTAAGTTATCAGAATAACCTAAACTTTATACTGGAGGGTGGATCGATTGAATCTGACGGTAAAGGTACAATATTAACAACTTCACAATGCCTTTTAGCTCCAAATCGCAATCAGCCTATGTCTAAGGATCAGATTGAGGATTATCTTAAAAAAACTCTCGGTGCTGAAAGAATCTTGTGGCTAAATCATGGATATCTTGCGGGTGACGATACAGATAGTCATGTTGATACTCTTGCGCGTTTTTGTAATGAGAATACTATTGCCTATGTAAAATGTGAAGATGTTACAGATGAGCATTATACTGAACTTAAAGCAATGGAGGATGAACTCAAATCATTTGTTACTCTTACAGGTGAAAAGTATAATCTTGTTGCAATGCCTATGGCTGATGCTTTATATGGAGACAGTGGACGTTTACCTGCCACATATGCCAACTTTATAATTTTAAATGAAGCTGTTTTGGTCCCTATATACGGTTCATCCAAAGATCAGGTTGCTATAGAGTTATTGCAACAAGTGTTCCCTGATCGTGATATTGTTGGTATTGATAGCCGTCCGTTTATAAAGCAGCATGGGTCTCTTCATTGCTTGACAATGCAGTTTCCGGAGGGTTTTTTATAAACATATATACTATAGTTTTTAATCTGTGAGCTACGTGAAAACAATGAGTGTAGTTTTAATGTTGACTATTAAGGTATATAATTAGAAATTTCATCTTAATATAATTTATTATGAAGGTTGGAATAATTCAACAGGCAAACAGTGCTGATATAACAGACAATATCCATAAATTAAAAGAGAAAATAAGACAACTTGCAAATGGCGGTGCAGAGCTGATTGTGATGCAAGAGCTTCATAACGGGCTTTATTTCTGCCAGACTGAAGATACTGAAGTGTTTGATCAGGCAGAAACAATTCCGGGTCATTCAACTGATACTTTTGGTGAGTTGGCTAAGGAGTTAGGTGTTGTAATTGTTTTATCGCTCTTTGAGAAAAGAGCAGCCGGACTATATCATAATACTGCTGTAGTATTGGAAAAAGATGGATCTATTGCAGGAATATACCGTAAAATGCATATTCCGGATGATCCTGCCTATTATGAAAAGTTCTACTTCACACCAGGTGATTTGGGCTTTAATCCAATTGATACTTCTGTCGGACGATTAGGTGTACTGGTTTGTTGGGATCAATGGTATCCTGAAGCTGCACGGATGATGGCATTGTCGGGTGCTGAAGTGCTGATTTATCCTACTGCAATAGGATGGGAGTCATCTGACAGTGATGAAGAGAAGCAACGTCAGCTGGAGGCATGGATCACAGTACAGCGCGGACATGCAATTGCTAATGGAGTTCCGGTTATCTCTGTAAATCGTACAGGTCATGAGACCGATCCATCAGGTCAGACAAATGGTATTCAGTTTTGGGGTAATAGTTTTATTTGCGGTCCTCAGGGAGAGTTTATATTCAAAGCAGATGAAAATGAGATTACCCATATTGTTGAGATCGATAAAAAAAGAACAGAGAATGTAAGACGCTGGTGGCCATTCTTCCGTGATCGTCGTATTGATGAGTATGGAGAATTAACTAAACGATGGATAGACTAGGAAATAATCTTGAATAATCGAATAAAAAAAGGCCGAACAATGAACTGTTCGGCCTTTAAATTGAAAGCACATTCTGAAAAAATTATCTGCGTCCTGAAGAGCTTCTGCTACTAGTTTCTGTATTTCTGCTATTTGAATTTCCAGATCCTGAAGAGCTGCTCCTGTTATTTGTTGATGATGAACTTGATCTTACAGTAGTACTTCTGCTATTACTGCTGGTTGAACTTTGAGATCCTGCAGTTGAAGTTCTATTGCTTGATGTAGTTCTTGATGGGCTTACTCTTGTATTGTTATTACTGTTATTAGTACTTTCAGAATTTACTGTTGAACTCCTGTTAGTTGAAGTGCTTCTATTAGCCGGTTCAGCGGTTGAGCTTCTGTTAGTGGTTGTATTTCTGTTAGCCGGTTCGGCAGTTGCATTTCTGTTTGTAGTAGTACTTCTGTTTGCAGGATTTACAGTTGCATTTCTGTTTGTAGAAGAGCTTCTGTTGTTAGAGTCAATAGTTGAGTTTCTGTTAGTAGAAGAGCTTCTATCTGTAGAATTAATGGTAGAGGTCCTGTTAGTATTCCTGCTGGCACCACTCTCAGGACGATAAACGCTTACTGTATTGTTACTAACTCTTGTGTTTCTTGCTGAGCGATTATCTGTACTCTCTAATCTCATAACAGTTGCTTTTCTGCCTGTTGTCTGCTCATATTCTCTGACTGTTGGGCCACTATAATAACGATTATCGTTATAGATATATGTATTGTTGATTATAGTTGTTTTGTTATAAATTGCCGGACTGTATCTGTTATAATATCTTTTCATATTGCGGTGATACATATATTTGTGAGGAAGGAAAGTCCAGTAGCTTCCAGGGATATTTATATTTATGTTTATATTGATCCCGGGTCCCATTGGTGCCCAGCCATAGTATCCACCTCCACTTCTCCAGCTTACCCAGGCAGGTGCCCACTCATATCCGGGTACCCAGGCCCATCCATAAAAGTCATCATAGTACCAGCGACCGTAGTGGAATGGAGCCCATCCCCAAGAGTAATCTGATACCCAGGTATTGCCATAATCTGTCATTACCCAGTAACCATTTGTGGCATACGGATGAAAGTTTCTGCCCACGTTAGGAACCCATACGCGACCGTAGCGACCGTTATTTATCCATCTGCCATGAGGTCTGAGTTCATTGTAGAACACATTGAAATTCACCCCTACGCGATCATAATCGGCGTAATAATACTCATCCTCGTAGTAATCACCATATCCTTGAGAGTATACTTCTCTTGTTGAGAAACATGATGTTAACAGCAAGGTTAGTATTGCTAGAGTGATCTGGTGTTTTAATGCTTTTGCTTTCATATCCGTAATCTTTAATAAGTGGAACTTCTTTAATTTAACATTAAGACAAAAATTCAAAATAATGGTTTAACAATATCTCAATTAAATATTATGTTTCTATTCTGTTTGATAAAAAAAGCTGTCAAATAAACTATGACAGCTTTAAATTAGTTTGTTTATTACCTTCTTATAAAGTTTAAAATACCTGATCGATACCAGAAAATCCCATAAAAGCCATTGCAATTATACCAGCAGTAATTAAAGCAATTGGGATATCTTTCATTGCTTTTGGTACTTTTGTTAATGCTAGCTGTTCACGAATACTTGAGAATATTATAATAGCAATTGCATAACCAATAGCTGTGGCTACAGCATATATCACAGATTCAAGCAAGTTGAAATCTTTTTGTATTACAAGTATAGCAACACCCAGAATCACACAGTTAGTAGTAATCAGCGGAAGAAATACCCCCAATGCTTCATACAGAGCAGGAGATGTTTTTTTTAGTACAATTTCAACCATTTGTACTAATGATGCAATTACAAGTATAAATGATATTGTTTGCAGATATTGCAGATTAAATGGCTCCAAAATTCCTTTTTGAATAAGATAAGTAACAATTGTTGAAATTGTTAAAACGAACATTACAGCCACTCCCATACCTATTGCTGTATCCACTTTCTTAGACACACCAAGAAATGGGCATATACCCAAAAACTGTGCAAATACTACGTTATTTACAAAAATTGCTACTATTATAATTCCTATAAGTTCCATAATAATTGATTATTAGTTTGTTTGTCTTTTCCTCTGGATACTATTGAAAATAGATATCATATAACCCAGAACAATAAATGCACCAGGTGCGAGAATAAATAATAGTGATCCGAAATGTTCAGGATATATATTAAAAGAAAAAATTGTACCGGCACCTAAAAGTTCTCTGACTGATCCCAATATTGTTAGTGAAAGTGTAAATCCCAAACCCATACCGGCTCCATCGAAGATTGATGAAACTACACTGTTTTTTGCAGCAAAAGATTCAGCCCTTCCTAATACAATACAGTTTACTACTATAAGTGGTAAAAATATTCCGAGACTTTCTGCCAATGCTGGTACATAAGCATTCATAATCATCTCGATAACAGTAACAAATGTCGCAATAACAACTATAAATGCCGGGATTCTGACCATATCTGGAATCATATTCTTCAGCATCGAAATAACTGCATTTGAGCATATTAATACAAACATTGTAGCCAAACCCATACTCATACCGTTTATTGCAGAGCTTGTTGTTGCCAAAGTTGGACACATACCGAGCAGCAGAACGGTTATCGGGTTCTCTTTTATTATTCCGTTAAGCAGCACATTAAAGTTTTTATTCATTGCTTATTTCCTCCTCTGTTAGTTCGACTTCTTCAGTAGAATTATTTTCATTATCCCATGTACTATCTGTAGCACCGGTAGTAGTATCTACATTACTATTTGTATATGCAGTATATGCTCTGTTTACTGCTTCTAAAAATGCTCTGGAGGTTATAGTTGAAGCTGTAATAGCATCAATTTCGCCTCCATCTTTTGAAACAGATAATAACCCTTCCGAAAGGTTTCTGTTAATAATTGATTGAGACGGTTTCGCAGAATCTTTAAACCATACATCCATTTTTGATCCTAATCCTGGTGTTTCGGCATGTTGCAGTATAGCGTAGTTTAAAATCTTATCTTTATTATCAAAGCCTACAATAATTTGAATTTCACCGCCAAAGCCTGATGCATTACTATTTATAGCGTATCCAACTATTTCATCACCTTTTTTTGCAGGGTAAACAAGAAGTGAATCACCGCTTCCATCAGCCATTAAATAAGCTTCTTCAACCGGGTTGTTGTCAAATTCCGGAACCACTACTCCAATTGCGTTCTGTAATTTCATCGCCTTTGCTGCTGCTATAGGTTCAGCTGTCAGCTTATTAACCTGTGCAAGTAGAATAGCTACTGTAAGACAGATCAAAAAAAGCGAAAGAAACATATTCTTAAAAGTCGATTTTAATTTAGCCATTTTTTACTACCTCCCCGAATCTTTTAGGTGATGTATAATTATTAATTAATGGTGTAAACGCATTCATAAGGAGAATTGCAAATGATACACCTTCGGGATATGCTCCCCATAGACGAATAGCAACTGTTATTACTCCGATACCGCAACCAAAGATAATCATACCCTTTTTGGTCATAGGTGATGTCACATAGTCGGTTGCCATAAAAACAGCACCCAGCATAAGACCACCAGAAAAGAGATGTATTAAAGGATTGTATAAGGCAATAGGATTAAAAATATATATAATACCGGTGAACAATGCCACAGTAGCCAGTATCGAAATTGGGATATGCCATGTAATAACCCTTTTCCAGAGAAGATAGATCAGACCAATTAATATGGCAACAACACTCATCTCTCCAAGAGAACCAGCTTCAAAACCAAGAAACATATCCTGTAATGCTGGCAACAATTCAGGTTGATACTTTATATTGCTTAGAACTGTAGCAGAACTTACTGCATCTGTTGTTGATCTAACCATTGCTGATGGCCAGGTTGTCATCTGAGCAGGGAATGAGATCAATAGAAATATACGTCCTGCTATAGCGGGATTAAAAATGTTGTTACCTAATCCTCCAAACGATAGTTTAACTACCCCAATGGCGAATAAACATCCGATTGCCAAAATCCATATAGGCAAGTTTGAAGGTACATTAAATGCAAGTAATACGCCTGTTATTATAGCTGAGCCATCTAAAACGGTTGGCTTTCTCTTCATAATGTATTTCATGATGAGATATTCAAATCCAACACAAAATATAACTGAAAAGAGTGTGATTAGAAGTGCATCTAATCTGAAAACGTATAATGCTATCAAAAACGCTGGAATCAACGCAATGAGAACATGATACATGTTTTTTTCAATACTGTCGCCGCTATGCACATGTGGTGATGGCGAGACAATTAATTTGTTTTCCATATCCTACTATTAATATGCTTTAATTTTTTCTTGCTCTGATAATTGTATTTACTTTGCCTTTACCCAATTTAATGTAATCAAGCAGAGGGCGATGTGAAGGACAAGTGTAACTGCATGATCCACACTCTATACAATCAGTGATATAATTTGATTCCGCACGATCCCATACCTCATACTCAGTAAGATTCATAAGTAATGTAGGATTGAGTCCCATAGGGCATACACTAATACATTTTGTACAGCGTATGCAGTCTCTCATAGCCTCACGCTTAGCTTCAAGGGTAGGGATTATTAAAATTCCTGAAGTACCTTTAGTTACAGGAATATCTACACTTGCAATCGCTTTGCCCATCATTGGTCCGCCACTGACTATTTTTCCAGTTGATTCAGGCAATCCGCCCGCTTTATCAATAAGATTACTTAGTGGTACTCCTATTCTGGACAATATGTTCATCGGTTGCTTTACATCATTACCTGTTACGGTAACAACTCGTTCTACAAGTGGTTTGTTTTTTTGTACTGCCTCATATATTGCGTAAATACTTCCAACATTTTGCACAACAGCTCCAACAGATATTGGTAAAGCTCCACTAGGAACTTGTCTGCCAATTAAAGCATCAATAAGCTGTTTTTCACCACCCTGGGGATATTGTACTTTAAGTGCTTCTACAGAAATATTGGGATATGATTTGACCAGTTGTCTGAATCGTGAAATAGCATCTTTTTTGTTATTCTCAATTCCAATAATTGCTTTGCTAACTTTTAATGCCTTCATTACGATTGTTGTGCCAACTAAAATCTCTTCAGTTTTTTCAAGCATTAATGCATGATCCGAAGTGAGGTAAGGCTCACATTCAACCCCGTTTACAATTAATATTTCAGGTTTTGTTCCCGGTGGAGGTGTGAGTTTTACATGTGTTGGGAAAGTTGCACCACCCATTCCAACTATTCCGGCTTTTGATATTTTATCAAGTATTTCTTCCGAAGATAAACTTAATTCTCTTATTAAATTACTACTTGTATCAATTGAGTCTTCCCATTCATCACCCTCCGTTTTAATATAGATTGCATCTCTTCTATATCCGCTGGAGTCGAGAGCTTTATCTATTTTTAATACAGTCCCGGAAACTGGTGAGTGGATATTTGCTGATACATATCCTACCGATTTACCTATTTGAGTTCCTACTTTGACTTTATCTCCTTTTTTTACAATAGGCTGGCAAGGAGCTCCTATGTGTTGAGACAATGGTATAATCACCTGTTCAGGAATTTCAATTTCTTGTATTGATTTTCCTGCCGATATCTTATTCTCTTTAGGGTGAATACCGCCAATTCTGAATGTTTTTAACATATAGTTTATTTCTTACAGATAAAGATTAAGATTTGATTGCTACCGCTTCTTCTAATTGTGTTCCAGGTTTCTCTTTTTTTGGAGGAAAGTTGAGTTCCAGAATAGAATTTGTAGGACAAACAGGTACACATTTGCGGCATAGACGGCATTTGTCATCTATAATATAAGCAAGGTTGTTTTCAATTGTAATTGCCTCAAAAGGACATACCTGCTGGCATTTTGTACAGCCTATACAGGCTACCTCACAGGATTTTCTGGCAACGCCTCCTTTCTCTTCATTCACACAGCTTACATATATACGGCGTGATTTAGGTCCTTGTTTCCTTAACTCAATTATATCTTTAGGACAGGCTTTTACACATGCTCCGCAGGCAGTACATTTATCTTCTACTACTTCCGGAAGCATGGTTTCGGGATTTATGTGAATTGCATCAAATGTACATGACTCAACACAGTCTCCCATTCCCAGACACCCGAAAGAACAACCTGTATCTCCCCCATAAAGAGCAGCTGCAATTGTACAGTTAGAAACGCCATCATAAATATTTGTACGAGGACGACTTTCACAGGTTCCGCTACATCTTACGACAGCTATTTTTTTAACAGTAACAGGTGCTTTTCTTCCTAGTATCTCAGCAACCCGATCCATTGTATTTTGACCTCCAACAGGACAATAAAGATTGTCCATAGTTTCAGCTTTCACGCATGCAGCAGCAAATGATGCACATCCGGGAAAACCACAACCACCACAGTTGGCTGCAGGTAAAGAGTCCTGTACCTCCTGTATGCGAGGATCCTCTTCTACTTTAAATTTTTGCCCCACCATGTAGAGTATCGCAGCGCTTCCTGCGCCTATGGCTCCAAGTGTTGCAACGGCAGTTAGTAATACACTCATATTATTAATTTGTTTTTTTAATACTGAATTTAAACGAATTCGCCATTTTGTTCCTTAACAGATACAGGATAAAGTAATAGGGGATAAGTGCAGCTATTGAGCTTAATGCTGCTTCAATTTCACTAAGCTTTAAATTGTTTAATGAAATTACCAGAATTGAGATTAAAATAATGAGCGGTATTACAAATGCCCATAGTATTGCATTGTAACCGATTGATTTCTTTCCTTCAATAATCACCAGTTCTTTTTCGTTGAACCGACCTGAAGAATCTGAAATGCTAACGATTTTTTCTTTAGAATCGGCTGCCATACATGCACCTTTGGCATGGCACGCACTGCATGCCGACTTTTGTATAATTCGAACGGTTATTTGATCTCCGCTGATTTTTTCGATAATTCCTTCGTGCTCTATCATGAAGTAAAGTAAAATAGATCCTTACTTAACCCTGTTTCTTATTGAACAGCAAAGTTACAGATTATTTTCGTGATTATTAAAAATATTATTGAACATAATGAGTGCTAGGGTTGTTAATGTAGGTTTATTAAAAATCAATGCCGTGATTCATTTTGATAGACACTGTCAATGCGGTACTTTTAAATGATATAACCCTCTTTTCATACGAACTTTTCCCATACTATTTTGTTAAAAAGTCAAACATTATCTCGATAAACTTATTATTTAAAATATTTTAATACTCTAATCCGTATGATTTTTGATATTGACATTATTCGTAAAGTATACGAACAACTGCCTGAAAAGATAAAACAGGTAAGAGAAGCTTTGCAGAGACCTTTAACTCTAACAGAGAAAGTTTTATTGACTCATCTTTCTGATGGTGTTCCAATTAAAAACTATAAACGCGCAGGTGATTATGTGAATTTTGCACCAGATAGGGTAGCAATGCAGGATGCTACAGCACAAATGGCACTACTACAGTTAATGAATTCTGGTCGCACTAAAGTTGCTGTTCCTTCCACAGTTCACTGTGACCACTTGATACAGGCCTATAAGAATGCTGAAGCAGACCTTGAAACAGCAAATATTACCAATAGAGAAGTGTATGAATTCCTTCGTGATGTATCTAATAAGTACGGAATTGGTTTTTGGAAACCGGGAGCCGGTATAATTCATCAGGTAGTTCTGGAAAACTACGCATTTCCGGGTGGTATGATGATTGGAACTGATTCACATACCCCAAATGCAGGAGGACTGGGAATGATTGCTATTGGTGTAGGAGGTGCGGATGCTGTTGATGTAATGGCAGGGTTACCATGGGAACTGAAAATGCCTAAGATAATTGGTGTTAAGCTTACAGGCAAACTTTCAGGATGGAGTGCCCCAAAAGATGTAATACTGAAAGTGGCTGGTATTTTGACTGTCAAAGGTGGAACAAATGCAGTGATAGAATACTTCGGAGAGGGTGCAAAAACACTTTCTGCAACAGGAAAAGGAACAATCTGTAATATGGGAGCTGAAGTAGGTGCTACTACCTCAATATTTCCTTTTGATGATAAGTCGGCCGACTACTTAGAGCAAACTTCACGTAAAGAAGTTGCTGATGAAGCACGTAAAATTATGGAGCATCTGCAGCCAGACCAGGAAGTAGTTGATAATCCAGAAATGTATTATGATCAGCTTATTGAGATTAATCTTTCAGAACTTGAACCACATATAAACGGACCATTTACTCCTGATGCGGCATATACTATATCTGAATTTGGAGAGGCTGTCAGAAAGAACAATTGGCCACGTAAAATGGAAGTGGGTTTGATTGGATCATGTACAAACTCATCGTATGAGGACCTTACCAGGGCTGTTTCAATTGTTAAGCAGGCAGGTGAAGATCATGTGCCGGTTAAAGCGCAGTTCTTAATTAATCCAGGTTCTGAACAGATACGATATACTGCTGAACGTGATGGTATTTTACAGGTGTTCGAAGATGCAGGTGCAACAATTATCGCAAATGCTTGCGGTCCATGTATCGGACAATGGAAGCGTGAAGATGCTAATGATAGAAAGAACTCTATAGTAACTTCATTTAACAGAAACTTTGCAAAAAGGAATGATGGAAATCCAAATACGCATGCATTTGTTACTTCACCTGAACTTGTAGCTGCACTTACAATTGCTGGTGATTTATGTTTTAACCCTTTGACTGATACTCTGATTAATGAGTATGGTAAGGAGGTAAAACTAAAAGAGCCTACAGGATTTGAGATGCCACCAAATGGGTATGAAGTTAAGGATGCGGGGTACATTGAACCTGCTTTAAACGGTAGTGAAGTTCAGATTTCTATCGACCCAAATTCTAATCGTCTTCAGAAGCTTGAACCGTTTCCTGCATGGGATGGAGAGGATTTAACTAATCTACCTCTGCTTATAAAAGTTAAAGGTAAATGTACTACTGACCATATATCAATGGCAGGTCCATGGCTCCGTTTCAGAGGTCATCTGGATAATATTTCTGACAATATGCTTATAGGTGCTGTTAATGCTTTTAATGATAAGACTAATGCGGTATTGGACCCAGAAACCAACGAATATATAAATGTTCCTGCCCTGGCACGTAAATTTAAATCGCGTGGAGTTGGATCAATTGTTGTAGCTGAAGAAAACTATGGCGAAGGATCAAGCAGGGAACATGCGGCAATGGAGCCAAGACATCTTAATGTTAAGGTAATTCTTGTAAAATCATTTGCCAGAATACATGAGACTAACCTTAAAAAACAAGGAATGCTTGCACTAACATTTGTAAATAATGATGATTACAATAAAGTACAGGAAAGAGATAAGATATCCATCTTAGGACTTAAAGATTTTGCTCCTGACAGAAACCTGACTGTACAGCTTCTTCATGCAGATGGAACAATTGATACTTTCGAGGTTTCACACACTTACAATGAGCAACAGGTTGAGTGGTTCAAAGCAGGAAGTGCATTAAATGCTATGAAGTAGTTGTCTAATCAGAAATAAAATCTAAATGAAGTTATCAAAAGAGGTGGATGAACTTATTGCAGCAGATAATCCGGTTATACCTTATATTGAAGGTGATGGTATAGGTAAAGAGATTACTCCTTTCGTAAAAAAGATAATTGATGCTGCTGTTGAAAAGTCTTATGGCAACAAAAGGAAAATAGAATGGATCGAAGTTCTTGCAGGTGAGAAAGCATTTAATGAAATAGGTACCTGGCTTCCGGATGAAACTATTGAGGCTTTTCGTGTAAACAAGATTGGAATAAAAGGTCCGCTAACTACTCCTGTTGGTGAAGGTATCAGATCTTTAAATGTAGCTTTAAGACAGGAACTGGACCTATATGTTTGTTTGCGACCTGTTCGATGGTTTAAAGGAGTGGTGACTCCATTGCTGCATCCTGAAAAGGTTAGTGTAACAATATTCAGGGAAAATACAGAAGATATATATGCAGGTATTGAGTGGGCGGCAGGTACAGCAGAAGCAAAAAAGTTCCTGAGTTTTCTCAAAAATGAAATGGGTGTCAATAAGATTCGATTCCCTGAAAGTTCATCATTTGGGGTAAAGCCTGTGTCACGTGAGGGTACAGAGCGTCTTGTTCGCGCATCTATAGAATATGCAATTAAAAACAGGCTGCCCTCTGTAACGCTGGTTCATAAGGGGAATATTATGAAATTTACAGAAGGAGGATTTAAGAAGTGGGGATATGATCTGGCTGAACGTGAGTTTCCTGACCAGACATTTACAGAGCACAGATTTAATCAGATTAAGCTTGAGAAAGGATTAAATAAAGCTGTAGAGATGTATAATGAAGCAGTAAGCACAGGAAAGGTTTTCATAAAGGATGTTATTGCTGATGCATTTCTGCAAAATACTCTTTTAAAACCTGAAGAATATTCTGTTATTGCAACTCTGAACCTTAATGGTGACTATATATCAGATCAATTGGCTGCTATGGTAGGTGGTATTGGAATTTCTCCCGGAGCAAATATAAACTATCTTACAGGGCATGCAATATTTGAAGCCACTCATGGAACAGCTCCTGATATTGTTGGAAAAAATGTAGCAAATCCATGTTCAATGCTTTTGTCAGGAGTTATGATGCTAGAGCATTTGGGCTGGAGCGAGTCAGGAAAGCTTATAACATCATCACTTGAAAAGCTTTTTGAGAATGGGTATGGTACTCCCGACCTGGCCAGGTTCATGGAAAATGGGAAACCATTATCTACTTCCGAGTTTTCAAATAAAGTTATCGAGAACTTATGAGAATTAGTCATAAGTTAAACAGGTCTTTAAATATTAAAATAATTATTACTTAATTTTTCAGAATCGATAAACAAAATAGGTATTCCCAATGTTAAAAAATGGAGCTGTAATTAATACCTGCAGACAATAAAAAGAATCAAAACAAAAAGAATTTATAAAATATGAACAATGAAGAATTAACACAGATCCTTTCGGATTCAATTGCGTTTACCAGCAACATAGATAAAAATCTATTTACTAAAATGGGTGTTAAGCGTGGACTACGTAATGAAGATCATTCAGGTGTTCTTGCCGGCCTAACACGCATAGGTGATGTCGTGGGTTATGAACGACAGGAGGATGGTTCACTCAAACCTATTCCGGGTAAACTATATTACAGAGGGTTGGATGTAGAAGAGCTGGTTGCAGGTATTCAGAAAGAGAATCGCTTAGGATTCGAGGAGACAATTTTTCTATTGCTTTCAGGACGTCTTCCTCTAAAGGAAGAGTTAGAGGCAACAAAAAGCCTGATCGCTGAAACAATGCCTCTGAATCATATGGCAACAATGAATATTCTTGCTCTTCAAGGGAAAAACATTATGAATATACTTGCAAGAAGTGTTCTTGAATTATATTGCTATGATGAAAATCCCGATGATATATCACCTAATAATCTTATACATCAATCCATAAATCTAATTGCAAAGTTCCCTACTATAATCGCTTATGCTTATCAGGTATTAAGACATGATGTTCGTGGTAGATCCTTGCACGTTCGTCTTCCACATCCCGAGAAGTCGGTAGCTGAGAACTTCCTCTTTATGATGAAGGGACCTAACAAATATACCGAGCTGGATATAAAAATACTTGACCTTGCATTAATTCTGCATGCAGAACATGGTGGTGGTAATAACTCTACTTTCTCTGTACGCGTAACAAGCTCAACTGAAACAGACACCTATTCTGCAATAGCTGCAGGTATTGGATCATTAAAAGGTCCGCTTCATGGCGGTGCAAATGTCAAAGTGATGGGTATGCTGGAGGATATGAAAAAAAATATCTCAGATTGGGAAGATGCTAATCAGGTAGATGAGTATTTAAGAAAGATTCTAAGGAAAGAAGCTTTTGACAAAACCGGTCTAATATATGGTTTAGGACACGCTGTTTACACAATAAGTGATCCACGCACAGGATTGCTGAAAGAGATGGCAAGAGACCTGGCAAAGGAAAAGGGACGCGAAAAAGAATTTGCTCTCATGGAACTTATTGAGAACCGTATAGTGGAAGTATTCAGAGAGTCAAAAAAGTCCAATGCTAAGGCTAATGTCTGTGTGAACGTAGATTTTTATTCAGGATTTGTATATGATGCAATCGGATTACCTACAGAAGTATTTACTCCACTTTTTGCAATGGCACGTATCGTGGGGTGGTCGGCTCACCGAATTGAAGAGATGAACTTCTCCAGTAAAAGATTAATTCGTCCTGCCTATAAGAATGTTCGTGAATTACAGGGTTTCATACCTATAAATGAGAGAAAGTAGATAATAAACATGCAGAAAATAAAAGTAGACAATCCAGTTGTTGAACTGGATGGGGATGAAATGACGCGTATTATTTGGTCATTTATTAAAGAGGAACTTATATTACCCTATTTAGATATAGATATAAAGTATTTTGATTTAAGTATTCAGCATCGTGATGCCACTGATGATAAAGTGACCATTGATGCTGCTGAGGCTATCAAAAAGTATAATGTAGGAATTAAGTGTGCCACCATCACTCCAGATGAGGCTAGAGTAAAGGAGTTTGGACTAAAAAGTATGTGGAAGTCTCCAAATGGTACAATCCGAAATATTGTTGGAGGTACTGTTTTCAGGGAACCAATTATATGCAGAAATATTCCCAGATATGTTCAGGGATGGACAAAGCCAATTATAATTGGGCGTCATGCTTTTGGAGATCAGTATAGGGCTACCGACACTGTAATAAGTGGAAGGGGTAAGCTCACTATGACTTTTACAGGAGAAAATGGTGAAGTTAAAACTTGGGAAGTATATGACTTTAAGGGAGATGGCGTTGCAATGGCAATGTATAATACTGATGAATCTATTTATGGTTTCGCCAGATCTTCATTTCAAATAGCCCTAAAAGAGAATTATCCATTATATATGTCCACAAAGAATACAATTCTTAAGGCTTATGATGGACGTTTCAAAGATATTTTTCAAGAGGTTTATGAGAATGAATTCAAAGAAAAATTCGAAATGGCCGGACTTACCTACGAACATCGATTAATTGATGATATGGTTGCATCGGCAATGAAATGGAACGGAGGATTTGTATGGGCTTGCAAAAACTATGATGGAGATGTGCAATCAGATACTGTTGCACAAGGTTTCGGCTCTCTAGGGATGATGTCTTCTGTTTTAATTACACCCGACGGTAAAACTGTTGAAGCAGAAGCTGCACATGGTACTGTAACACGTCACTATCGTCAGCATCAGCAGGGTAAGGAAACAAGTACAAATCCAATTGCATCTATCTTTGCATGGACGAGGGGCTTGTCTCATCGAGGAAAACTTGATAACAATGAGCCACTGATAGATTTTTGTGAAAAGCTTGAAAAGGTGTGTATAGAGACTGTAGAAGGGGGACAAATGACTAAGGATCTGGCGTTGCTTGTTCATGGACCAGAAGTTTCACGTGATAAATGGTTAACAACACGTGAGTTCCTGGAAGCTCTGAAAAGGAATCTGGACGAAAAAATATCCAATAACTAACTTCCGGAAATAGATACGCTCTTTTATAGAGGTATTTGATTAAATAAACGGACGGCTCAATTGAGCCGTCCTGTTTTATTTATAATTAAAATGCTTTTTAACTGATAAAGATAACCACATTAAAATGAAAATATCAATCCTCCTTCTCCTGTTCTTCGTACTCTTTAAGAAGTTTTTCCTGTACATCTGAAGGAACAAGCTCATAACTTGCAAATTTCATTGAGAATGAACCCCTGCCACCGGTAATAGAACTTAATGAAGTTGAATAGGTGTTCATCTCCTTTAAAGGAACCTTAGCATTCAATTTTTCAAATCCCTTTTCACTTTCCATACCCATGATAATTGCACGACGTCCTTGAAGGTCACTCATAACATCACCCATATAATCGCCGGGAACAGAAACTGTTACATTATATATTGGTTCAAGTATTTTAGGTGAGGCGTTTTTAAAGGCAGTACTGAATGCATTTCTACCTGCAAGCATGAAAGAGATTTCATTTGAGTCAACCGGGTGCATTTTACCATCATAAACAATTACTCTGACATCTCGGGCATAAGATCCTGTCAGAGGACCTTGTTCCATTCTACCCATGATTCCTTTTAAAATTGCAGGCATGAATCTTGCATCAATTGAACCTCCAACAATACTATTTACAAATACAAGTTTACCACCCCAGTCAAGATTTATAACTTGTGTATCTCTATTCTGAATCTTAAATTCCTGACCATTGAATTTATAAATTTCAGGTAATGGCATACCTTCTGTATAAGGTTCAATAATAAGATGAACTTCACCAAACTGTCCGGCACCACCTGACTGTTTTTTGTGTCTATAGTCAGCACGTGCAGCTTTTGTTATAGTTTCACGATATGGTATTTTTGGCTCAAGAAATTCAATTTCTATTTTATCATTGTTTTCAATACGCCATTTGAGTGTTTTAAGGTGGAACTCACCCTGTCCAGATACAATTGTCTGTTTAAGTTCTTTTGATATTTCTACAATCCATGTTGGATCCTCTTCACGCATGCGATTCAGAGCTTCATTCATTTTCTCGGAATTCGATTCGTTAAGCGCCCTTATAGCTCTTCTATAACGTGGTTCCGGATATTTAATAAAGTTGAATATATGATCAGATCCTTTAGCATTTAATGTATTACCAGTGCGTACATCTTTAAGTTTAACAGCAACACCAATGCTTCCTGCTTGAAGCTGTTCTGCTTTATTACGCATTTGTCCAGCAACTGTGAAAATCTGTGCAAGTCTCTCTTTTGACTGACGGTTTGTGTTTGTAAAATCATCTCCTTCTTTAACTACTCCCGACATAACCTTGAAGTAACTTACTTCTCCAATATGAGGTTCAACGGTGGTTTTAAAGAAAAACAGACTTGTAGGAGCAGAAGAGTCCGGAGCAACCTCCACACCATCTGAGTTCTTAGGTGCAGGCATATCATCTGGAGATGGAGCAACCATACTCAGGAAATTCATTATGCGATGAACAGCCATATTTTTTTCTGCAGAAGCGCAAAAAACCGGGTACAAACTGTGATTTAGCATACCTTTATGTATACCGTCACGCATCTCTTCTTCTGTTAAAGTTCCCTGATCGAAGAATTTCTCCATCAGTCCTTCATCATTTTCTGCTGCAGCTTCCAATAGAACCTGATAATATTCTGCAGCTCTTTCTTTTTCGTTTTCTGGTATTTCAAGTACTGCAGGTGCAGTGGCTCCCGGTTCCCAATGGTAATACTTCTGTTTCAGAACATCAATGATGCCATTAAATGCTGCTCCATTACCAATTGGATATTGAACAGGAACAATTTTATTTCCATATACTTCTTTCAGGCTGGATAATGTGTTTTCATAATCAGCTTTTTCATGGTCCATTCCGTTAACAAGTATTACAGCAGGCTTCTTTAGTTCATCAACATAACGAAACTGGTTTATAGTTCCAACTTCCACGCCATCTGCTGCATCAATAAGCATTAAAGCCAAATCTGTAACATTAAGAGCGGTAACAACACCACCAACAAAATCGTCTGAACCCGGACAGTCAATGAAGTTCATCAATTTATCCTTCCATTCATATGAAATTACAGATGGGAATACAGAGTATTCGTACTCCTTTTCAACCGGAAAATAATCACTTACTGTGTTTTTTCCTTCTATTGTACCGCGGCGTCTTATCAGACCACTCTCGAAAAGCATTGCTTCAGCGAAAGTGGTCTTACCTGACCCTGAATTTCCAATCAGGGCTATGTTTTTAATTTCGTTTGTTTTGTAAACTTTCATGATAAGAAAATATTTTAATTAATTAGATTATTCAAATTGTATTCAAAGTAATTCAATAAATTTAAATGATTAATTGATCTCAGGTCTATGTTTGTCAGTTTATTAGTTTTTCCAATTCTCTGTTTTTAGTTAGATATTTAGTATTAAAAAAGACTTTGCGTCTATTAAGACCGGCAAAGTCATAACTTTATTTATTGGACCTGCAATTTATACAAAACGAGTGACAAAGAAAAATGTTGGCCTTATGTTATATAACATATACTCTGTTATAAAATGTGTCTAAATGTTAAATAAATGAACATCTAAACTACTGTTATAATCATATTGTTTATCATATTGTACTTTGAGAAAATGTGGAACCAATTT
>FZPS01000192.1_pt79 | contig 104433 bp, 102 predicted proteins | sample 1817821 | NCBI WGS metagenome assembly FZPS01 (sample SAMEA104158645, study PRJEB21678) | metagenome | place: Germany | collected 2015-04-21
CGCATAAGCAGGCGGGAAGCACGGACCTCTTAAAGGAGATTCGGCTCCCGCCTGCACGCTCCACCTGAAGCAAAGCAAGTCGCACGAATCCTCCGGCGTTGGATTCGGCTCCCTGCTGCAGCCGCCGGGAGTTAACGTTTACTCCAAGCTGCGATGCGGGGGAATCATCAGGACGTGCATAAACGGCGAAAAACCCAGTGATTGGTAGAGAGACATTGCCCGGTCATTACCGTGTACAACCTGTAATGTATATGACTTGGCCCCTTCAGAACTCATCCAATCAAGCGCCCTGCGGATAAGCTCTTTACCGATTCCCCGACCGCGGTACTGCTCTCCAACACATAACGAATCAATCTCTCCCATACCATTATGGTTAATAGTTGAGACGATGTAAGCTATGAGTTCACTGCCGCAGGTCACGAGGTCAACCCTAAGCTTATCATCAAAAGCCTTGCATTCCAAATCAGCCCTTCTTGATTCCCAATCAGCCCTCGCGAATACCGGTGAGAATACACCCGCCACTTCAACATGGTGCTTTTTCAATTCATTCCAGAGCGGGCGGATTTGGGGGAGGAGTTCTTTTCCGCCCGTAGTAAAGACATAATCCATTTTGCTGCCTCCTATCGTAAAGACCGGCACATTTGTTGATCTGTACAGCAAGAAAAGTCTGTATATGTTATGGGATTGCGTTACCGCCTCCAGCAACCGACGGTAAACCGGTTCCTTTACCCATTAGCTGCGCGGCAGGATTGCTTCCCGGATAACCTGCCATTGCTGATCACCGACCAGACCCAAACGCCAGAGAGCCATACCATCCAGACCGTATCTCTTGGCGATGCCAATCCTTTTGGCCAGGCTTTCCGCATTTTCCGAAGGTAAGGATATTCCCAGCATTAATTTATCCTTTGGCACTTCCCTGACCGCCATTTCAACCGCCTGAATGACCATGTGATCCGGCTCGGGACGAGGACCGTAATCATAGGCCATAACAATTATCCTGTCCGCCACCCCGCCCAGGGCTGAGTAATCATATCCTCGATATGAACTGTTTGGCGGGTGCAGGGTTAAGGTCAGGGTTTTACCGGCCGGCCGGAGAGCAGAGTATAAACGGCTGACCAGCGCGGTAAACATCTGCCTTTCCGCCAGGTAATCAGTACCCAGTCCCAATCCCTCAAAGTCCAGGTTAACCCCATGGTAGTACTGACTTTCGGCCAGGACCGCAGACACAAAACTGTCAACTGCCGCCTCACTGGCCATCAGACGGGTGATGGTGTTGTTCTTTTCGGTAACGTGTATGACCATTTCGCACTGCAGACCAAGTGTATCGGCGGCTTCCAGTACTCTTTCCCATCCGTCCGGTCGCCGCCAACCAGTGGTGCTGCTGGTCAAAAGATTGCCCTGGGCATCAACGCTGTACCAGCCCAGAGCCAGATTGCCAATTATATCCGTGTTACCGGCCTCAAAGCCGGGATACGGCTTTGCGAACAGATTGGTCCAACTGCTGGTACGACTGTCACCCAGCGCATAAAACCCGACTACCGTCATCTTTTGGCGGGGGCTGGTAATCAGGACGTTGTGACCGTCCCAGTCCACCCGGCAGTCCAGGGACTCCGCAAAGAACCGCGCCGGTATCAATGTCCTGCCCTCAATTATAATGGGAGCCTGGTCCAGGAAAACCGGCCGGCCGTTTTTCCAGGCCGTTCGATCTCCTATCCGCAGCTCTACGATACGCCCCTCTTGAGAGGCGGTAACCTTTCTCGAGATCGGGTCCCATTTGACTTCGACCTGTAGCGATTCGGCTATGGCCCTGAAAGGAACCAGGACCCGTCCATTCAATAATACCGGGGAGGATTCAAAGGTAACGGGCAGCCCATCGACCAAAACCCCGATTTCCTGAGCAGCCGCAGTGCCGGGGCTGAGGAAGCCTAACCCCATGAGTAAAAGAGCCAAAACTGCAATGTACTTCTTCATAATTACGACCTCCACACGTTATTCGACGGGAGATGATTGACTCAAACTATAGTATCGGGACTGATAAAAGCAGAAAAGCCTGTTTTATGTTACCGGTAATGGTCGCGAAACAGCGCTCGCTACTGTTGAGGTTTAACGGTGACAAATTGGTCCGATGAAGAAGATTTCTACAGGCCGGTCGAGGACTCCTGGTTTACGCGCCTGTTGTTAACCATAGGGGGGCTATACCAATGCAGTTTTTATGGTAAGCCCGCGATCGTTCGGTTTGAGCCGTTATGTGAAATGGTACCTGTTTTTGGCCGTATGTTATGATGTGGGTAAGGTAGTAACCGGGAGGATACCAGGCCGGGATAATGAAAAAGTTTCTGTTGACAGTAATCATATTCCTGGGGGCGGTTCTGATAGGGATGCAGGCATCCGGCTGGAGGTCTTTTGATACCGGCACCCAGTATAATCCGCCTTATCATAATGCGGATGAGGGCCAACCAGATGACAAACCGGATGGAGAGGGACGGCCGGAGCCTTCAGGCATGCCCATTCTGGGGGAGTCCGCTTACCTGACGGAGCGACAGGTCCAGAACATGACTGAGTGGCGAAAGGCAGCGGTTGAACTGGCGAAACAGCATCCCGACCAGGTGTTCTACTGCGGTCCGGCGGACCGGAAGATGGTTGGCCTGACGTTCGATGACGGACCGGACGCGATTATAACACCTGAGGTGCTTGATGTCTTGAGGGACTATGATGTTAAAGCATCCTTCTTTTTTAAAGGCAACCGGGTGAAAAAGTACCGTTCAGTTGTGAAAAGAGCCCTCGATGAAGGGCACCTGGTTTTAAGCCATGCTTACAGTCACCAGGAATTGGACAAGATGAGCGCATACGAAATTAGTCGCGAAATAGAAGCTGCCGAGGACGCTTTATGGGAGGTAACCGGACAAAGGCCGGCCATGCTCCGACCTCCTTTTGGTGCAGTCAATGGAGATGTAATCAAGGAGTCGGCCCAACACAGCCACAAGCTGATACTATGGTCGATTGACACCCTGGACTGGTCCCACAAAGATCGCTACCATATCGCCCGAAATGTGTTGGATAATGTTAGAAATGGGGATATTATTCTTATGCACAGCGACGAGGACAAAGGAGAGACTGTAGCCGCTCTGCCCCTGATTATTGAAGGGCTGCAGAAAGCAGGGTATCGTATGGTTACCCTGGACCAGATGCTGGGGCTTGAAGCTTACAAAAAACAGAACTAGTTACATGCCCGGCAGCTGGGGAGAGATTGCAGCAGTCAAGACTTAAACGGCAATCGTTAAGAACAGTCACTCACCAACTGCCATATTGTAATGGAGGAATTAGTTATGGGCCGTTTTGTTAACAGCCAACTAGCTCAAGGATGAAGATTGCTTTTAACCAGAGGAAGGGTATTATGAAGTATGAACAGGTTCCAAGCGAATTGCCGAGGGTTAAGGGTCAATTGCTGCCCCGGTGTGTATTGTGCGAAGAGGTCCCAGTCAATGGAATAGCCGGAGGTTATCTGATTAATGGCATGTTCCTCTGCGAGACCTGTGAGAGCACGATCATCGAGCTGGAGGTAGGTTCCAGCCAGTATAAGCATTATGTGGAAAGGATTAAGCGCCTCTTACGATGAGGATTGGCGTTGTATTTCCATATTTCATGGACCTTAAAGGTTAGAACCGACTGCTGTGGAAAAACATCTATGCCTATCTTCCTTAATGAAGATCGAGGCCGCCGGTCGGGAGAGGGTGGGGGATGCAGTGAATATCCCGATATATGAAGCGCTGCTGGAATACTGCCGGGAGAGAAATGTTCTCCTGCACATGCCGGGGCATAAAGGGGGTAGGGGATTTACCCTGTCTGAGTTCCAGGCAGTCGGGATGGTCGATTTTACGGAAGTGCCCGGGTTGGATGACCTTCACAACCCGCGGGGAGTTTTATCAGAAGCGCAGCGGCTGGCGGCTGAAGCATGGGGGGCTGAAAGAAGCCTCTTTTTGGTGAATGGGGCTACCTCCGGAATCCAGTGTTTGCTTCTGGCCCTGGGAGAGGAATCCCGGGTGCTGCTGCCCCGAAACGCCCACCGCTCTTTTCTGGGCGGGTTGGTTATTTCCGGGGCCCGGCCGATATTCGTGGAGTGTGAGATGGACGCTACCCTGGGGGTTGCGCTATCTGTGAGGCCGGAAAGCATCAGGGCCAAGCTGAGTTCATGTTCAGGCATAAAGGGCGCCTTTCTTGTAAGTCCAACCTATTATGGAACCGTTAACGAGATAAAGGAGATTGCCGAGCTGCTGCTCGAATGGGAAATCCCGCTGATGGTCGACGAGGCGCACGGCTCTCATTTCATTTTTCACCCCGGGTATCCGCGGGCTGCTCTCCAGGAAGGGGCCCAGGCTTCGGTGCATGGACTACACAAGACCATGCCGGTACTGACCCAAGCGGGTATCCTGCACCTGGGAGCCGGTTTTCCGTGGAGCGATCGGGTACAAGCCTGTCATGGGCTGCTTACCTCAACCAGTCCCTCCTACCCGCTTATGGCATCTATTGACATCGGCAGGGCCACGATGCAGAAGCATGGGCGGGAGTTACTGGAACAGGCAAAAGAACGAACAGAAAGATGCCGCCGCCGGATAAACGGGATACCGGGGTTTGTCTCCCGCAGCTGGGAGTTCCTGGAGACGGACGGGGTAGCAGGTTACGATCCCCTAAAGCTCCTGGTTGAAATAACCGGTCTGGATCTTGATGGGTACCAGTTATCCCGCCTCTTACGAGAGCATTATGGCATTCAGGTTGAACTGGCCGGAGATAATCATGTGCTGGCCATGTTTTCCCCTTTTAACCGTCCGGATGATTGGGATAATCTGGCGGTGGCTTTAAGCGATATTTCGCAGCGATATGCCCATCGCTCCGGGGCTAGGAATCTGTTTCCAGGTTTTCCCCCCATACCACCTTTGGCCTTTACTCCACGAGAGTCATTTCTATCTCCCCACAAAACTGTTAAGATAGAAGAATCTAAAGGAATGATATCTGCAGAGATGGCGGCACCTTACCCGCCGGGTATCCCCTGTATAATACCGGGAGAGATAATAACGGCTGAAGTGGTTGAGTATTTAATATACCTTAAGCAGAATGAGATTCCGGTTCAGGGGTTGCAGGACCGCAGCTTGCAGAGCATACAGGTGGTTAATGTATGATGAGCAGGGGAATGCTGATAAGCTTTGAGGGAATAGACGGGGCGGGCAAGAGCACCCAGATTAAAGCCCTGGAGCGCGAATTGAGAGCGAAGGGATACAAGGTTTCAACCTTGCGAGAGCCCGGTGGCACTAAAATATCCGAGCAAATTCGCGAGCTGCTCCTGGATTCCAGCAGCCGCATTAATCCGGTGGCGGAGGCCCTGTTGTATGCAGCGGCCCGGGCTCAACTGGTACAGGATGTGGTGCGGCCCCTGCTGGATGAGGGTGCAATTGTGCTGGCCGATCGGTTTATTGATTCCACCATTGCTTATCAAGGCTACGGACGGGGATTGGACATTGAAGGCCTTCACCGCTTAAACTTCCTGGCCACCGGTGGGTTGGAACCTGATCTGACCATCCTGCTGGACATACCTGTGGATTTGAGCAGCAGGCGTCGACAGGGGATGCTTTCCGATCGCATGGAGAAGGAGGGGATGGCTTTTCAAGACCGCGTGAGACGCGGATACCTGGAGATGGCAGGTAAATTGCCGAGATTCAGGGTGATTAACGGAAGCCTCCCGGAGGAAAGCATTTCGGCTATAATTATAGACATAGTAGTCAGATTCTTGAAAGGTGATAAGCGGGATTGAGAATTGATCGCCATCGGAAGAATACGGGCAATATTGCCTTTTCAGACAAGAAGGACGTAAGAGGGGTTAAACCCTCAATGCGCGGCGAGTTTTCGCGTGATTTGGCGGAAAAAGAGGACCAGTATTACCGGTCCCGGATGCAGGAAATCCTCAAGCGTATTGACACCGTCAGCGATCGACTGGCCAGGAACCTCAACCTGGATGACCTGATCAGCTATAAGAAACTGGTACAGAGTTTTCTAAAAGAGGCTACTGCTCGTGCCTACCTGGTTAACCAGGAGAGGTCGTTTACCCGCCGTGGGGCCCGTTCTATTCTTGTAACCGTTGAAAAGATCAACCATGAAGTTGAGGAGATCGTAAACGGATTCGCAACCAGAAGGAACGATCCGGTGGAAATCCTGGCAGCCCTTGATAAGATTCGTGGTTTGCTGGTGGACTTGTTGGCATGAACAGATTGCAGCTTTATGAGGAATTTAGAGGGCAGGAGAGAGCGCAAAAACTGATCAATCAGATTCTTGAGAAGGACGAGATTGCCCACGCGTATCTCTTTCTGGGCCCGGCCGGTGTTGGAAAGTCCGAGATGGCGCTGGCATTTGCCCGCGCTCTGCTGGGAATCAAAAAGAATCACCATCCGGATCTGCTGGTTCTCGAAGGACAGGGTAACACTGTCAGGATTGCCGAAATCCGCCGTCTGAAAGAGTGGCTGACTTTCAAGCCCTACCTGGCGCAGCGGAGGGTGGCCCTGCTCCTTGAGGCGCACCTGATGTCCACTGAAGCGGCTAATGCCCTGCTGAAGGTATTGGAGGAACCGGCCGGAGAGGTGGTATTGATTCTAACCTCTGATGCGGAGACTCTTCCTCTTACTGTAGTTTCTCGCTGTCAGGTGGTCAAGTTTCAACCCCTGCCTGAAAATGAGGTGGAGGAGATTTTGCTCCGACACGGAATGGAGAGAGAAACAGCACTTCTTCTATCACGCTTGAGTAATGGCAGTCCGGGACGTGCTATTAATATGGCCGGGGTTGATCTTGAGGCGGTAATCGAAATGGCGGCTACATTCTGGGAAGGAATATCCCGTGGTGATGCCATGGTGATCTATGAGACCGCAGAGAACCTGGAAAAGGATGCCGAACAGAGAGAAGCCTTTCTGGCGATCTTGGAGGTATACCTGCGTGATAAGCTGCTGTACGTTAAAGGCATGATTGAACAGATGCAGCTTTTGCCGCGTGAACTGGCTGAGAAAACCGTCAGGGTAGATGTGCAAGAGGTGGGGAGGTTGTTAAGGGCAATAGGAAAAACCCGCCAGGCTCTCTCCAGGAAAGCCAATCCATTACTTGTTCAGGTTCAGCTGTATGCTGAAATGGCAGATGCATTGAAGGGGGGATAGTAATGCCCGAAGTTGTAGGAGTGAGATTCAAGCCTGCTGGCAAGATATATTACTTTGATGCTGAAGATGTGTACCCGCAGGTGGGGGATGCAGTTATTGTGGAGACGGCCAGGGGGATTGAGTATGGGGAGATTGTGGTCGGCCCTCGCTGTATAGACGAGGAGAACCTGGTGCTTCCACTGAAAAAGGTAATCCGGATAGCTACCGCCGAAGACCGGGCAACGCTAATGGAAAACCAAAACAAAGAAAAAGAGGCATTTGTCATATGCCAGAATAAAATAGAAGAACACCAACTGCCGATGAACCTTATAGATGTGGAGTATACCTTTGACCGGGGAAAGATCGTATTCTATTTTACTGCCGAAGGCAGGGTGGACTTCCGGGAACTGGTGCGGGATCTGGCTGCTGTCTTCCGAACCCGGATTGAGCTGAGACAGATCGGGGTCCGAGATGAGGCCAAAATGCTGGGAGGCATCGGCTCATGCGGCCGAGTCCTGTGCTGCACCACTTTTTTGGGTGATTTTGAACCGGTCTCCATACGTATGGCCAAGGACCAGAACCTTTCCTTGAATCCGACCAAGATTTCCGGGATTTGTGGACGCCTGATGTGCTGCTTAAAATACGAATGCGACAATAGCGATAATGGCTGTAAAGAGGATGAGAATGCAGGGGACGACTCAGGAGATTAGAGATATTTTAAGAGAGCTATTAAGTGAGGTGGCAGAGCTCAAGGAGCGGGTAATGGAACTGGAACGCCATTTGAACTTATCCCACCCGCCCCCGCCGAGTCGTGCGCCTATTGCGCTGGAGGCCGAGAGCTATGAGAATATAGGCCGCATTTATACCGAAGGCTACCATATCTGTCCGGTGGCCTTTGGACAGGTTCGAGACGAAGGGGACTGTCTGTTTTGTGTGAATATCCTGGAACGCAAGTGAGCTTAAAGCCCGGAGAAACCCTGGATGATCTGACGAGAGACGGGATGAAGGTTATCCAGAGCAAAGATGGGTATCGTTTTTCTATGGATTCCGTTCTGCTGGCTCATTTTGCCGAAGTAAATCCCGGAGACGAAGTTTTGGACCTGGGCTGCGGCAGCGGGGTGATATCATTCCTGCTGGCCGGCCGGCAGCCATCTTGCAGGATAACCGGCTTGGAGATTCAGCCGGAGTTGGCCGACCGCGCCCGGCGGGGCGCTGAGCATAATGGTGTAGCTCATCGGATGGGTGTTATTAATGGAGACCTTCGCCAGGCCGAGCTTTTCTTAGGAAATAGAAGGTTTAACCTGATAGTTGCCAATCCTCCCTTCTGGCGTCAGGGAGAAGGGAGACCGAACCCTGACCGGGAGAGGCTTATTGCCCGGCATGAGGTAGAGAGCACCCTGGAGGATTATGTCGAAGCGGCTCGACGCATCCTGGTTCGCGGTGGGCGTCTGGCCATGGTCCACCGCGCAGACCGGATCCTGGAAATAGAGAATACCTGTGCGCAAAAAGGCCTGGCCTTAAGGAGAATTCGTTTTATCCATCCCTATCTTGACCGGGATGCCAACCTGTTGTTGGTTGAGGCGGTCAAAGGCACGAAAGCAAGAGTAAGGATACTTCCTCCCCTGGTAGTCTACAACTCGGATGGGAGTTATACTGAGGAGATGCTAAGCATTTATTTTGAAGAATAAGCATGTAATTATGGGAACGGCAGCAATTGCCGGGAGGAGAACCATCGAGGGAGGATAAAGAATTGGAGGCAATGCAGGTTTGGGAACCCTGTACATATGTGCGACTCCCATAGGCAACCTGGAAGATGCCAGTTACCGGCTGATCAGGATTTTACGTGAGGTTGATCTGATTGCCTGTGAGGATACCCGGCGTACACAGGTTCTCCTCCAACATTATCAGATCAAAAAACCGACCATCAGCTATTTCCAGCACAACCAGCGCAGCCGGGAAGATGTCCTGCTCGAACGGTTAAAAAAGGGGGACAGCGTAGCCCTGGTTTCCGATGCAGGGATGCCGGGGATATCAGATCCCGGTCATCTGCTGATTGAAAGAGCGTGGAACGAGGGGATCGGGGTGGAGGTGATTCCGGGGCCGTCAGCCCTGATATCTGCCCTGGTGGTTTCGGGGCTGGATACCAGCTCCTTTGTCTTCGAGGGATTTCTCCCTTCACGAGCCGGTCAACGGAGGAGGGAGTTACAACGAATGGCACAGGAGGAGAGAACCATAGTTTTGTATGAATCCCCGCGCAGGCTGTTATCCCTGCTGCAGGACATGCTAGCAGTTTGGGGCAATCGCCGGGTAGCTGTAGCCCGTGAGCTTACAAAGGTTCACGAAGAGGTTAAGCGGGGACTTATATCCGAGGTGATTTCCTACTATGAAGAGTTTCCTCCCCGAGGCGAGATCACCGTGGTTGTAGAGGGATATAAAAAAGAGAGGACGCCGGAATTGGACAAGATATGTAGCGAGGTTATGCAACTGATGGAGCAGGGGGTAGAAAAAAAAGAGGCCCTTTCTCAAAAGGCCCGTGAGTACAAGGTAAAAAAATCTGACTTGTACAATCGATTATTAAAAAGTGACGGCAATGACCATTTTTAGCCAACCGCTTTCGCGATTTCCGTAAGACAATGAGTGCATATGTTTTTGCCCTTGTAATGCTGAACATCTTCAGCATTTCCGCAGAATATGCATGCGGGTTCATACTTCTTAAGGATGATTTTTTCGTTGTCAACATAGATTTCAAGGGCATCTTTTTCTTCTATTCCCATAGTTCTCCTGAGCTCGATGGGGATAACTATTCTGCCCAGCTCGTCCACCTTGCGAACAACGCCCGTTGACTTCATCATGCTACTATAAACCTCCTTTATCTACAAAATTTGTGTCCAGGTGTCAGATAAAGGATACCAAGGCTGGGATAATTAGTCAAGCCTTTTTTCAACAAAAATGGACATTCTAATTGGATAATTGTGGTGAATTATGACATTGTTGTTAATGGGCTTTATTTTTCCGCGTGGTTAGGGCAAACTAGGTTAGGAGGAATTATCCTTTTTTCGATTCTTTTCCGGATAAATCCGGCAAATTGCCTGGCGTTCTTCCGGGGTCATACCTGGGTAACGGGTGCCTTAACTTATCAAGGCCTGGCGGCAAATCAATAATTCAGACTGGAGGCGGCTTATATTGAGCGACAGAAAACCTTTTTACATCACAACCCCGATTTATTATCCCAGTGACAACCTACATATCGGACATGCGTATACAACCGTGGCTGCGGACTGCAGTGCACGTTTCAAGCGAATGCAGGGTTATGATGTTTTTTATTTGACCGGAACCGATGAACACGGGCAGAAGATAGAGCGGGTGGCCCGGGAAAAGGGCGTGGAGACCAAGGCCTACGTGGATAAAATTGTGGCCAACATAAAAGTACTGTGGGAAAAATTATTGATTACCAACGATGACTTTATAAGAACTACCGAGCTGCGCCATGAAAAAGCGGTACAGGAGATCTTTCAGCGCATATATGACAAAGGAGACATATACAAGTCAGTTTATAAGGGCTGGTACTGCACCCCCTGCGAAGCATTCTGGACGGAGCGGCAGCTGGTGGATGGCAAATGCCCGGATTGTGAACGGCCGGTGGAAATGATGAGCGAGGAGAGCTTCTTCTTCGCCATGTCGAAATATCAAGATCGTTTGTTAAAGCATATTGAGGAACACCCGGAGTTCATCCAACCGGAATCGCGCCGTAATGAGATGGTAAACTTCATCAAGGGGGGGCTGGAGGATCTGTGTGTTTCCCGGACTACCTTTCAATGGGGGATACCGGTTCCGTTCCAGGAAGGCCACATTATTTATGTGTGGTTTGACGCCTTGACCAACTACCTGACCGCTATTGGTTTCGGATCAGAGCCGGAAAAGTTTGAACGTTACTGGCCCTGTGATGTCCACCTCGTGGGTAAGGATATTGTCAGGTTCCACACCGTCATATGGCCGATTATATTGATGGCGGCTGATCTGCCTCTGCCGAAACAGGTCTTCGGCCACGGCTGGTTGATGCTCGAAGGCGGCAAAATGTCCAAATCCAAAGGAAATGTTATTGACCCTCTGGTGCTTATAGACAAGTATGGGGTGGATGCGGTCCGCTACTACCTCCTGAAGGAAATGACCTATGGAATGGATGGTTATTATTCGGAGGATATGCTGGTAAGCCGTATTAACGCTGACCTGGCCAATGACCTGGGGAATCTTATCAGCCGGACCGCCGCGATGGTGGGGAGGTATTTTGACGGTATTGTACCGGCGCCAGTTGAGCCAGATGACCTGGACCGGGAATTGAAGGAAACCGCACGGGAAGCAGTTTTGGAGTGCGAGAAACAACTGGATCGCATCGATTACTCGGCGGCACTGGGGGCGATCTGGCGACTGGTAAGCCGGGCCAACAAGTATATTGACGAAACCGCACCCTGGGTTCTGGCCCGGGAAGAGGCTTCCCGGGGAAGACTGGCCACCGTGATTTACAATCTGGTTGAGTCCATAAGGATTATAACCGTGGCTGCAGCTCCCTTTATGCCCACGCTGCCGGTTCGGGTTAATGAGCAGTTTTCGTTTTTCAAAGACCCGGAACGGATTACCTGGGAAGAGGCCAAAAGTTGGGGCCTGCTGGTTCCAGGCGGTAAAGTTCACAAGAAAGAGAATCTGTTCCCCCGGGTGGAAGCCGATCAGCATAAAAAGATGAATGCCAAAAAGGAAGATAAAGGCCCGGATAAGCCCGCCGTGGAGGCGGCTCAGAACCGTGAGGGTGAGTACATTACTATCGAGGATTTTGCCCGCCTGGACCTGAGGGTGGCGGAAGTCAAGGCCGCCGAAAAGATGAAAAAAGCAGACAAGCTTTTGGTCCTGACTCTGCAGGTGGGGGATGAGGAAAGGAAGGTAGTCTCAGGCATTGCTCCCTGGTACGCCCCGGAAGAATTGGTAGGTAAAAAGGTGGTACTGGTTGCCAATCTGCAGCCGACCAAGCTGCGCGGGGTGATGTCAGAAGGGATGATCCTGGCGGCCAGCGAGGGGGACCGCTTGGAGGTGCTGACCCTGGCCTCTGACTTTCCTTCGGGGGGCAAGGTCAGATGAGGCAGCAGCCGGAATCGCTTACTGTTATCGACTCCCATGCTCATCTTCAGGATCCCCGTTTTGCCGAGGATGTGGAAGAGGTAATCGCAAGAGCCATCCAGGGCGGTGTGGAAATGATAATCTGCATCGGCTATGATTTGGAGTCCTCGCGGGCGGCGGTGGAACTGACCCGCCGCCACCGTGAGATCCGGGCGGTGGTTGGGATACATCCCCATGACGCTAAAACGATTAACGACCGGGTGCTGGCCGAGGTATGGGATCTGGCACGTGATCCCAGGGTTGTTGCCATCGGGGAGACGGGCCTTGACTACTATCGAAACCTGTCGTCCCCTGATGAACAGAGAAAGGGCTTTCGTGCCCAAATAAACCTGGCAAAGAAACTGGGCAAACCCATCGTAATTCATGACCGTGATGCCCATGAAGAGGTCTTATCAATAATAAAGCAGGAGAAAGCCGGTGCCAACGGGGGCATCATGCATTGCTATTCGGGACGGCTGCCCCTGGCAGTCGAGTTGATGAAACAGGGATTCATGATCTCCTTCGCCGGTCCCCTCACGTTCAGCAATGCTAAAAAGTCAGTAGAGGTGGCTGCGCGGGTGCCTCTGGACAGAATTCTGGTGGAAACCGACTGCCCTTACCTGACCCCGGAGCCTTACCGGGGCAAGAGAAACGAACCCTTGTATGTTTGGGAGGTAGCCAAAAAGCTGGCGGAGATTCACCGCAAGAGCTTGCAGGAGATTGCCTACATCACCGCTTATAACACCCGTCGGGTTCTGGGGCTATAGTCGACAAGCGGCTGGAGGAAATGTTTCCTGGTGCCGAACGGAATCGGATATTCAAGAAATATGGCGACGATTTCTTGAAGAGCAGCGGCAATACAGTAATAATCTGGAAATAAAATTGACTAACCCTCCTGGATTCTTTTACAATTATAAAGTCCCAGTGAAAGGGGGGTTGGTTTATTCTGGATTTCAAAAACAGAAAGAATAGGGTAATGGGGATCGGGATTGCAGTTATCACCCTGACCCTTGTTACCTATTCCTGCTTGGAGAAATCTGTAACCATTAAAGTTGATGGCAAGGTGATCGAACAGCGAACCTTTAAGCAAACAGTGGGCGAGGTCCTCGAGGCCAACAACATACAGCTTGATCCGCACGACCAGGTTACACCGGGGTTGCAAGCAGCGGTAAAAGAGAATATGGTGATTAATGTTGTCCGCGCATTTCCGGTAACCGTAATCGCCGATGGAGAAACCAGAGAGATAATCAGTATCCCTGTAAAAGTGGAAAATGTGTTGCAGCAGGCGGGAATAGAGTTAGGGGAAAGGGATTTGGTTTCGGCCAATCTCGATGACCTTACCTCCGGAGGACAAGTTATCAAGGTTACCCGGGTGGCAGAGGAGACAATGGAGGTAACGACCCCGGTACCTTACAGCCGGGAGTATGTCAATGACAATAATCTGGAGATGGGTCTGACCCGGACGGTCAGTCGGGGAAAGCCGGGGCAGATGCGTCAAGTGGTTAAGGTTACCTACCACGACGGCGAAGAGGTTAAGAGAGAGGTATTGTCTTCCGAATTAATAAAACCTCCGGTTAAGGAAGTTGTTGCCAGGGGAACTATTACTTCCGTTTCCCGGGGCAGTTTAAGACTGGACTTTCAACGGGTGATGATGGCTGAAGCGACCGCCTACACTTATACCGGGCGCAATACCGCCACCGGTAAACGTCCGGCTGTTGGTCTGGTTTCAGTGGATCCGAAGGTTATTCCAATGGGAACCCGTCTTTATATAGAGGGCTACGGCTTTGCAACTGCTGCTGACCGTGGGTCTTCCATCAAAGGCAACAAGATTGATGTTTTCCTGGAATCCAAGGAAGCTTGTATCAAATGGGGACGCCGCTGGGTTAAGGTTTACGTATTGAAATAAGGTCCGGCATTACCTGCCGCTTATTGCCAGAATCTTTTGGTTTTCGAGTTGAGAGAATAATCAACAAGGCGATAAGCGAGGAGGTGATGGAACTGCGGGGCAAGGCTTTGCCAATTCTGATCCTTATGGCAATACTTTCAACCCTGGTCATTGCAGGTTGTAACCGGGATGAGCAGGCACCAAGACGACCGGTCACACCACGGGAAAAAACCACCACTGAGGATTCAACTCTCACCAGGAAGGCTCAGCAGCCGCCAACCCAGGCAACAGCTACCGAAATCCGCAAATTGGCCGACCGGCTGACTAATAAGGCGGTAGAGGTGAAAGGGGTTCGTTCGGCAACGGTTGTGGTACAACCTGCCAATAACAGGTATACGGTTCTGGTGGGCCTGACTTTGAATTCGGAAGTAAAACAAGATCAAACCAGCGCGATTAAAAAAGAGGTTTCCGAAAAACTGAGCAAGACAGACAAGAGAATTAATCGAGTGCTGGTAACGACCAACCCGGAGCTGGTGAGAAGGATAGAAGACATTGCCCGGGGTATTTTGGGCGGCAAGCCGGTACAAAGCTTTGCAGAAGAGATAACCGAGGTAACCAGAAGAATTGCACCCACTATTGATTAATCATTTTATGACAACAAAGAACCTGGGAATGAATCCCGGGTTTTTTGTTGCGAAATATTTTGTAGTAAAATAATACTAGCTTAATGAGTAAGGCAGGATGCTTGCTTTGGATAATGCTACTCTTTCCGGTGTGCGACGCCTGCTGGCGGAAAAGGGGCTGCGACCGCATAAAGGGTTGGGACAGAATTTCCTGGTTGATAAGAATATATTACAAAAAATAACGACTGCCGCTGAATGCACGAAAAATGACGTGGTCCTGGAAATTGGCGCCGGATTGGGTGCCTTAACCTTGTGTTTGGCGGATTTGGCCGGTCAAGTTGTTGCGGTTGAGATTGATAAGAAGCTGATTCCCATTCTACAAAAGGTATTCGAGTCCAGGTCCAATATTGCCTTAATATCAGGAGATATTCTGGCCTTAGATTGGGAAAAGGAGATTTTTGGTTTTCTTAAGAGCCCTCGAGACAAGATTATAATCTGCGCTAACCTTCCGTATTACATAACCAGCCCTGTTATTTTTAAGATCCTGGAACACAGAAACCGGATCAGACAGGCGGTGCTGATGGTACAACGGGAGGTGGCCGCTAGACTGCTGGCGGTTCCCGGGAGCAGAGACTATGGTTTGATAACCGTTAACGTCAATAGAATGGCTGAAGTTGAGATGATAGCCCGGGTATCCAGAAACTGTTTCTATCCTTCGCCGGAGGTGGATTCGGCTGTAATCAGGCTGTCTCCACGGTCCCGGTCTCCGGTTATGGTGGAGAACGAAGAGGTGTTTGCGGAGCTGGTCAAGGCCGCCTTTCAGGCCCGGCGCAAAACCATGTTGAATGTCCTGGTCAGCAGAAATATGGCGGATCGGGATAAGGCAATGGAGGTTCTTCTATCACTGGGAGTGGATCCTAATCGGAGGGGTGAAACCTTAAGCATAGAGGACTTTGCTCAGATTGCCAACCGCTTATCGTAAAGGGGGAAGAAGTTATGATGTTTATCAGCCCCACCCACGGCCGGTTAAGTTTGGAGCAAATGGTTGACGACATTCGTGCGTACATCGCAGAAGACACCAGTTTTCAGTATAAACTAATCGTGGGTTCAGACTCCCAACCGCGTGATGTAACCTGCTTTGTCACGGCTATTATTGTACACCGCGTAGGAAAAGGAGCGCATTATTACTATACCAAAAGGTATGACCGCAAGATAACCAGCCTCCGCCAGCGTATCTTTTATGAAGCCTCTTTAAGCCTTGAAATGGCCGACAAATTGTCGGAATGTCTCTCACGGAAAGAGGGCGACAACCTCAAGGTCGAGATTCATCTCGATGTGGGAACCCATGGGGAGACCAAGGAACTGGTTAAAGATATCATTGGAATGGTTGTGGGCAGCGGTTTTGATGCCAGGATCAAACCTCATGCCAGTGGCGCCAGCAAGGTAGCGGATCGTCACACCAAGTAAGACTCTCGCTCTCCAAACGAGATACAAAAAGGATTAGATCAGGTGAGGCGCAGAAGTTTGGCTGGTTTCATGTTGTTGACATCCAATGTTGTTAGGTAATAATGGTGAATAGTTAACAGTATAAAATAAAGGGTTGGTTTAACATGGATATAACCTTTGACGAATTCCTTTACCAGGAAGTAGAGCGGGCCAAACCTGGTATAGAAAGCGGATTACAAAAGAGGAACCTTTTAGACAGCTATCTCGAATGGTGTCAGTGCAACTATGCAGAGCCCTACGATTGGAAGACGCTTAGGGAATGGGACTCAAACGTATTCGACGAGATTGTTGCCGATTATGTTTGCTGCCATGGCCCCTTTAAGCCCGATAAATACCATGATAAGGAATGCTGGTAGGTTAAGGGGTGCCAAAGACCCGCTGAAAGCCTCCCTCCGTTCCCTGACCCCAGTTGCGTTTAGATTACCACCGCGCCTTCACGGCACCGCTTTAAGCAGCCGAATGGGAAGAATGGTTCCAATTTCACTGCTTAATAACATATCTCCGCTGATGAAAGGCTTTACATATCATGGGGTGCCAACCCGGTTTCGGAATATCATAGTGATACGAATACCGCTGAGGTAAAATTAAAACAGACGACATTTGACCGTGAGGTGGCATTTTGTCCGCAACCGGATCCAAGTATAAAAATCTCTGTCAGGAGATATCCGGCTACGGTAAAGTGATGGTGGCCTACTCGGGCGGGGTGGACAGTACCCTGCTCCTGCGGGTTGCTTTGGAGTGTCTGGGCCGGGATAATGTTTTGGCTGTTACTTCGCAATCTCCCTTAACGCACGAGCTTGATATAACGGCGGCCCGGGGAACTGTCGGGTCCCTGGGTGCTCAGCACCGTATAATTACCGTTAATAATCTGGAGAACGAAAACATTGCCTCCAACCCGCCCCATCGCTGCTACTACTGCAAACTCCATCTTTACACCTTGCTGGAGCAGCTGGCCCGGCAGGAAGGTTATTCCGTCATTATTGAGGGCACCAACGCCTCCGACCAGGGTGATTACCGTCCTGGATTCGAGGCCTTGCAACAGTTCAACCTGGTAAGGAGCCCCCTGCTCTCCAATGGTCTGGACAAATCTGAAGTACGCCAATTGGCCTACCAGCTGGGATTAGAAAATTGGGATCGTCCATCCAATGCCTGTCTGGCCTCGAGGTTCCCCTATGGAGAACCCCTGACCGCCGAGAAACTCGCGGCCGTATCCCGGGCTGAGACCGAGCTCGCTGCTATGGGATTGACCGGAATACGGGTCAGATACCACGGGCCGGTAGCCCGAATTGAAATGCTTCCCGGGGATATGGAGCGGATGATGAAGCCGGAAATGAGGGCCGCCGTTTCCCAGGCAGTCAAAAAATGCGGCTTCACCTATGTCAGCCTGGATCTGGACGGCTACGTACAGGGAAGCCTGAATAAAGAACTGCAGCGCAAGCCGGGAGGCAGAGAATTCCCATGAATTTCCCTCCGCCGGGATGATGCTGGGACACCCTCTCCCCGCCCGGGAACTAATTCGCTTATAACCCGGTTATATCATTGACAATCGAAAAGGTATTATATAAAATATTGGTTTGGCTTGACTTGGACAACCAAAATGCTATACAATAAATTAGAAAAATGAATAAGAAGGTGATATGTTTGGATTCTCCCAGGCCAATATCACAGATTAAGCAGGATTTGGATTCTTTTGTTGGCAGTCGCATCAGATTGAAAGCCAATCGGGGAAGGAACCGTATCATAGAGCGAGAGGGTGTCCTGGAATCCACCTACCCAAACATCTTTATCATTAAGATAAATGAGCGTAAAGTAGAGAGAAGAGTATCATATAGTTACGCTGATGTTCTAACGGAGACGGTTGAGTTGTTTGTTTACGACGATGATGAAGAGATTAAAATTGTGAGTGGCCATAAATAACCGCAATCAGCGGTTTTTTTTGCGCAACCATCGAAAGTCTCTAATTGGTGGGCACTCCTACCGGTATTACCAGTGGTTTCTTAATTCTTATGATATATGAGCCGTAAACAAGCGGTATCCCGGAACGGCGAAACCCATTCTTTTTTAACGTCATTCCATAAGCCCCACTGCCAACCCTGATTACTATTCTTCTCCTCCGGCGCAGCACAGGTAATTCATGCTGGAAACCTGTAATTAATAAATTATCCGGCCCGCGTACCGACCCCATAGTGCGATCTATAGCCTGTAAGATCTGCCGCGCTCTTTCCAACCAGGTGTTCTTTTGAGCCAGTGCGATTCTGGCCTGACGAAGGTGAGCCGGATCTTCGTATAGGGCGCGGCGGATATTAATGATGAATTCATCGTCATTCGACGAGTAATAGATTTCCGGGAAACCCTGCGTTTCGGGAAGGGCGGTTGTTACGACCGGAATTCCGGCCGCCATGTATTCCCACATTTTAATGGGATTAACCGCTTCCGTCATCTGCGAGACCCGGAACGGTATGATGGCGGCATCAAAAAGCTGGGTGTAATTGGGCAGGACTTCAAACCTCTTGTAGCCAAGCCAGTGGAGATTGGGACGCCGGGGGACACTGGTAAGGTTGTATAAAGGACCCACCATTACGACATGACCGTGGGGAAGGCTGTCGGCCGCCCTGACTATCAGGTTGAAATTCAGCCAGGTGGCTATGGCGCCATGATACCCAACGATAGGAGGCTCCAGTTCTTTTATATCTTCCGGTACCGGGAGGTTGCGGTGACCGGCCCGGGAGAAGTGCTCAAAATCGCACCCGTTGGGAACCAGGATGGTATTGGGATTGACGGTCAGGCTGTCACGGTAAAGCCGTTGGGAAGAGGCAACCACCAAATCGGCCGAGGTCAAGGCGCGACGCAGGTAGGGTGCCAGGGAAACAAACTCCTCTACCGGTTCGTCCAGGTAATCGAAAACTACCAGGGATGGGTTGTATTTGGGGATAAGATCTACATGGGCCGGAGAACTGAAGTAGAATATTGGTTTCTGCTTCATGTATGCCTTGGGATCAACTTTATTGAGGATGACCAGATTATTTGATACTCTGATAACTCCTCGCGTATGGGGCGTATTAGTGCCGGGGTTCATATAAAAGACCCTGGCACCCAGGGAAGCAAAGGCCCGCATAAGCTGCTGCGGTCGCTGGACCTGCCAGTCAAAATCAATGGTCGGGGGATAGAGGATAGTATGGCTCATGTGTTTACCTCCCCGCAATACAGGTTGCCAGGCGCAATATTACCTGAATCGCATTGCTGTTTATGTATCTCATCACAGTCTATTCGTGGGTGCCGGGGAAGGTGAATAATTCTGTTTGTTTTATGGGTTTTTCATGTTGATGGCCACCCTTTTTACTTTCATAACCCGCCATCTCCGGTTGAAATTGCTGTCAACTGTATAACAGCAGCCGTAATCGTGCCTGCTCCCGACCGCCGGTGTTTGCAGCGCGTTCAGGAACTCCTCAGCTCGGTGGTGATAAGTGTGTCTCGCGTATACATAGGCCTGACCATTGCGGGCAATCCGCTGTCGTTCTTCCGGCCGAGCCAGGTAGTATTCCACCAACTCTACGGTTTCCTGTGGTGATTTGGACCAGACCAGATGCTCATGGTTGGAGAAAAGGTTTTCAACCGCCGGGGTCCACTGGGTCAGGTAAAACGCCCCGCAGCCCAGGGACTCAAAGGTTCTCATGCTCATCATGGTGGGGGAGGTGTCAACCGAGTGCAAACCCAGCACGATCTTGGCGGAGGAATAAGCAGTACGCATCTCCTCGTAAGCTAAGCCGCCCCCGTAAATATGCGGTTCAATAAAAAAACGGTTTTGGCGATTGAGCCACCAATCCAGACCGTATACTTTGAGATCAAAGTCTTTGTCGATTAACGGCTTCAGGATGATTTCCATGCCCTTTAGGCGGGCCGGGAATTGACTGTAGTTGTTGCCGACAAAAATACAGTCGTGGTTGAATCGCGGGTCCGGTTCTACCCGGTGATGAAATGATGGCGAACAGGCAAACAACATCAAATGCGCCTTTATTCCCTGGGAATAATATTTGTCAATGCATTCAGCCGCGGTGGTGAAGACATACTGGGAGTTTCTCGCCATAGGCAGCGAGAGGCTTTCAAAAAACAAAGGGTCCTCACTGGCCCAAAAAATATGAGGGATTCCCTTCCGGCGGAGGATAGGGAAGATAATATCCCCCAGCTTTCCCCAACCGCCTTGAGAGCATACGTAATCAGGATTAAAAGAAGAAATTGCGTGTTCCAGGAAATCAGGGTCCTGCTGGGAGGCCAATCCTGCGTCAATGATCTCAACGGTTTCACCGAGCTCGGTGAGGGTCCGGCCCAGCCCGTGAGTGATCATAGGATTCACATCGGTAAATAAAAACCTCAAAGGGAGCACCTCTTCTTACAGGATTAATCAGTAGCAAGCCAATATTCCGGGTAATCAGGCGACATGGCATTGTCGGGAGCGTGACCCAAATCTATGGCCACCTTGCCCCATTGCTCAGCCATGGTGGTGCAGATTACCGTCGCATTACACCCGGCGGAAACCAGGGACCATTCGTGACCAATTCGGGCCATTGCCTCTATACAGGAGTCAATCTCCTCATACCCGTCGATGGAAATGGTACCTGGGACTACCACCCCCAGTTTCTCATACAGGAAGAGGGCGAACTGTTCTGCCGGGCGTCCCACTAGCAGCGGCGGGAATCGTCGAATCAGCTCAACAAAAGGCTTAAACATGGGCAGGTATACGTTTTCAAAGGCATAGCAGATCGAGCGGGGCCGAATTCCCAAGGCCTTGAATACCCGGCACGTAAAATCATCATCGGCAAATACCCCTACCATATCAGCTTTGGTGATAGATGCAATCATTCGATCCCGTAATTCCCGGTTGGGCAGTCTTACCCCACAGTACGTGTTGGACCCTCCCCAGGGTACATTTTTTTCAATCCAGTCGAGGCTGTAAACCAACTCCTGGGCCAATACCGTGAGTTCCCCGTCGCCCAAACGGATTAAAGAAAACGGCCTTCCCGAGAACAGGGAATACTCAATGTGCTCAACAATTGTTTCCGCGGCCGCGTAATCCTGGGGAGAGAAAACTGCACTCAAGCCCATCACCTCGGAAAAATGATGGAATACATTGACATTACAGTATATAGATGAAATTGGAGAGGGGTTACGAAAGGGTTTCAGACTGGGCTGTGGTGTCCGCGAAATCCTAGAGGCGGCCGTAAGCCCTGAGTATCTGTTCCGCGCGCCGCTGGTAAGTATGCTCCTGATAAACGTATCTTTGAGCATGCAAGGCCCGTTCCCGGCGTTGATTCTCGCTCATGCCCAGGATGGTCCTGACGGCGTCCAGGGTTTGATCAGTATCCCTGGCCTGGAATATCAGGTCACCAAACAGCGATTCCTGAGCTTTGGTGTAATGGGCCAGGTACAGGCCGCCGGCGCAGCCCAAGGCTTCGAATGGACGCATTGAGGTCTGGGTTATCGAGGTATCGTCACAGTTGACGCCCAGCACAATCTTGGCGGAACTGTAAACCCAGGGTAATACCTCATAGGGGAGCAGACCGCCGTAAACCCAGGGGTAGGATAGGAGATTTACCGGTCGGTGCGGATCATCCCAGTATAACCCCCAGATTTTAATGGAGAAGCCTCGTTCTACCAGGGGCATGATAAACCACTGGATTTCCTGCCATCGGGAATCGTAATTTGTTGCTACCAGTATCATGTCGTAAAGGTAATCCTCTCGGGGCCCGGTATAGCAGTGGAATTCCGGATTACACGCAAACAGCAGCACTTCGGAACCCTTCCCCAGGGATTCATACCGGGAAACGCACTCGGCAGTGGTGGTAAAGACGTAATTCACCAGTGGTGCATAGACCATGGAAACCGACTCGGTAGAAACCGGATCTTCGATGGCCCAATACAAATGCGGTATGGAAAGACTGCGAATTGTGTGGCAGACTGTAGGGCCGTCAAACCCCGGGTAACCTTCAGTGAAAATAAAGTCCGGTCTAAATTCATGGATAACCGACAATAACCGGCGCCGCTGTTCTCCCGGCGAAACTCCTCCCCAGAGGCGTTCTTCTTCACCCATGATAATCCTAACCTGACATCCAATTTGTCGGAAACCGGCTGCGAGCCCGTATTTGATTAATGGCGATTCATTGGTAAACAGAACCCGCATGGTTTTCCCTCTCATCCCACTATACCGGCTTATAATTGGAATCCGCTGCAGTCAGGAAAGAGCTACAGGCCGGACTACTACCATAATATATGGGAAAATCGGTTTTGACACAAAGGTTGTGCCCAAGGCCGCAGCTCGTAACGGCTCGGGATAATTTTGAGTCCTTTTAATACCCTGGTGCATAAAAAGATAATAGCGGTGCCAACAGACAGGATAGGGGATGATAGTATTATTAATCCGCCTCGGGTTTTAATCGGGTGTCCGGTACGCAACCGGGAGTGGATACTCCCCCGCTACCTCCAGTCCCTGTTGGAATTGGACTACCCGCGGGACTGCATAGAATATGGTTTCATTGTCAATGACAGCACTGATAACACCTTGAACATCCTCCAGGAATTTGCACGCAGTTCCATTTCACCGGTGCATATCACCATAAAGAATATGGGCAACCGCCGTCCATCTTCACGGGGAGCTTATAATATCGGGAACCTGGCGATTCTGCGAAATATCATGCTGCATATCTTTCTAGGCAGCAAATGCAGCCATCTTTTCTCCGTAGACAGCGATATACTGGTAACCCCCGGGTGTCTGAAAGAGCTGCTCCGGCTCAACCTGCCGATAGTTTCGCTTTTGGTGCGCAACGACCATCATCTTGGTGATCCGGGGTATTACAACATATCACAATTACAGGGAGGCCATTACCGACCGGTTCAGGATTTTCCCCGTGGGCGTGTGATACCGGTTGATTGTACCGGAGCTGCTTATCTAGTTCAGCGAGGGGTAATAGAGATGGGAGTCAGGTATTACCCCCACCGGCAGGGAGAAGATGTAGGTTTTTGTGAAGATGCTCGGGGGAAAGGCATCTCCATATGGTGTCACACCGGGTTGGAAGGCAACCATGTGATGATCGGGGCCGGATGTTCAAAAGAAACATAAACAGGAGCCATTTTAAAAGAAGGGGGTGCAACCTAAGCACACTTCATTCCTGCCTTTCATAATATATCCTAGAAATCAAGCAAAAAGCGTTTCCCTTCCCGCGACGGCAGTAAGGAGGTCAAGGATTACACATAAAAGGAGGGAAGAAGAATGGGTTTGATTTGTGAATACCCCTGCCGGCTCGATCTTTTCGCTGAGGTTGTCAAAGCTAAGAATACTCAACGCCAGGAAAAAGTGCTCGACGAAATCATCTGTATTCCAGCAGAGGATGTCGGAGGAAGAATCACCCAGATTGATGATATTAAGGTGCAGTTGATATCAGCAGAGGAAACATTTGTTGGCAACCACAGAGTGAAGGTTAGCCTGGCTTTCAACCTGATACTCATTGTAGTTGTAGGCGAAGACCCGGGAGTTTTTGAGATTGTTACCCTTGAGGGGTTCAACTTCAGCAAGAGCATAACCCTGGATGAGTTTAACCCTCCCTTGAGCCCGCAGGAATTCAAGGAAGAGGTTGAGAGATCCCAGATAATTCTCAAAAACTGGAGTTTTGAAGGAGAGATCCTGGGCAATTGCGAGGACCCCAACAGCCCGTGTTTCACAGTTACCCCGGTACCCGGAACCTGCATTTTGCTCAAAGTATTCGTTGATATCATCGACAAACTCACCAAGTTCCATGACGTAGTCGCGTTTGCTGAGCTTGATCCCGACGATTGCTAACCCCCTTGCCTGGCGTCAGCCGGGCGTTTACTTAGAAAAGAAGGGGGGACTTGGCCAGTCTCCCCTGTCAGCCTGGGAGGAATGAGTTTATTGGATGGGCAAAACGATAGGACCCAAGTCAGGGACCGGGTTAGAAGACTGATTAACTCACAGAGGGAATTCAACGAACAGGTAAACCAGTTTTGCCGGGAGACCAGCGATCCCGAAGTGCAGCGAATCCTGGGGGAAATCGCCAAACGAGGCCTTGAAAACATCAACCGACTCTCCAGATTGCTGGCCATTAAATGCGCCACTTGAAGGTAGGTAAACCCTCTGGTGGAGGGTTATTGATTAAAAGTCTTAACCTGCTCCCACTGACTTAGCTGACGTAAAGGCTTCCTTGCCGGAATGATTGCCGGAATTCGCTTGTTGGGTTGGTCCAACTACTTGCATGCTGCAAGCTTAGAAGAGATAGCAGCCGGCTGTAAACAGCCAAAAAAATCAGGTTAAATGAGCATAAAAGCAGTAAAAATAGGGATTTATCGCCGCATTCAGTAACCCGGCCCCGATTTCCAACATATAATTTAGGTAACGAATTGGATAATCTTCCAGCTTTGGAGGTGTCAATAAGAGCAGGGGAGGGGGTCAGAATGGCTACGGATAAGTTTGAACACGCTACCTTCTATCTGACAAAAAACCAGGTTGATCAAATCAAGAAGCTCGCAAAAGACAACCAGATCTCGCGCAGTGCATTGGTGCGCATGATTATAAGAGAGTACCTTGCCAGACAGGATGAACACAAGAAGGAGTAGTGCAAACAGCGCATGGATGGCTGAATGAAAAGCACCCGGAAAGGGTGCTTTTGGCCTGCCGAGGATTCCGTTGTTGGCAGGTTTTTATATTACTGAATTACAGGCAGTCGGTGTTAAACCGAATGTTAAAGACCGGTTCAAGCCGTTGGGCTACCAACCGGTCTTTTTGCATTTCGAAAAATTTTTCAAAAAGCATATTTAACCGTTGACAACTGACGACTGCAACACTATTATATATAATGATTACAGATTTGTTATCATTATATATTTGGTGCCGTTAGGGATAGGTCGATGGCCAAGGACTATCGATGTTTTCCCGGCGCCGGAACCGGGGCACCTTAATACAAAATATTATGTTATTGAGGAGGGATTGCTCTTATGAAAAAATGGGTATGTGGGGTATGCGGTTGTGTTCACGAGGGAACTGCACCACCGGAAAAATGTCCCCAGTGCGGAGCAAGCAGGGAGAAGTTTTCGGAATTATCGTCTGACAGGCTGGTCTGGGCCGATGAACACCGGATCGGGGTTGGTGCCGGAGTAGATCCCGAGGTGGTGGAGCTCCTACGTGCCAACTTTGTGGGAGAGTGTACCGAGGTTGGTATGTATCTGGCCATGAGCAGACAGGCTGATAGGGAAGGTTATCCGGAAATAGCCGAGGCCTACAAGCGGATTGCCTGGGAAGAAGCGGAACACGCCGCGAAATTTGCAGAACTGCTGGGCGAGGTTGTAACCGCAGATACCAGAAAGAATCTGGAGATGCGGGTGGAGGCGGAATTCGGTGCCTGCCAGGGCAAGAAAGACCTGGCGACCAGGGCTAAGCAGCTTAATTACGACGCTATACATGATACCGTGCATGAAATGTGTAAAGATGAAGCCCGACATGGGGCGGCCTTTGCCGGCCTGTTAAAGCGTTATTTCCAAGCCTGAAAGCAGCCGTGCCGGATAAGTGAGGCCATTTGGAGCGGATCGCTACCCCGGTAACGGAGTTTCACACCTATTCATTTTATTGGTGTCACTCCGTAGGATAATATCCGCTCCAAAAATTTTGGGGAATGGGGGAGGAAGAATATGAAACAAGCGGTACCTGTTAAGGATGGCATTTGGTGGGTGGGAGCCCTTGACCCGGATCTCAAGGTTTTCGATATTGTGATGACCACCGAATATGGAACCACCTATAACTCCTATTTGGTTAAGGGATCGCAGAAGACTGCTCTTATAGAAGCGGTTAAGGACGGCTTTTTACCAGAATTCCTGGAGCGGATCAAGGAGGTTGTAGATCCGTCCAGCATCGATTTCCTGATTCTTAATCACACCGAACCTGACCATACCGGTTCTGTTGCGGAGCTGTTAAAAATCGCACCGCAGATAACAGTGGTTGGAAGTCAAATAGCGCTTACCTTTCTGGCCGAGATTGCCAATCGTGACTTTCGAAGTATGGCCGTCAAAGACGGGGATGTGATTTCTCTGGGGGACAAGACCCTGCGCTTTATTGACGCTCCATTTTTGCATTGGCCGGACACCATTTTCACCTATTGCGAAGAAGACCGGGTACTGTTCAGTTGTGATGTCTTTGGCTCTCATTACAGTGACGAACGATTGTTCAACGATCTTATTGAGAACGACTTTTCAGATGCCTTTGAATACTACTTCCAGATGATTCTCGGCCCGTTTAAGTCCTACCTCGCACAGGCTTTGGATAAGATTGCAGGTCTGGATATTGATGTTATCTGCCCGAGTCACGGCCCCATTCTGCGGTCGAATTTGGACGACTATATAAAGCGTTATCGGGAATGGACCAGGCCGCCGCAACGCAGTGAAAAGCCAATAATAATAGTCCCTTACGTCTCTGCTTATGGCTACACCCAGAGTATTGCGAAATCGATAATTGAAGGTGTATCCATGATGGGTGATTTTGACATCCAAAGCTACGATCTGGTGGAAACCCCGGTAGAAGAAGTGCTGCCTAAGATTGAGGGGGCCGATGCTCTGCTGGTGGGGTCGCCCACCCTGGTAGGGGATGCGCCGCCTCCCATCTGGCAGCTCCTCTACAGCCTATCACCGGTGGTACACGGCAACAAGCTGGCAGGTGCTTTCGGATCGTACGGGTGGAGCGGCGAAGCGGTGCCCAATATCGAAGCCAGATTGCGCGCCTTGAGAATGCAGGTGGTGCCCGGCCTCAAAATAAACTTTAAGCCTTCGGGAGCTCAACTGGAGCAAGCGTTTGAGTGGGGCGTGAACTTTGGACGCCGGTTAAGCGATTATCTCACGCCCAAGGCCAAAACCAGCTGGCGCTGCTTGGTCTGTGGGCAGGTTTTCCAGGGTGAGGAGCCACCCAATGTATGCCCGGCGTGTGGTGTCAGCCGTGAAAACTTCGTGCGGGTGCAGCCGGAAGATGAATTTTTCAACGACACTGAGGATACGTATGTAATTGCCGGCGGGGGGATTGCAGCCTTAACCGCCGCCGAAGCTATCCGTAAACGTGACCGTACCGGGAAGATACAGATTTATACCCAGGAACCCTTCCCCATATATTACCGTACGGCTCTGGCCGAATGTATGACCGAAAGGCTGGCTGATGAGGCACTATTTGTCCATCCGGAATCCTGGTTCCGGGAAAACCGCATTGAAGTTTTTACTGGAAAAACGATCTCGGAGATAAACCCCGGCGAAAAGAAAATTACCCTGGAGGATGGTACGCCAGTCTCATACTCCAAACTGATTATTGCTACCGGAGCTCACAGCTTTATTCCTCCAATTCCCGGCAGTGACCTGCAGGGGGTTTTCACGCTGCGCAGCCTGGAAGATGCCGACCGCATCAGGGAATACACCCGGGGCCTTAAGAAAGCAGTTATCATAGGCGGTGGAGTACTTGGTCTGGAGGCGGCCTATGAGCTGAAGGAAGGCGGGTTTGAGGTCACCATAATAGAAGCCTCACCCCGGCTTATGCCGCGGCAGTTAGACCAGGACGCTTCCGAGCGCCTGGAGGAAATTCTGACCAAAGCCGGAATAGAACTGGTCCTGGGTGCGTCTACAGGCGAGATATTGGGACCGGAGCGGGTCACGAGTGTCAGGTTGTCCGATGGACGGGAGATCCCTTGCGACTTTGTACTGCTCTCCACAGGAGTCAGGCCCAATACGGGACTGGCCCAAGCGGGGGGGCTGAATGTCAACCGGGGAATCGTGGTCGACAGCTCTATGCGGACCAGCGCCAATGATGTCCTGGCCTGCGGTGACGTAGCCGAATACAACGGGGTTGTAGCCGGGTTATGGACGGTGGCTGTAGAAATGGGACGCGTAGCCGGGGCCAACGCGGCCGGAGATTGGCTGGAATACGATCCTCCAAAGTTATCCACCATGTTGGCGGTGTTTGGCCAGGAGATATTCTCAGTAGGCGACGTCAACCAACCCCCGGAAAACTGCCGCATTGTGACCAGCAGTGACCCGGCGGCGGGCTCGTTTAAGAAATACTTTATCCAGGATGGGGTTTTGATCGGAGCCATTATTATTGCTCCTAAGGTTAAGGCAACCGGAGCCCTGCGTGCGCTGGGACGAGGCGGCAAGGTAAAGGCCAACAAGTGGAAGTGCCGTCGGTGCGGGTATATACATGACGGCCCTGAACCGCCGGATGTATGTCCAGTTTGTGGCGCTCCCAAAAACCTGTTTGACCCCGTGGAATAAGATCTTCCCTCTTATTGGGCCGGGGTAGACGGGGATGTTCAGCGCTCTTCTCTCAGGTTGTTGGCAAAGGAGCCTGATCGAAAAATAGTCATATATACTCCTAAGACCGGTATAAGCGCATGCTGAACCGGTCTTTTTATCTCCGGGTGGTTCAAATGGCCGAATTGCGGAAAAAATAAATAAGAATTTAACGCCGATATCAAATGTGAAGCGACAGCTTGTCAGGTTGTCGAAGAATGTCTAAACTTAACATAAGCACCCGAACGCGAACGGATTGGAGGTAATACGATGGAAAACAGATGGAAAGAGATGTACAAGAGCAAGCTCAAAACGCCGGATGAAGCGGTGGCCGAGATCCGTGATGGGGAGGGAATCGGATTTTCGCTGGCTAACGGACGGCCGGAAGCCTTCTGCAACGCGCTGGCGAAAAGGGTTTTGGCAGGGGAATTGAGCAACATTAAGGTGTTTGCGGGACTGGGATTGAGTCCTACACTGTTAAATAGCCCGGAAATCGTGGACAAGGTTGAATTCGATTGCCCCTACCTGGGTCCCATCGAACGTTTCTTCGTGCAGAAGGGGTTGTATACATATACCCCGGTAAAACTGGGCGATGCTGATCTGATCGCTCGCAGGAACCTGCGTCCCGGATCGGTTATGGCCATGACGGTATCTCCAATGGATCGCAACGGATTCTTCAGCTGTGGAATCAACGTGGACTATGGGTATGGCCTGGCCAGAATGCATCCCGGCAAGCGCCTGCTGATACTGGAGGTTAACGAACACATGCCCCGGACCTTTGGGGTTAACCTTTTTCACATAAGCGAAGTGGATGTTATTATCGAGAATAATGTTCCCTTGAAGACCCTGCCTGAGGTTAAGGTAACTGAGGAAGACAGAAGAATTGCAGAGTACATAGTGGAACACATACCGGACGGAGCCTGTATACAGTTGGGGATCGGCGGCATTCCCAATGCCGTGGGTGAGTTCTTAAAGGACAAGAAAGACCTCGGGATTCATACCGAGATGATAACCGACAGCATGCTGGATCTTTGGGAGTGTGGAGCGATTACCTGCCGGAAGAAGAATTTCATTCCCTACAAGTGGGTGGCATCCTTCGCTCTTGGTTCGCAGAGGCTTTATGATTTTATCCATGAAAACCCGATGATCGATTTCTACACCGTGGGGTTCGTAAACCGCCCGTCGATCATCGGCAAGAACGACAACATGATCTCGGTAAATGCTACGCTGGAAGTGGACCTTACGGGGCAGTGCGCCTCTGAGTCGATAGGACCCCGGCAGTATACGGGAACCGGCGGGCAACTGGATTTTGTGCAGGGTGCCTGGCTGTCCAAGGGCGGACAGTCATTTATTGCTCTGCATTCCACCTACACCGACAAATCCGGTCAAAGGAAGTCCAAGATTGTTCCCACCCTGGCTCCGGGAACGTTTGTCACTACCCCGCGCACCGAAGTTAACTGGATCGTAACCGAGTATGGAGCAGCCCAGCTTAAGGGTCAAAATGTCAGGCAGCGGGTCGAGGCCCTAATCAACCTCGCCCACCCGGACTTCCGGGACGAACTCCGATTTGAAGCCAAAAAACTGCTGCTGATTTAGCGTATGAACCCGGCTTATCCTCCGCAGGATGTTATCTCAAACAGGACCGGACAGGTCTGGCTTTCGAAAGGATAAAATGCAGTAAAGGACGGGACTCCCCGTCTTTTCTGTCGGGGCGCAGAAGGGGATTCATCTTTATGGGGCTCAATACGGCCCCGGTTATATTGCCGCAGAGGTACGGGTGTCCACCGCCGGGACTAACCACCGGATAGCCCTGATTCCACGTGTTTCAGGTGCTGCAGCATCCCTTCCCGGGCGGCAGCCGGGTCCCCAGCCAGGATTGCATCCAGGATGACTTGGTGCTCGTTTAATATCCGCTCGGCGGTTTTGGGATTTGAATACATCTCGGTGCGGTCTACCAGGAAGGTCTGGTGCATCATATTATCAAGGGTCTTAATGATCCTGCGCAACAGCGGGTTTTTGGTGGCCTCGGCGATGGCGAAGTGAAAGAACAGATCAAATTCCACCCCCTGCTCATGGCGTTCGGCGGTGGCCTTCATATTGTTCAAAACCTCAACCATCTTGAGCCGGTCCTGCTCGGTAGCCCTCTGGGCGGCCAGGGCGGCAGCTTCGGCTTCCAAAATCCTCCTGACTTCCATCAACTGTGCCAAGGGGTTGCGTTCTACAGAGAGCACCAATGCCAGGGGCTCAATCATCTCACTGTTCATACTGGCACTAACAAAGGTGCCTTCTCCCGGCTTTACATCAAGTACCCCCATAGCCTGCAGGGCTACTACGGCTTCCCGGACCGAGGCCCGACTGACCCCGAGCATCTGGGCCATGTCCCGCTCTGAAGGCAGCTTATCGCCGGGATTGAAGGTGCCTGTACTTATCAGTTCTCGCAGCTGTTCAACGATCTCCTCATAGATTTTTTTCGTCTTGATGGGCTTAAACTCTCCCATAACGACCTCCTTCTGCAGAAACGCGCCGAGACTAAACCGCAATTTTCGCCCGTTCCCGCATAAAGGCGATTTCACGGTCGATATCATTCTGAATTTCGGCGATGCGCTGCGAAGCATCGGGGCCTTTAAGAAAACGGTTGAAGCGCCCCTGTTTCATTAAGTATTCATCCACGGGAACCGGGTCCTTTTTGCCGCTGATTATATGTGAGCTGGGGTTATTAAAGCTGATTTTGCCATTTTCGGCTTCCCATAATAACCAGGCGCCGCAGCGCACAGCCATACGGCTCATCTGTACGGTTTCCGACATATCGAACTGCCATCCCAAATAGCAGGGGGCCAGGATTTCGATGTATTTCATACCCGGTATGTTGCGGGCCTTTACCACCTTGTCGTACAGGTCGCCGGGGTAGGCTACCGTAGCCGTAGCCACGTAGGGAATATTGTGCTCCAGCATCAAGAGGGCCATGTTCTTTTTCGGCTGACGCTTGCCGGTAGGGGTGGTAGTGGTAAAACTTCCGCGCGGGGTGGCCCCGCTGCGTTGCACACCGGTGTTGCTGTATGCTTCATTGTTATAGCAGAAGTGAATAAAATTATCGTTGCGCTCGGCTGCAGCCGATAAGGCCTGCAAGCCGATGTCATAGGTGCCGCCGTCGCCCACCCAACTGAATACCGTAGGCAGCTCACCTTGCAGACGGCCCTTTTCCTTCATTATTTCCAGCGCGTTGGCTATACCGGAGGCCGAAGAACCGGCGGTCGCAAAGCAGACATTAATGCAGGGCCAGTTGTAGCCCAGTCTGGGGGTCATGCCCATGCTGGCTACCGCGCAGGAAGGGGTCAGCAGCATGATGGCGTTGGGGCCCAAAGCCTTGCCCACAATGCGCAAGGCCATGGTAGCGGGGCAGCCGCCGCAGGACCCATTACCACTTAAAACCTGCTCGGTATCCGGTAGTTTTTTTATGCTGGTTGTCATATCTCATCCATTCCTTTCCTGGTCTGTGCTGTTTATTCATCCATCATGGCGCGAATCTCGGCGGCCATGAAACGGCGGGTCAGGTCCAGGCCGCCAATGCCCATTACCCGGTTTTTGACCGTGATATCGCTGCGTCGGCCGAAGAGGGCGCTTTTCAGTTCCGAAGCCAGGATGCCTCCGGTATGGCCGAAGTTGTAGTTGCGATCCAGTACCATCACCTGTGCATTTCGCGGCAGGGCTTCCATTATATCCTCGGCCGGGAAGGGCAGGATGAGGCGCGGTCTGAGGAGGCCGGCTTTGATGCCCTGCTCGCGCAGGATATCGATGGAAAGTCTTAATTCGGCGGCCATGCTGTTAACAGCCAAAGCTACTACTTCGGCATCCTCCAGCCGATAGGTGTCGATAGTGTCGCCGTCCCACATGCCGGTGATATCCTTGTACTCCTGCGCCGCCTGTTTTACCAGGGGGATGGAGGCCAAGATATCGCGGGAAAGCATCTGGCGGAAGACTGCGTATTCGGGAGCATTGGTCACATTGCTGAAGGAAGAGGGATGAGCCGGGTCAAGCCGCCATTCCGGTTGGTACGGGGGCAGGAAACGGTCGATATCCTCCTGGGGGGGTACGGTCAGGGGCATCAGGCAATGGGAGATGGCAAAGCCGTCAAAGTTGACCATCACCGGGATATTAACCTGTTCAGCCACGCGGAAGGCCTGCAATATGGTGTTAAACACCTCCTGATTGGATGAGCAGTGATACTGGATCCAACCGGTATCGCGCTGAGCAAATGAGTCCTGATGATCGGCCCACAGGGTCCAGGGAGCAAAAATGCCGCGGTTCACATTGCACATTACCACCGGCAAACGTCCGCCGGAGGCCATATGTAAAACTTCATGCATATACAAGAGGCCGTTGGCCGAGGTGGCAGTGAAAACGCGGGCGCCGGCCGCAGACGCAGCCACAGCGGCGGCCAGGGCGCTGTGTTCGCCTTCAACCGGAATGAAGCGGGCGTCGAGCTCGTCATTCTCAACCATGGCGGCCAGGGCTTCCATAATGCTGGTCTGGGGGGTGATGGGGTATCCGGGCACGACATCCACCCGGGCGCTTTTGACGGCCAGCGCGGCGGCATGGGCACCGGTAACCATAATAACTTGCGCTGCTTGCATTAGGCTACTCCTCCTTTACCATGCTGATGGCGCCGGTAGGGCATTCCGTGGCGCATACCCCACAGCCCTTGCAGTAGCTATAATCAATTGTAATCTCTTTGCGATCAATAACCGCTTCCGGACAATACACCCAGCAGAACTGGCATCGGTTACATATCTTATAATCAACGACGGGACGGTGTGTTCTCCAGGAACCGGTATCACCGCCGGCTCCCTTCATCGGCCAGGAAATGGGCCGGTAGGCTTTGGTAACTGATTGCATATGTTTTCCTTCCTTTCGCCAATCGAAACTAATAGCTACATGCTGATCCGGGTTACGGTGTAATAAGCCTTGCCTGCGGCGCCCAGATTGCGTTTGACGTTATTGTTCGGCCATTTATTCAATATGGTTTGCTCCACAATTCTTGGCGGGATGTTGAGCACCCGGCACACCGCACCAAACAGTGGAATATTGATAAGGGGCCCGTCGCCGGAAATCAACCCGGCTTCGCGGGCGATGGTGTCGGCGTCCACCTGCCAGGTAGGGTGATTCTCCACGGCTATCGGGTGGGGAGCATTGACGATCACGGTACCGGACTCAGAGATGCCTTCACTGACTGCCGCCTCGACCAGTTTTTCGCTCATCACCACCACATAGTCCGGCAGGTCGCATTGGCTGTGCGCGAAGATAGTGGTGGGGGACATACGCACCGCAGCCCGCACCGGCGCTCCGCGCCGTTCCACGCCGAAGAAAGGCAGGGCCTGGCCGTGCTCACCGTTTTCCAAGGCCGCCTGTGCTAGCAGGTGAGACAGGGTAACGGAGCCCTGTCCGCCAAATCCGTTGATTCGTATCTCCAACATCTGCTTGTTCCTCCATTTCAGTCAAGGTACATGTTGTCGACAATCCCAGCGAAAGCAGACTTCTCTGCTTCTCTCATCAATAATATCCGCGAGACTGTACCAGACCCGCACACTATAATTGATAAATGCGCCTTTACCCGCGGCTTCTGCCTCATATAATGCCCCGGGGTAAAGGGACTGCATCATCCCCAGAATCTGACATCGAGCTGCCTCTAATATAAGCAGGCAATCAGGTGGTCAGACCAATCATCTGATTATGATTTTATGATATTCACCCTGTTAATAAAAGTACAAAAACAAGAAACTTGTCCCATATATTTGGGGGAATGCAGAGAAAAATTACATTGTTTGTCGTCTGCAGGACCCAACAGATACCGCCGGTTTAAGGTGGAGCCTTATGGGAATAATCAACTAACACGCGATGGAAACAACATCAAAAATCGCCATCGGTAAAACCTAAAATACCGCCGGGCGATTGCCTCAAAGGAGGGTTATATTGTTCAGGTTTCATTCCCTGATTGCGGCTGCTGTTCTGGTAGCCCTGTTGTTAGGATTTCACCAGTATCAGATTCATCAAAACCCCTGTTATGGAGTCCTGCGCCTGCATGTGGTTGCCAATAGTAACCACCTGGATGATCAAACGGTTAAGTTAAAGGTTCGCGACTCGATTTTAAGACTGATGGCGAAACGGTTGGAAAAGGCTGAAAATGGAGTTGCTGCCTACCAAATTGCCGCCGACAGCATAACGGATATTGAGCAAACAGCGCGGGAAACCCTGACCGCTCACGGTTACGATTATCCGGTAACGGCTTCGGTCGGGAGCTTCGATTTTCCTGCGCGGTTTTACGGGACACAGGTTTTCCCTCCCGGTGAGTATGCTGCAGTTCGGGTAATATTGGGGGAAGGCAGGGGACAAAACTGGTGGTGCGTACTTTTCCCACCTTTGTGCTTAAAAAACCTGGATCAGGACGGTGACCAAGCAGGGGGTGTGGAGTTGAAGCTTAAGGTGGTGGAAATCATTAAAGAAAGGAGCCGGCTGAACCGGAGCGCCGGGCGCCAGTGAGCCGGTCACGGGAGACAATGGGTTGGTCTCCCGTTTTGTTTTTGGCATTTTTTTCAGCGTGGAATATAATCAAGGTATCCGTTGGCATAAGGGATGTGCAGGGATGAAACAGATTACCGTTTCCGCCCCGGCCAAGATTAATCTTACCCTGGATGTACTGGGGAAACGGGCGGATGGATACCACAATATAGAGTCGGTGATGCATCAGATCAACCTCTGTGATCAGGTTTGCGTAACTCAAATACCGGAAGGGATCGAAGTCTACAGCAACAGGGGTGAACTGCCGGGGGGAAAAACCAACCTGGCATACCGGGCGGCCGAGGCCATGGTATCCAAGTTGGGAATCAAAACAGGATTTCGCATCTTTCTAGAGAAAAATATACCACTGGGTGCTGGTTTGGCCGGCGGCAGCACCAACGCCGCCGCGGTGATCAAGGCCATCGATCAGCTCCTGGGGTTAAATATGCATCTGAGGGATATGCTGGAGATCGGGCAGCGGACAGGTTCGGACGTGCCCTTCTGCCTACTCGGTGATACTGCTATCGCCCGGGGACGGGGAGAATTGTTGACCAGGGTGAACCGAAGGATTAAGCTGCATCTGCTTCTCGTTAACCCTGGTTTTCAGGTCTCCACCGCCAGGATTTATAACCTGCTCGATCAGGAGACCATAACCGACCGTCCAGATTCCGTGAGGATGGCAGCAGCCTTAGCGAACGGCGACTTTGCCGGGGTCGTTTCCTCATTGAATAATGTCATGGAGAAGGTAACTCTTAAACTGCACCCTGAGGTGGCGGGAATCAAGGATAACCTGGTTCAGGCAGGTGCTGCGGGAGCTTTGATGTCGGGGAGTGGCCCTACGGTATTCGGGTTGTTTTCTGATGCCGAAGCAGCTCACCGGGCGTTTCAGGTTATTAAAGGGTTTTATCCTTATACCTTCTGCTGTTCGTCATACAGGGCAAACGGGGGATAGAATGGAGAAAAGACTGATACCAATCGATCTTGAGAACTACCGGCCTCTGCGGGAACTGGTGTTTGAAGCCTTAAGAGATGCTATTATCAAGGGAATATTAAAGCCGGGGGAACGCCTGATGGAGGTGCAGGTGGCTGAGGAATTGGGGGTCTCCCGCACTCCGGTACGGGAAGCCATCAGGAAACTGGAACTGGAGGACCTGGTGGTGATGATCCCTCATAAAGGGGCTTACGTCTCCAGCATTTCCTTGAAGGATATCGCTGATGTTTTTGAAATACGATCCGCATTGGAGGCTTTGGCAGCGGGTTTGGCTGCTGAACGTATAACTGCTGAAGAACTGGAGGAATTGGAAAGGATACTGGTCAAAAAGGCTGAGATCATCGAGGCCCATGATCTGGACCGGTTGGTTGAGATTGATACCCGGTTCCACGCATGTTTGTACCAGGCAAGTCGCAATACCAAACTGGTTCAGATTATAAACAACCTGAGTGAACAGATCCACCGTTTTCGAAGCACCTCTTTAGCCTCACCGGGCAGAATGAGGGAAGCTCTGGAGGAGCACCGGAAGATAGTGGAAGCCATTTCTGAACGCAACATCAATCTGGCCCAGGCTTTGGCCCAGGAACACATAGAAAATGCGCAGAACAGCATTCTGGAAGCGATTGGAGAAAACTGAGCGGCAGTAATTGGCTCGCAGGAGGAAAGCAATGACAAGTTATGATGCGGTTATTCTGGCCGGGGGTGTCAATTCCGGTGAACTGCGCAAGTATGCGCCTTATGAGAACGAAGCCCTTATTATTTTAGGCAAGTACCCCATGATCCATTATGTCTATCAGGCAGTAAAGAATACACCAGGGCTAGGGAATATCATCATCAGCGGTCCGTGTGATTCCCTGCGGCCGATATTCAGCAAGGACGACAACCTTATGTTCACCGATTCAGGAGAGGATGCTATAGAAAGCTTTGCCAATGCCCTGGGACTTGCCAACTCCGAGAGAATTCTAATTATGCCTGCGGATATACCATTTATTACCCCGGAGGCGATTGAAGATTTTTTGCATCAGTGTGAGAAGTACGATGCAGATGTCCATTATGCCATAGTTTCCAGGGAGGTGAGTGAGAAACGTTTTCCCCGGGTGAAGAGGACCTATGTCAGATTAAAAGAGGGGGTATTTACCGGGGGGAACCTCTTCCTCATCCGTACCGCTGTGGCATCGCAGGGAATAGCGTTAGGCAAGAAGCTGGTGGCTCACCGAAAGAATCCTCTGGCTCAGGCTCGTCTGTTCGGTATGGATCTGGTTTTGAAATATGTCACCGGCAGGTTGTCTATCAGGGAAGTAGAGGAGCGTTTTCACGAAATCCTGAACCTGACCGGGAAAGCGATTATCTCCAACTATGCCGAGGTGGGGGTGGATGTCGACAAACCTAGCGATCTCAAACTGGCCGAGGAGATCCTGGGGAAGGTATAAATTAAAGTCGGCGTCTGTGATTCCAAGCCCTTCTGGACTTCTCTTTCAAGAAACAGGCCCTTTCTGATAGTTTGCTGGTGGTTAAACGGCAAAACCTGACAGGAAAAATATACAACACCGGGTTTCAATTCGGTAGCATCAACCGGAAAGGATTAATGGGGGTGGAAACATGCCGCTGACGGGAATCAGGGTCCTGGACCTCTCGCGCCTACTGCCCGGGCCGTTTGCCTCGCAGATTCTGGCAGATTATGGGGCCGAGGTGATTAAAGTAGAGGATACGGGTGCGGGTGACTACCTGCGGGATTCACTGCCGCTGCTTGATAACCTGGGGACTTTTTTTTGGAGCATAAACCGAGGGAAGAAGAGCATCAAGCTGGATCTGAAATCAGCCGCCGGCCGGGAGATATTTTTACGACTTGCAGCCGGGGCGGATGTGGTTCTGGAAGGTTTCAGACCCGGGGTAATGGACAGGCTGGGAGTGGGATATTCAGTTTTAGCCGAGATTAATCCTGGTATTATATACTGTTCCCTGACCGGTTACGGCATAGATGGACCTTACCGGGACCGGGCCGGTCATGACATCAATTATCTTAACTATACCGGGATTTCCAGCTTGACGCGGACACCTGAAGGAAAACCCGTTATTCTTGGATTCCAGTTGGCCGATGTGGGCGGCGGGTCACTGTGGGCGGTTATCGCCATACTTTTGGCCTTGCAGGCCCGTAACCGCACGGGCAGGGGACAGTATTGTGATGTATCCATGATGGACGGAGCCTTTGCCTGGACACCGTTCGAACTGGCCCATTGGCAAACCCGGGATCAACGTCCGGATTCGGGGCAGCAGGCAGTTTTGAAGGGCGGCTATGCCTGTTATCAGATTTACGAGACCCGGGACGGCAGGTACGTCAGCCTGGGTGCACTGGAAGGCAAATTCTGGGCCGGGTTCTGCCGGAAGATCGGTCGTCCCGATTATATACAGCATCATATGGATCCTGCAGCCCAGTCCCGGATCATCGACGAACTCAACCAGATGTTCAAGACCAGGACCCGGGATGAGTGGGTCGAAATTTTTGCCGATGTTGATGTCTGTTTTTCCCCTCTACTGGAATACGAAGAGGCGGTCTATAATGAACAGTTGCGGCATCGACAGATGCTGGTGGAGGTTGGTGACGGTGAGAAACAAGCCACTGCCATGGGAGTACCGGTAAAGCTTTCAGCCACTCCCGGCAGGACCCGGAGCACAGCCCCGGCCCCCGGGCAGCATACGGTTGACCTGCTGCGTGAATTGGGGTATTCCGAAAGCGAGATCGAAGACCTCAAAGCCGGGAAAGTCGTGGTTTAATGTGGAAAGAGGAGGTGAGCGACGTGGCAGAACTGAAATACCGGCACACTGCTCCTTCGGGGCAGACGATAAGTCTTTTTCAGGGCGATCTGACGGAAGAGGACGTCGACGCCATCGTCAATGCGGCTAATGAGAGGCTGCTCCATGGAGGTGGGCTGGCCGGGGCTATCGTCGCCCGGGGAGGTCAGGTGATACAGGAAGAGAGCAAACGCGTAGCCCCGGTCCCTACCGGGCAGGCGGCCATAACCGGGGCCGGCAAACTGAAAGCCCGATGGGTGATACATGCTGTGGGCCCTGTTTACCGGGCAGATGATCCCCGCATGGATGAACTGCTCAGGTCGGCGGTCTGGAACAGCCTGATGCTGGCGCACCAGCGAGGTCTTAAGAGCATTGCTTTCCCAGCCATCAGCAGCGGCATCTTCGGGTTCCCCAAAAAACCATGCGCCGCCAACCTGATATCTACCGTGTTGGATTTTACCGCTCAATATCCGGACAGTACCCTGCGCGACATCCGCTTTACCATTATTGACAGTCCGACAGTTAATGTCTTTCTGCAGGAGTTTAAAGAAAAGTTTAATCAGTCGGGCTGAGTGCGGTGTTATCAACCCCAGCGTCTCTCTGGTTCATTATCGGCATTACCGGGCAAACGCCAGGTAATCCCAGAGCCAGGTAACGGGCTGCAGGAACCACCGGAACCGGCCTACCGGTAACCGTGTTATACCGGTGAATACATAATGGATCAATGCTCCGGTATACTGCCGGTATATTTCGCCGGGTTTTATAGCATTTGGACACAGCCCGGGTTATTGTATAAAATGAAATGGGATTTGTATGATTTTGCTCTGCGGAACACGTGCTCAAGATGATTCTGAATCTAAGGAAGTGAAGTTTTGTCAAAGACTACGGGGGTTATACTGGCGGCGGGGAAAGGCGTTCGCATGCGGTCGCGCCTGGCCAAGGTTTTGCATCCTGTTGCTGGAATCCCGATGATCAGCCATGTAGTCAGTGCGGCCCAATCGTCTGGAATTGACCGGTTGGTGGTTGTAGTCGGGCATGGTCGGGAACAGGTGGTCAAGGCCATGTCGGCAGAGACAATTCAATTTGTTGTTCAGGAAGAACAACTGGGAACCGGACATGCGCTCCTGCAGGCGGAAGCCGTTGCTGAGGACTCCGAATTGATTATAGTTTTGTGTGGGGATACCCCTCTTCTTCGGGCCCAGACGCTGGAGAAGCTCATTAGATTCCACCGGGATAACCAGGCGTCTGCAACTGTGCTCACGGCGGAATTAGAGAACCCCGAGGGGTATGGGCGGATAATCCGGGATGATCAGGGTGATATTGTACGTATAGTGGAGGAAAAGGATGCCACCCCGCAAGAGAGAGAGATTAGGGAAATAAATTCGGGGATTTACTGCTTTGACCGCGAGGTTTTTCGGATTCTTAAGAATCTTAACCCCGATAATGCACAAGGGGAGTATTACTTAACTGATGTATTGCTGGAATACAGAAAGAACGGACGGCGGGTTTTGGCTCTATTAGCGGCTCAGGAGGAGGATATCTATGGTATCAATGACCGGGCGCAGCTGGCTTTTGCGGAGAGAATACTCCGTCAGCGAAAGTGTCTTGAGGTCATGCTCTCCGGAGTAACCATACTGGATCCGGCCACCACATTCATAGATGCCCAGGTAAAGATTGGATCGGATACTACCATCTTGCCGTTCACCATGATTGAAGGACAGACTGTAATAGGCGAAAACTGTGTGATCGGACCCGGGGCGAGGATCATCTCTTCCCGGATCGGCGACCGGGTTACCATTGATAATTCCAAGATAATTGAGAGCCAGGTGGGCGACGGCTGTGATATAGGACCGTATGCGTACCTCAGACCCGGAACCGAGCTGCACCAGGACGTAAAGGTAGGCGATTTTGTTGAGGTTAAGAAATCCGTAGTGGGCTCAGGCAGTAAAATACCACACCTGGCCTATGTGGGAGATGCAACCATTGGCTGCCATGTCAACGTAGGTGCCGGGACCATTACCTGTAACTATGATGGAGAGAAAAAGCACCCCACAATTATTGAAGATGGGGCCTTCATCGGCAGCAATACCAACCTGGTGGCACCGGTAAGGATTGGAGAAAAGGCCGTTACCGGGGCGGGGTCCACCATTACACGGGACGTACCTCCTTTCTCATTGGGAGTTGAGAGAGCACCGCAAAAGGTTATAGATAACTGGCGTCACCGGAAGAAAAAGCATAACGATGAGTGAGTATCGGGGGGAATGGAGCGGAAATGAATGGTTCAAGGTGGAGACTCAAGGTGTTTTCCGGCAATGCCAATCCGGAACTGGCCCAGGAGATTGCTGAATACCTTGGGGTTCACATCGCGGATTCCAAAGTAAAAACGTTTTCCGACGGGGAAATAAGCGTGGCCATTGACGAAAGCGTTCGCGGGGTAGACGTATACATTGTCCAGCCTACCTGTGCACCGGTCAATGATTACCTGATGGAACTCCTGATCATGATCGACGCTGTTCGCCGGGCTTCCGCAGCCCGCGTTAACGCGGTCATACCCTACTACGGTTATGCTCGGCAGGATCGGAAAACCAGGGCTCGTGATCCAATAACCTCCAAAATGGTGGCGAATCTGATAACCTCAGCCGGAGCCGACCGGGTGATAACTGTGGACCTGCACGCCGGACAGATTCAGGGTTTCTTCGATATCCCTGTTGATCACCTGCCGGGGGTTCCTATGCTGGCGGAGTACTTTCGCAGTAATCCCATGGAGGATGTGGTGGTTCTGTCACCGGATCTGGGCGGTGTGACCCGGGCCCGAGATCTGGCCAATCGCCTGCACGCATCGATTGCCATAATCGACAAATGGCGGCCGGAACCTAATGTGGCCGAGGTTATGAACGTTATTGGTGATATTGAAGGAAAATCGGTTATCATTGTCGATGATATGATAGATACTGCCGGTACCATTACCATGGCGTCCCGCGTTATGCTGGAACGGGGGGCGAAGGAAGTATATGCCTGTGCGACTCACCCGGTGCTGTCAGGACCGGCTCTGGAGCGGCTTTCCGAAGCGCCGTTGCGAGAGATCGTGGTCACCAATACCATTCCCATTCCCAAGGACAAGCGGCTGAAAAACATGACCATCCTCTCTGTAGCGCCGTTGATCGGAGAAGCCATTCTGAGAATTCATGAAGACCTGTCAGTCAGCAAACTGTTTGATTAAGTTTTGCTGGGGCGACAGTTTATGTTCTAAGTTTACGGGATAACTTTAAACCGGAGCGAGAGATATAGGGAAATAGAACCGAGGAGGTGCCGAATTGGCTAAGAGTATAAATCTGGATTGTACAAAGCGGGAGATCTCCACCAAGGGGAAATTAAAAAGCCTGCGTAAGCAGGACATGGTACCGGGGATAATCTACGGGAAGGATGTTTCTCCGCTACCCCTGGCGTTCAGAAGAGCTGATTTGAACAGGGTGTTCCGCGTTAAAGGCGGGCTCTACCGGCTGAATATCAGCGGAGAGAAACCGGCCATGGCACTCCTGCGCGAGGTACAGCGGAAGCCGATGACCGGCGAGATCATCCATGTGGACTTCATGCAGGTAAAGATGACAGAAAAAATTACCGCCATGGTTCCGGTGGTGGTAGTCGGTGAGGAAGAACTGGTGAAACAGGGAGCTATACTGCAGGCCGGCCTCAAAGAGGTCGAAATAGAATGTCTGCCCGGTGATCTGCCCGACAGCCTGCAGCTGGATGTTTCCGGAAAAAGCATGGGAGATACCGTTCTCGTCCAGGACCTCGAACATCCGGAAGGAGTAAGGATCCTGACCGACCTGAATGCCGTGGCTCTGGTTATTTCGCACCCGGCTCGTGAGGCCGAGGAGACCGATAAAACAGCCGAGGCAGCTGGTGGAGACGAAGCAGCTGGAGGCGAAACACCCGGGGAATAGGATGGTATAGGTGAAGTTGATCGTTGGGTTGGGTAACCCCGGCCAGGAATACAAAAACACCCGCCACAATGTGGGTTTTATGGTGGTTGAGGAGCTGGCCCGGGAACTGAGGGTGATTAGGCAGAAGTATGTCCACAGCGGAGTAGTGGCCTGGACCCGGTTTCACGGCGAAACCCTTTTGATCGCCAAGCCGCTTACCTTTATGAATTTATCGGGGAAAGCGGTTCAGCAGATGGTAAAAGCCAACCATATAACCCTCTCGGAATTGATGGTAGTGGTGGACGACCTGGATCTGGAACTCGGAGTCATTCGCCTGCGGGCTCGAGGAGGCAGCGGTGGACATAAGGGACTACAATCCATTATCGATTGCCTGGGAACCCAGGATTTTCCACGACTGCGGGTCGGTATCGGCAGGCCGCCCGGTGAGGACGTTATTGACTGGGTTCTGACCCGGTTCAGCCCGGATGAAGAGACAGTAGTTAAGCCGGCTATCGACCAGGCGGTGAAGGCCTTGAAGCTCTGGCTGGTCTCCGGTATAGAGAAGGCCATGAATCGGTACAACTGACCCTGATAGCCCTGCTTGGCGTTGAACTATCACCAAGTATGGGCTGTTACGTAGGTATAATTAAAAGCCTATCCTTAGTGCTGCGGCAGGCTCCGGTGAATTTCATGCCATCAAAGAATGTTTTTCCCCAGCTTAACGGTTGAAAATCGCGTTTTTTCTACGCTAATATATGGTTTTGCCGCTCAGATTACGGGGCGCTGACCGGCACCCGAAGCCCTGGCTGCAAGCTGGACGCTTTGAAAAGCCTGCATCCTGTAGTCGGCGCGTAAAGCTGTGACCACAGTTCGAGCTCGTAGGCCTGGCAGGCGGGCCTTTTGCTCTCGATGTTCGCAGGAAGGGGAGAATTGATGAATGCGGCATTCATTACAGCTGTAATACTCCTGATATGCGCCGTTTCAAGCAAAGTGCTTTACCGGTTTGGCATACCGATCCTGATATTATTCCTAACCATCGGCATGCTGATGGGTTCGGAAGGCCCCGGCGGGATCTATTTTGACAACGCCGTACTGGCCGAAAACATCTGCAACCTGGCCTTGTTAATAATAATTTTTTCGGGGGGGGTTTGACACCAACTGGAAAGCAGCCCGGCCGGTTGCTCTGGCTTCCGGAATCTTGGCCACATTGGGAGTCTTTCTTACTGCCGCGTTTGTAGGAATTTTTACCCACTTTGCTCTGGGGTTTACCCTGCTAGAAGGGATGCTGTTGGGTTCCATCATCTCTTCAACGGATTACGCTTCGGTCTTTGCTATCCTGCGGTCGCAGCAGTCCGACCTGAAGAGCAATCTGGCGCCAATGCTCGAGATGGAAAGCGGCTCCAACGACCCGGCGGCTTATATGTTCACTGTTATCTTTCTCGGTCTGTTGACCGGTGAAAGTCAGAATATCGGGTTATTGCTGTTAACCCAGATTGCCGTCGGAACCTTCTTTGGCGTGGTTGTGGGCAAGGCGGCGGTATGGCTCATAAACAACATAAATCTTGATATCGACGGTCTTTATCCGATTATGGTCATCGGGATGGCCTTATTGACGTACTCCGGAGCCGGCATGCTTGGGGGGAACGGTTTTTTGGCCGGCTATATTACAGGAATAATTATGGGGAACAGCAGGCTGGTAAAAAAAGTGAGCCTGGTTCGATATTTTGACGGGCTGTCCTGGTTGATGCAGATCCTGCTGTTCATGACCTTGGGATTGCTGGTCTTTCCCTCCCAGCTGTTGAGCGTAGTTGTCGCGGGTGTTCTCGTCGCCATATTCTTAATTTTCGTTGCGCGTCCGTTAGTTGTATTCCTGGTGCTGAGCGTCTTTAAGCGACCGTTTAATGAACAACTGCTGGTATCCTGGGTAGGATTTCGTGGTGCGGCCTCCATCGTTTTTGCTACCTATCCTTTGACAGCGGGTCTGCCCGTGGCTGAACAGATCTTTAATATAGTTTTCTTTGTGGCTTTGGTATCGGTTTTGCTGCAGGGGACCCTCTTTATACCGATCGCCAAGAAGCTTGATCTGGTGGAACCGGAAGGGACCGTATTCCGGACCTTTACCGATTACTCGGGAGATATATATGCTGAACTGCTGGAAGTGATGATCCCTGAAGGCAGTCCCTTGGCCGGGAAAGCTATCATGGATCTTGATATACCTCCGAACGTATTGATTATGATGATTAAACGGGAGGGAAAGATAATTACGTGCCGGGGTAAAACAATCCTGCGGGAGGGAGATACTCTTATGATGGCCGGAGACCACGAGGTGCTGCTGGAAATAGATGCCTGGGCCCGGAGTCCGCAGGATAATTCCCTGACTAAGCCGGAATAAGCTGTTGAGATTGTTTCCTGGTGAGCACATTCGACTGCAGCAATTGGTATATTATAAATAGGGCGCAAAGACGGGCCGTCCATGTTGGCATAGATACGGCCCGGGTTCAATATAATTCAGGTATAGCCAGTGGGCTGTTCCGGGGACAATAGATCCAGGAGGAAGAGCCCACATGAAGATATATTATATCTGCGAGAGCTGCCAGGAGGTTTTTTACGAAGGCAAACTGGGCGATGAAGAGGGTATCCTTACAGTTGATGCCCTGTGCCCGGATTGCACCGAGGAGTTATATCCTGCAGGAGAAATGAGATTTACCAATCATTTTTATTCGTAATAAGAAAAATCAAATGGTTTAACCGGTGGAGGTCCTTACATCAGGACGTCCACCCTTTGTCGTTGGAGGAGGGTTGGCCGTGTCGGTGGTTCAACAGGTCGCCGAGACGCTACAGCGGGGCAACAACTGCCTTTTAAGCGGGTTGGATGGCTCGTGCAAAACCTATGTAATATCGCAACTGATGCAGAGCCTGGGGAGAAAACTTGTTTTCATGACCGGCGAAATTGAACAGGCTTATGATGCCGCCCGTTCCCTGCGCGGTATCCTGGGCAACGATGCCGTCAAGGTCCTGCCCCCCAGAAATTATATTGCCCGGGAGTCGGAGGCCTATTCTCACGATAACCTGGAACGGATGACATTTTTCAGCGAGATACTGGAACACCCCCGAAGAACCGAAGTCCTGGTCATGTCGGCCCCGTCACTGCTCTTCGAAACCATTGCTCCCGATCTCTACCAGGCATCAGCCGTCAGGCTCACCATAGGCGATGCTGTTGATATGACTCAGCTGCTGGCCCGGTTGGTTGATAGCGGTTATCGACGGCAGGCCCTGGTCGAAGGGCCGGGGCAGTTCTCAGTCCGGGGGGGGATCATTGACATTTTCCCGGTCAGAATGAGTGAACCGGTACGGGTGGAGCTGTTTGGGGATGAGGTTGATTCCCTGCGTCGTTTCGCGCCCGAAACCCAGCGATCTACCGGGAAGCTGAGAAGCGTTACCATCTGGCCGGTTCGGGAGGTTCCGGGAGGAGGGGGGAGGGTATGGCAATACCTGGCGGATGATTGGCCTCTATGGATTGATGACCCCGTTCAATTACGGGAGGCCTGGCAGACCTACCTGCGCCGTTACCGTAACTTCCTGCGCCAGACGCGCAGCGAGACGGGAGCCGAGCGGATTAAAGTCTTCGAGTGGGATGAGTTTGAATGTGAACTGCGGCGGCGTCCGGCGGTTTACCATTCCTTCTTTGCCCGCAGTCTTCCCGGGGAAATACCGGTACATATGCGGCAGCACATCGCCCAGCATGAGTGTGAGCCTCTTTGGGTAAAGCCCCACCAACTGCGCCGGAGCATCCAGGAATGGCAATCCCGGGGATGGAAGGTAACCCTGGCGATACCGGAAAAAAAGGTACAGGATAATATTCGGCGGGATCTGGAAGAGAATATGGTGACCGCCGGTTACCAGTTTGTACGGTGGCGTCTGGAACGCGGGTTTGTCAGCTCAACCCTGGGAGAGGTCCTGGTGACAGGAAAGGAACTGGGGCGAAAGAGGAGCGGCCGTTATCATAAGGCGGCCGGGGGTCCGGGAGTAGGTCTGTCCGAGCTGGCCATTGGTGATTATGTAGTCCACGAAAATCACGGGATTGGGATTTTTCAGGGAGTTTCCCAGCAGGAGATCGATGGTATCAAAAAGGAGTACCTTACTATCCAATATGCCGGCACCGACCGGCTGTACCTGCCCATTGATAAACTGGGTCTGTTGACGAAATACAACGGGGGCGGCGAGCCGCGGCTCAATCGGCTGGGAGGCAGCGAGTGGGAACGTACCAAAAAGAGAGTTCAATCATCGATCCGGGAAATGGCCCGGGAACTGCTGGAACTGTACAGCGCGCGGGAAAAGATACGGGGTTACGCATTCACGCGGGATAACCCCTGGCAGAAGGAATTTGACGAGGGGTTTGAATTTGAGGAGACTCCGGACCAGGACCGGGCAATTCGCGAGGTTTTTTCCGACATGGAAAAACCTCGCCCTATGGACCGACTGGTGTGCGGGGATGTTGGTTATGGCAAGACAGAAGTGGCTATGCGGGCGGCTTTCAAGGCCATTATGGACCGTAAGCAGGTAGCGGTGCTGGTCCCCACCACCATACTGGCCGAACAGCACTACCGCACCTTTACCAAAAGGTTTACGCCCTACCCGGCGGTTATCGAGATCCTGAGCCGGTTTCGCACCGTGTCGCAGCAGAAGAGGGTCATTGAGGGTCTGCGCCGCGGGGTGGTTGATATTGTGATCGGTACTCACCGCTTGCTCTCCCGTGATGTTCAGTTTAGGGACCTGGGACTCCTGATTATCGATGAGGAGCACCGCTTTGGGGTGCGGCAGAAGGAGAGGATCAAGACCCTGGCCCGGGCGGTAGATGTCATGAGCCTAACGGCTACCCCCATTCCCCGGACCCTGCACATGGCCCTGACGGGACTGCGTGACCTCTCGGTCATCGAAACCCCGCCCCCGGAGAGGTACCCCATCAACACCTATGTCATGGAGTACAACCCGGATCTGGTGAGAGAAGCGATTCTTGCGGAGGTGGGCAGGGGAGGCCAAGTCTTCTATCTCCATAACCGCATCAACAACATGGAGCGAGTTAAGCACGAACTGGAATTGATGCTTCCGGACCTTGCTATTGATATGGCCCATGGCCGTATGGAGGAAAAGGAACTGGCTGCCGTTATGAACCGCTTCATGGATGGGGAAACCAGCGTTCTGGTGTGTACTACCATCATAGAATCGGGCCTCGATATGCCCAACGTAAATACACTGATCGTTGACGAGGCTGATCGATTGGGCCTCGCCCAGCTCTACCAGATCAGGGGACGGATTGGCCGTTCCAACCGGGTGGCTTACGCCTATCTGACCTATCGCCCTGATCGCTCCATAACCGAGACGGCGCAGAAACGACTAAATGCCATCCGGGAGTTTACCGAACTGGGCTCCGGCATGCGCATTGCCCTCCGGGATCTGGAGATAAGGGGAGCCGGCAACATCCTGGGACCGGAGCAGCACGGCTACATTGAGGCGGTAGGATTCGACCTCTACTGCCGGCTTCTGGAGGAAGAAACCGCTAAAACCCGGGGCGAGCCCCCTTTACGTGTGGAGATGCCACAGCTGGATATCAAAGTGGACAGCTACATCCCGGATACCTATATCGAAGACCCGGGTTTGAAGATCCAGGTTTACCGCCAGGCCATGATGGCTGCCACCCTGTCGGAGATTACAGAAATTGAAAAAGGCCTACAGGACCGGTTCGGAACACCGCCGCCGCCGGTGCAGAATCTCCTGCGGATTTCCCGCCTGCGGTTGACGGCGCGGGACAAAAGCATCAAACACATCAATACGGATAAACGGCAGATTGAGCTGACCCTGGAGAACCCGCTGGGGGCTCGGGCGGAAGGGCTCGCCGGGCTGCAGCAGAAATACGGATTCAAAATCAGCGTAACCAATCAGAATACCCTGGTCCTAAAATCGAGCCGGGGACTATCGCTGGAGGCCCTGGAGGATCTCCTGGAGGTTATTTAGGAAAACACCAGCCGCAGTATTCCCAGAACCACATCAGAGACCAATCCCATGATCGCCACCGGACTGGGCAAGGGGACCTTTAGAGCCAGTAAGACACTCAGGGTAAAACCGAGCAGCCATATACAGCCGGCGGTGATCAACTCGCGCCACGCTTCTTCCCTTACTAAAGGGAGAGTTTCATAGACTGCCATGGATAGAAAAGCAACAGTTATCAGGAAGATGCTCATGTAAAGGCTCATTTACCGATTCCGTATCCTTCTTAAGGTTAATCCGCTTGTCTTCAAGGTGGCGAATACCTCTACCTCTACTTTCAGGGTGGGGAAGATCTCGTCCCAGTTGTCTTTCATGACCTGCCACTCCCGGGGATAAGCGTTGTGAACGGCGCGGCCCAAACCAAGAATATCGGATTCAAGATCTTCCTGAGCAGCCTGCAAAGCTGCCAGAACCTCGTTGCGCACGGCTGCAGCGAACCGGCGTTCCAGGCTGTCCCATAGTTCAGAATCGCCCAGGAACTGGATTTCCTCCTGGGTTTCGCCAAAAGAACCCTCAACGTCGATCCTGATTTTTATTACTGGGCGGCCGTCAATCATCTGCGGTGTAATCTTCCGTCCGGTTCGTCTGATTTCCAGGCTGATAAGGCGTTCTTCCGCTTGCGGATTCTTGATTACTATTATTCCGCTCCTGACTTTCCCTCTAACCCACAAAACGCCGCGGCTCTGGCGATCGTTTAGCCAGCCCACCAGCTGATTTCCTTTAAAGGCACCCAGGCCCGATATCCGTGCGGTGTGCGAAATCGTTACCTCGCGGAGCACACCCTGCTCGGGTTCGTGCCTGGGCCGGTGAACTACTTCCGCCGCACCCAGTACCGGTTCCAGTCCCTCAGTTTCCAACTCCCGGCAAAATTCCAATGCCGTGGGAACCCAGGAGGTTGATTTCCTGGCCGCGACCACCTTGCCAATTTCATCAAAGCCCCGATTAGGCTGGCGTTCCAACTCAAACCTGGCTGACATGATCTCATCGAGAGTAGTTCCTTTTACCACCATCAGGTGTGTACCCATACGAGGTTCCTGGTCCCGGTTATAAAAATCCAATACCTGGGTTATGCTGTCCTCTTCCCGGGCTAATTTCTCGCCGATCAGCAGCACCCGGTCGTAGACCCAGAATATCTGCCGGGGAGACTCGCTGGCGAGGTTGCGTGCCAGGGGAACCCGAACCGTCCCTTCTCTTAAAACCTCATAGGCTAAATCCAGTATGATTGCTTCGGCCAGGGCCGGAAAAGGAACCCCCTCCCGTTGAGCGGCGATGGATACTGCCAGGTTTGTAGGGATCATCTCCTGATGAAAGGTGACCGCTACTACAAAGAAACTCGGCAGCAAGAGAGCGATAAAGAAGAGGAATAAACGCAGCATCCGCAGGAGACTGCCGATTGGAGACCGTTCAAAGTAGTCATCAGGGGCTGACAGGAACATGAATAGGTTGCATGGTACAATGAGAGCAAAAGGGGTCCCCTCCGTAAGAATCGCTATTCGGCCTTCCAACAGTGCGCCTACCACCCGATCGACTCTTTCGGTACGCAGGATGGTAGGAAACGGGGACAGGGGAGCATCTTCGATGTATTCTTCCAGCTGTCCGGATTCTTGAATACTATCGATCGAGATGCGGTCAACCCGGTCACGCACCTCCTGCACTACATCATCTCCGGCTACCCCCGCGATATATACAATGGAAATGGTCGTTCGGCCGATAGCCCCGATTGTGCGTTCCTCAATGCGCAGCCGGGGATCGCGTATGTGTCTGCGGAGGATGCTGGTATTGGTCCGCGTGGTTTCGACAAAACCTTCCTTAGCACCACGTATAGTTGGTTCAGTTGTGGGTGATTCGATGTTCCTTTGTCTCCAGCCCTTGACGTCGGCTATCAGGGCCAGGTTATTGCCGTCTACCATGATAGCCGAGTTGCCGAAGCAGATCTCTTTCAGCAGATCTTCCATCCGCCCCACTTCGGACAGTTCATCCTTGGCGATTAAGCGAGATTTCAGCTGGCTGTAGATTTTTACTGGAGAGGGTTCATCCAAAGGAGGCCAGTCGGAAAACACGCCAATCGGCCTGAGTATACCTTGAGTAACCATTTGGTCGTCGACCAGTCCGTCGATATGTACCACCAGTATTTCAAGATCAGAGTAGGCCCCGAATTTTATCTTGCGGATCACCAGGTCGGAACTGTAACCGAAAGCCTCTTGAAGCCTTTTTTCGTTGTCGGATATGCGGGTGCTGATATCTCCGGAAGCAAGAACCTCCGGTTCCAGGGAGGGGTAAGCCGAGTATTCCCCGGGCGTGCCGGACTGTTTGCTTTTGCGGAAAATCCTGAATCGACCTCTCATCTTACCTGCACTCCGTATTCATCACAACCGTTATTCGCTCTGGCCGGACAGTTCGTAGTTTTTTAACAACCGAGCCGCTTTCCATAGCGGGTCCATCTGTAAACAGGCCTAAAGAAGGGCCTGCTGCACACCTGACCCTGCGTTTATGCGGATTGCATTCATTATTGTCCTGGTTTAAGATCTGCGGTTGCCTGCCTTTTTATGCATTTTTCCCCAAACAGAGGCAATAACATATCTGGCGAACTGCACACCCAAAGTGAATAAATGGGGATTATGGGTTATATACTATCAGTGAGTAAGAGAACCATATCAATGAAAAAAAGGAGGGATAGACCTAGTGAAAGCAACAGGCATCGTACGGCGGATTGATGACCTGGGGCGTGTGGTAATCCCCAAAGAGATTAGGAGAACCCTGCGCATCAGAGAAGGAGACCCCCTTGAGATTTTTGTCGACCGCGAGGGAGAAGTAATTCTCAAGAAATATTCACCGATCGGGGAGCTGGGGGACTTTGCCAAGGAATATGCAGACTCCCTGCATGAGGCCATCGGACACATTGCCCTGATTGCTGACCGGGACAACATTATTGCAGTAGCCGGAGCACCCAAAAAGGAGTTCCTTAACAAGGCCATCGGTCCCGGCGTGGAAAAAACTCTGGAAGAACGCAAAGTGGCAGTTATAAACGATCTTAAAGAGCATCCCCACTGTAAACAGTGCCCGGTTAATGAAGCTGAAGGTGGTTGTAAAGTGACCGCTGAGGTGATCGCCCCTATAATTTCCCAGGGAGACCCTATCGGGGCAGTCATTATCATGTCAAAGGATGCGGGTGTTAAAATGGGAGAACTGGAGGTCAAACTGGCCGAAACCGCAGCCGGGTTTCTGGCAAAACAGATGGAACAATAACCCTGGCAGCAGCTAACGGCCTTGCAAAAGGCCGTTTTTTTGACTTGATATTGCGTGCCGGGTGTGAGCACGGCGCCTGGAGGCAGGTGTCCTTCCAGCAAGAATCGGTCGGTTAGTGATCAAAGGGCCGGCGTTCTTATGGGGAACGGCCGGTAACACTTTCACCCATCCGCGGATATTGATCCGGCACAGGAATTTTTACGTTTTCCCAGGGCGATAATGATACAATACACTCAGGGTCTGTCGGGCTTCTCATAAGTTGGTGGTTGCAGCGGACCTGTACCAAGTGGAAATCGGAGAGGAGATATTGAACAGGAAAAGCTTTCTCAAAGGTGCCTTCATCCTGGGAGCAGCCGGCGTGGTCAGCAAGCTCCTGGGGGCTGTGTACCGGATACCTTTGGCCCGACTGCTGGGCGGTGAAGGGATGGGCCTTTACCAGATGGCCTATCCCATTTATACGACTATACTGGCCTTGGCTACGGCTGGGGTGCCGGTGGCCATTTCGATTATGGTAGCCCGCAAAGAATCGGCCGGTTTAAGCGGGGACAGCCGTAGAATCTTCCGGGTATCATTTATACTGCTGTTTGTAGTCGGGCTCTTCCTGTCGACAGCCGTCTTTTTGTCAGCCGATTTTTTGGCCGGAGAAGTGCTGCGCCAGCCTAAGGCCTTTCTACCCATTGCCGCCGTGGCCCCGGCTATATTTTTTGCCGGGATGCTGTGTGTTTTTCGCGGCTATTTCCAGGGCCATCAGTGGATGGTACCTACTGCTGTATCCCAGGTTGTAGAACAGATTTTCCGGGTCGCTTTTGTGCTGATCCTGGCCTTCTGGCTTTTTCCTCGAGGGCTGGACATGGCCGCAGCCGGGGCTACCTTCGGCGCGGTAATTGGAGCAGCCGCCGGCCTGATTATTCTAATCATATTCTACTTAAAGTTTCGCAGACGTCCGGTACCGGGTGAGACCCTGAGGTACTCACGTGAATCCTCCCGCCAACTGGCGGGAGAGCTGATTAAACTGGCGGTGCCGGTATCACTGGGGGCTATGGTGGTGCCCCTGGTGCAGATGCTGGATGCGGTTATTGTGCCCACGCGCTTGATATCGTCCGGTTTCTCCGTGTCGCGGGCTACTGAATTATACGGGCAATTGTCGGGCATGGCTTCGGTGCTCATTAATCTTCCCACCATCTTTACCATAGCCATTGCCACCAGCCTGGTGCCGGCCGTGGCCGAGGCGGTATCGATGCAAGACAAGCCCGTGGTACGACAGCGGATCAATGAAGGCCTCAGGGTGGCGATGCTCTTGGCCCTGCCTTCGGCCGCCGGTCTCTGCGTCCTGGCTTATCCGATAACCGATCTCCTCTTTGCCGCCCCCGAAGCCGGCATACCTCTGGCCTATCTGTCTTTTTCGGTGATTGTTCTGGCCCTCTTCCAGGTAACCAGTGCCTCACTGCAGGGTATGGGGCACCCGGAAATACCTCTGCGGCACCTGATAATTACCGGAGCCCTTAAAATTTTTTTCAACTATTATTTAACCGGAATAGTCTATCTGAATATAAAAGGCCCGGCTATAGGCACGAACCTGGCGTTTCTGGCGGGGTCCGCTCTTAATATGGTTGAACTGGCCCGCCGCACCGGGGTTCGTTTTGAATGGAGACGTTTTATTAAACTGGCCCTCGTAACTGCGGTCATGGGCGTGGTAGTTACTCTGTCCTATGATACCCTGGTTTTCCGGGGGGTCTATTCGCACTTTGCCACCCTGGTGGCGATTGCCATAGGGGTAGGTGTTTACGGGGTGGCCCTCCTGGTCACAAAGGAGTTGGACCTGGTGCTTATACGGCGGCTGTTGAGATTTGGTAGAGGTGGTTGATGACATGACTGGCAAGGCTGTTCAAGAACTGGTGCAGACTATGAGGATCTTATTATCACCGAAGGGGTGTCCCTGGGACCGGGAACAGAACCATAATTCCTTAACCAGGTATCTGATAGAGGAGACCTACGAGGTAATTGAGGCTATCGGTGAGGGCGACATGGATAAACTGCGGGAAGAATTGGGAGACTTATTACTGCAGGTGGTGTTCCACGCCGCTCTGGCCGAGCGTTCCGGTCACTTCAATCTGGATGACGTAGCCGATACCGTGAACCAAAAAATGATAAACCGGCACCCCCATGTTTTCGGGATGATGGAGATCAACACCAGCGATGAGGTAATGCAGAACTGGGAAGGTTTTAAGCGCGAAGAAGGTAAAACTTCAATTCTGGAGGGCATACCAAGGATACTTCCTGCTCTTCTGCGGGCGTACAAGCTCCAGGAAAAAGCTCAAAGGGTTGGCTTTGACTGGCCGCAGATAGGCGGGGCTCTGGAAAAGCTGCGGGAGGAAATCGACGAATATGTTGCCGCTTACCGGAACAATGATTTTGACCGGAAAGAGGATGAGATGGGCGATATCCTGTTTGCAGTGGTAAACATTGCGCGGATGTCGGGAGTAGAACCGGAACAGGCCCTGCAGAGATGCAACGATAAGTTTACCCGCAGGTTTCAATTTATAGAAGCACATCTGCGTGAAGAGGGATGTTCCCTGGAAGATGCAGGTCTGGATAGGATGGACAGCCTGTGGAATGAGGCGAAAAAGCGGGGGTTGTAACAAGTACAGTTCCCCATCCAGGTTTGGGTGTTTCCTGGCGAATCTGGGACTATAGAACTATTTTTGTCTGGAAAAGCAGGAAATTATTAATTAATAGAGAATAGGCTCTAAAGCAAACCCCAATTTTCGTCAAAGGAGGGTAATGGATGAACAAAACCGAATTAATCAGTGATGTGGCAAGCAGAGCCAGTATGACCAAAAAAGATGTGGAAAAAGTGGTAAGCGCTCTTTTTTCATCGATTGAAGAAACCTTAAAAAGGCAGGAAAAAGTTCAGTTGGTCGGGTTTGGTACTTTCGAAGTACGCGATCGTAAGCCACGCACTGGGCGCAATCCTCAAACCGGAGAAGAAATCAAGATACCAGCCAGCAGAGTTCCAGCTTTTAAGGCCGGCAAGAATCTTAAAGACGCCGTTGTGTAATGCGTCTGGATAAGTACCTCAAGGTTTCGCGGCTCATAAAGCGGCGCACGGTAGCCAAGGAGTTTGCGGAAAATGAGAGGATAACAGTTAACGGCCGGGTAGCTAAACCATCCACGAAAGTCAACGTGGGTGATATACTGGCAATTCAAATGGGCGGACGTCGGATTACCGTTGAGATACTGGACTTAAAAGACAATATAAAAGCCGGCGAAGCAAAGTCACTATACCGGATTGTTAACGAAGAACCACCTCGTGTTTGAGGTGGTTTTGTTTTATTTTGCCTTCTTTCCATTTGGCCTCTCTGCCACTCCCATCACATATTGGAGCCTTTGTCTACATATATTTTCTTAGTAGCCAGAACCGGGCATTGAGAATTATCCGGTATTGATCCGGGTAATCTGCCAATGAGTGGTTACGACGCCTTAGGTCCTTGACTTCTTAGCGGAGAGGAGGAATCACAATGCAGGCCCACTGTCTTACGCTCAGCAATCGCGAGGTCCTGGAAGCGACCGGGGTAGTATTTGTTAACAGTTTTGATGACCGTGAGGTTATTCTGGACACCACCCATGGTTCCTTGTGTTTGCGCGGAGAGGAACTGCATATCAGCCAGCTCAGTCTGGATGAGGGCAAGGTGGTGGTTCAAGGGAAACTGGCGGTAATCGAGTATAAATCACCGGGCAAGAGTATTAAAGGGAGAGGGAAGAGTCTGGCGGAGAGGATCTTGAAGTGATACAGGAGGCCTTGTAGAAAAAATGTGGATTCAGGCCTGGGAGTTTTTGCTTACCGCCGCCATCGGACTCATTGTTGCCGGCCTCTTTCATTTCCATCAAAACAATATCAAGCATTTTCCCATCCAGGGTATCTGGTTATGGGTGTTTGATCTCTGTGTTTGGCTGGTGGTTATACCGCTGGTTTTTGCCGGGCTGCTCCTGATTAATCAGGGTGAAGTGCGTTTTCACACTTTTCTGGCCCTGTTTTTGGGCGGCGTTGTGTACATGGCCTACTTGAAGCCGCTGCTGCATCGTCCGGTGGAATTGGCCTCATTATTCACCGTGAAATCTTTCCGGGCTGTTCTGTCACTCCTCGTCATTCCTTGGCGTTTCTTCAAATCGGGTTCACCCCCGGGAGATGGTGAATAGCCCCCCTGAAATATTAGGGTCTTGGATCTGATACCGGCATACAGTGAAGAAAACTTTTGACAGGAAATTATTAAGAATGTAATATATTTATACACAGATTGTGGACATATTGTGGATAATCCTGGAGAGCAAGGATGCAGATTGAGATTCGGGGTCTGGAAAAGCTGAGCTTCAGGGAAAGACAGGTAGTAGCACTTAAGGAAATGGGCCGAAAAAACGAAGAGATAGCCCGGATCCTGAACATAACCAGCAGTACGGTGGCAACCCTGCTTAACCGGGCCCGGGGAAAGGGTTATGAGGTCGTGATCGTCATACCGGGACAGGCTCTCGGGATTTACGAGGTGGATGATGAGGACCAAGCGGACTAAACCAAGGAAACAAAAAGCCGGACTGTTTAATTTAAGGTGGCTGGCAGTTTTTCTGGTAATCTGTTCGTTTTCTTTTGGCTCTCAGGCAGTAACCATATGGAAGATGAAGCAGGAGATCAAGTCTCTAACTCTAAAAAAGGAAGAGTTAATTGAGGAGAACATGCATTATCAGTCTCACCTGCAGGAAGTGCAATCCGACGAGATGCTTGAGAAATTGGCCCGGGAAGAACTCGGTATGATTAAACCCGGCGAAAAGGTGCTGGTAGAAGTACTTCCCCAGTAAAATAATCAAAATAATTGACATCGTTGGATTTTGTTCTATACAATAATATAGGAATTCTATTGAACGTTTTGGGGGGGCCTTTTTCTCAAATGCCAACCGAACAAAAAGATATCATTCCAGGGCAGATTACGGAAGGCGTTGTTCAAGGGACCACGAAGTTCGGGGCTTTTATTCAGTTGGAGAACGGAACTGTTGGGTTGGTGCACATTTCCGAAATAGCCGATACTTATGTTCGTGATGTTAAAGATTACCTGCAGGAAGGAGACCGCGTGCGGGTCAAGGTGCTAAATGTCCGGGAGGGCAAGGTAGGTCTCTCCATCAAGCAGGCCCGTGAAACGGAACGTCCCAGAAAAGATAAAGGAGATCTGGATGATAAGCTTAGCCGTTTCTTCAAGGAAAGTGATGAACGGCTGCAGTCACTGAAACTTACCAAAGAACCCAGGAGACGGAATAGAGGCTTTTCAGACACTCCCTGAGGAGTGTCTTTATGTCTTTATATAGTAGAGAATGTTTCGAATGAGGCAGGGGACATGCAACCTCTGCCTCAATGTATATAATCCGCCGGCGTTCTACAGATGGGGGGGGTTTGGTGAGATATGCGGCCTGTGATGTAGGAACCAATTCCTGCCGACTGCTGGTGGCTGAGGTTGGGGAAGAGGAAAAAATAAGAATAGTGTTGAAGGAAGTTGTTACCACCCGCATTGGAGAGGGAATGCATGTAAGCGGCTGGTTACAGCCCGGGGCAATCAACCGCACCCTGAACTGCCTGGATTCGTTTATTGATATAATGCGTCGCTGTCAGGTAACGGAGAGAGTGTTCGTGGCTACCAGCGCCGTACGCGACGCCATTAACCGCGATGATTTCATTGTTCTTGCCGAAGAAAGGATTGGTATGCCCATCCAGGTGCTTGACGGTAAGCGGGAAGGAGAACTGAGCTACCAGGGAGCGAAGGCCGGGTTGGGTCTCAGAGCCAATCCCCTGCTGGCTGACGTGGGTGGAGGCAGCACGGAAATAATTCTTCAGCGCCGGGGGATAAAGTCCTTTAGCATTAACGTGGGGGCGGTTAGAGCCTGGGAAGCAGATTGGAACGAGAATGAGATAAAGACTAGGCTCGCGGCGGGAATCCCAAAGGGCATAAAAGCAAAATCAAACCCCCTGGTCCTGGTCGGAGGAACCGCTACCTCGCTGGTGGCCATGAAAAAAGGTATGACCGAGTACGATCCCGAACAGGTGCAGGGCGAAATACTGTCTTTGCCGGAAATAAGCTCATACTATACCCGACTTGATCAGCTTACCCTGGAGGAGAGGAAGGTTATACCGGGATTGCAGCCGGAGAGAGCCGATATCATAGTTAAAGGCACGCTGATAATCAAATGCCTGATGGAACTCTTGGAACGACAGGAAGCCTTGGTCAGTGACAGCGATCTGCTGGAGGGCCTGATTCTGACGCTGCATAACAAACGCAGCGGACAGGGTTGACAGCCGAACCGTCGGGATAGAACAATGATCGAAACCACGTATTCGCCGCCGGCGGGTGACGAGCCGCAACCAAGTTTGGTTTACGTCCCAGGCGGGACTATTTGCCCTGGATGGCGAAATACCGGCATCGCAGCCTGGAGGCCGCATATGCCGGCTGTCCCGCTCAAAGAAAAATGAGCTGCGGGGATGCAGGCGGAGAACATTGGAGCGAGCCGGACGATACCAAATATACTCAGCCCGCATAATACACCTTAAGACGTTTCCCCCGTCACCAACTAATCGAAAAAGACCACCTCACCAGAGCCGAGATGGTACTTGGCTCCCAACACCGTAAGCCGACCTTCGTCCACGAGGTGTTTTACCACCGGACTTTTTCTCAGGACCTCCAGTGTGGCTCTGACATTCTCATCGGCTGCCTTTTCACACAGTTCACGGCCATCTATGCCCATCGCGCGCACCTTGTCAACTGCGGGGCGAATCAGAGTGGTAATACTCCCGATACTTCCCGGCGGCTCCCCGCCTTCAACCGTGGCTTGAACCGCGCCGCAGTTTTCATGTCCCAAAACCACAACCAGGGGGGTGTGGAGGTGATCTACGGCGTACTCAACACTGCCCAGGGATACTGAGTCCAGGACATTACCTGCTACCCGAACTACAAACAGGTCTCCCAGAGCCTGATCAAACACCAACTCCGGGGGGACCCGCGAATCGGAACAGGTAATTATCACTGCGAACGGATGCTGCCCGTTAACCAGCAGGTCTTCTCTCTTATCCCTCCCCAGGTTTTTGGGGTACAGGTTTCCGGTTACAAACCGGCGGTTTCCTTCAACCAGGTTGTTGAAGGCGGCAGTGCCGGAGATAGATGGACGTCCGTTATGGTGACTCAATGGCGATACCTCCAATAACATTTTTGTGTTCGTTCCATTATTCGACAAAACACCTTTACTAACCTTAATATATAATAAGTAAAGGGTTGAAAGAAATACCCCTCTCCCATCAGCAGGAAACTGAGTAAAATCGTCGAATCCCGTAAAGGGCAGAGTAAAAGGGGAGGTGACGGCCAGGCTGATGGCCGTCTAATCATGATATTTATTTCACAAAGGAGGTGATAAGTATGGCCAATTTCCAGGATATCATCGGAGCATTTAGGGACAAACCCGGAGGTATTATTGAGGCTTACCATGCCCTCCAGAAGGAATTTAATTACATTCCTAAGCCGGCAGTTGCAGAAGCGGCCAGGGTTTTTGGGATTTCGGAGGCCCAGGCGTATGGAGTGGCAACCTTTTATTCGTATTTGGCGACGGAGCCAAGAGGTAAGTATATAATACGCATTTGTGAAAGTGCTCCTTGTCACATAGCGGGCGCTGATCAGGTGATTAAGGCGTTCGAAAGGCACCTGGGCATCAAAATCGGGGAGACCACTCCTGACGGCAGGTTCACCCTTGAGTTCGCCGAGTGTGTCGGTCAATGCCAGGAAACGCCGGTAGTGACCATTAACAGTGTCCCCTATGTCGGGATTACTCCCGAGGATGTCCCTGCGGTGTTGGACAAGTGCAGGTAATCGTATAGGGAGGGAAGAGAATGGGAAAAGAAATGAGAATTGTACTGCGCAATGCCGATAAGATCGATCCCAACAGCATAGACGACTATATTAAAGCTGGCGGGTATCGAGCTCTGGAAAAGGCTCGGGGCATGGAACGCAAGGCCTTGATTGAAGAGGTTAAAAAGGCGAACCTGAGAGGCCGCGGGGGAGCAGGTTTTAACGCAGGAATGAAGTGGAGCTTCGTTCCGCCTGCAGAGGTCACGTATGTGGTCTGCAACCTGGACGAGGGTGAGCCCGGAACCTATAAGGATCGGACCATTGTACAACAGGACCCGCATACCCTCTTGGAAGGGATGGCCATCTGTGCCCATGCCATTAACTCCAAAAAAGGTTTTATCTACTGCCGCGGAGAGTACCCGTATGTGGTGGAACACCTGAACCGCGCCATTGACCAGGCACGAAAAAAGGGTGTTCTGGGAGACTTTGATATTGAGGTGCGGATGGGCGGAGGAGCCTATGTTTGTGGAGAGGAAACCGCACTGATCGAATCCATTGAAGGACACCGCGGTGAACCCCGATTTAAGCCCCCATTTCCGGGTGTGGCCGGATTATGGAACCAGCCAACGGTGGTTAACAACGTGGAAACGTTTGCCAACCTGCCGGAGATAATAAATCGGGGGCATGAATGGTTTACGTCAATAGGTGCAACCGGCTATCCGGGGACCAAGGTTTTAACCCTATCCGGAGATGTGGTTAACCGTGTAGCCATCGAGGTGCCTACCAATACAACCATTCGCGAGGTCATATACGATTTCGGGGGCGGAATCAGGGACGGCAAGAAGTTTAAGGCGGTACAGATAGGGGGGACATCAGGCGGTTTCATTCCGGAGTCGCTGCTGGATACCCCTATAGACTTTGATTCCATGAGAAATATTGGGGCAACACTGGGGACTGGAGCAGTATTCGTGATGGACGAGACGAGAGATATAGTGGATATAGTGACTCGAATTGCCAAGTTTTTCGAGCATGAATCTTGTGGTAAATGCAATCCCTGTCGGGAAGGCACCTTCCGTAACTTTAAGATCATGACGAAGATCAACCGGGGAATGGCTACTGACCAAGACATCGAAAACATGACCCTGCTGTGCAAGGTGATGCAAAAGGCCTGTTTGTGTGGTTTGGGACAGGCCGCTCCAGGACCGATAACTACCACCTTGCAGCACTTCCGTCATGAATATGAGCGCAAGCTCTTAGCTTAAAGGAAGGGAGGAGAGTTAAATGGTTACACTTACCGTTAATGGTAGACAGATTAAGGCCCCGAGGGGCAGCACCATACTGGAAGCTTGTCGCTTAAACGGGATCGAGATACCGACCCTGTGCTATGATCCTGATCTCAGGCTGGCTGGCTCATGCCGTATGTGTCTGGTTGAAGCCAAGGGCCGTCCGCTGTTTCTGGCCTCTTGTGTAGCGCCTGCTGAAGACGGCATGGTAATAGAGACTGAGAGTCAGGATATCGTTGAAGCACGCCGGGTGGTTTTGGAACTGTTGGCCGCGCGCCACGAATTCAACTGCCAGACCTGTGAGAAAAACGGCGACTGCAAGTTCCAGGACTATTGCTACCAGTACGGGGTTAAGGAAACACGTTTTACCGACGGGGGACGCTACGTTTACCCCATTAATGACCCCAATCCGTTTATCGAGAGGGATTACAATAAATGTATTATGTGCACTCGTTGTGTGCGTGCCTGTGAAGAGATCACCGTGGCCCGAGCCATCAATGTCAAAGACCGCGGCCACAATGCCAAGATTGCCACAGCCTTCGACGGGCACTTGGCAGATTCGCCCTGTGTATTCTGCGGTCAGTGCATCATGGTCTGCCCGGTGGGGGCTCTGACCAGTAAGGTGAGTGCGGGCAAGGGCCGCGCCTATGAAGTTGACCGGGTCCTGACCACCTGTACCTACTGCGGTACCGGATGCACCCTGGAACTCAACGTTAAGGACAACCAGGTGGTAGGGGTTACCTCCAACCGTTCGGAGGAATACAGCCCGGTAAACAAGGGGGCTCTGTGCGTCAAGGGGCGCTTCGGCTGGGACTTCATCCATTCGCCGGATCGTTTGACAACCCCTCTCATCAAGGAGAACGGGGAATTCCGGGAGGCTTCCTGGGATGAAGCACTGGACCTGGTTGCTGCCCGCCTGCAAGCCATTAAGGATAGCAGTGGGCCTGATTCCATGGCCGTCTTCACCTCGGCTCGCATCACCAATGAGGAGAACTACCTGGCGCAAAAATTTACGAGGGCGGTGTTGGGAACCAACAATGTGGACCACTGCGCCCGTCTCTGACACTCCGTTACTGTCGCCGGTCTGGGGGCAGCATTTGGGAGTGGAGCAATGACCAATTCCATTGAGGAATTAGAAAAAGATGCTACCGGCATCTTCGTAATCGGTTCTAATACGACAGAGAATCACCCGGTTATCGGGATGAAGATTAAGAAGAACGTCCTTTACCGGGGTGCCAAACTGATTGTCGCCGATCCGCGCCGCACCGACCTGGCGGAGCTGGCGGACGTGTATATGGCACACCTGCCGGGTACTGATGTAGCCTTGATTAACGGAATGATGAACGTCATCATTACTGAAGGGTTGGCTGACAAGGAGTTCATAGCCAACTGTACAGAAGGTTATGAGGCGATGGCCGAGGTAGTAGCCAAGTACACACCGGAATACGTGGAGAAGATCACTACGGTGCCGGCGGAGGACATCAGAAAGGCCGCCCGGATATATGCCGAAGCTGAGGCGGCTGTCGTCTGTTATGCCATGGGACTTACCCAGCACAGTACCGGGACTGACAATGTAAAATCCATCTGCAACCTGGCCATGCTTACCGGCAATATCGGCCGGCCGGGAACCGGGGTTGATCCCCTGAGAGGTCAAAACAACGTGCAGGGTGCCTGTGACATGGGAGGCCTGCCGGTTACCTATCCGGCTTACCAGGCGGTGACCAATGAGGCCGTCCGCGCCAAGTTCGAGGCCGCATGGGGGGTACCGCTGCCGCCCGACAACGGCCTAACCCTGACCGAAACCATAAACAAGGCCTATGAAGGACAGATCAAGGCTCTGGTGGTCATAGGTGAGAACCCGATGATGAGCGATCCGGATCTGCATCATGTGGAAGAGGCCTTGGAAAAGCTGGACTTTTTGGTAGTCCAGGACATTTTCCTGACCGAAACTGCCAGGTATGCAGATGTGGTTCTGCCGGGAGTTACCTTTGCCGAAAAGGATGGGACTTTCACCAATACGGAACGCAGGGTGCAGCGGGTTCGCAAGGCGATAGACCCCTTAGATGGTGCCAAACCCGATTGGCAGATCATATGTGAACTGGCTACCAGGATGGGTTATCCCATGCACTACAGCTCACCGGAAGAGATATTCGAGGAAATGAAAGCGCTTACCCCCTCCTATGGCGGAATGAGCTATGCCCGTCTGGAAGGCAGGGGACTGCAGTGGCCGTGTCCTTCCGCAGATCACCCTGGAACCCCGTTCCTGCACAAGGACGGCAAATTCTCGCGGGGCAAAGGAGCTTTCAGTGCTATTGAATTCAAAGAGCCCCGGGAAGTTCCGGATGAGGAGTACCCCCTGATACTGACCACAGGGCGGAGCCTGTTCCATTACCATACCGGTACCATGACCCGTCGCTCCTCGGCCCTGGATCAGCACGTGCCCGAGGCCGAGTTGGAAATCAATCCGCATTTGGCGGAAAAGATGGGTATTCAGGATGGAGAAAAGGTCAGACTGTCCACCCGCCGGGGAAGTGTGGAGATTAATGCCAAAATCACCGACATCCTGGCAGAGAATGTGGTCTTTACAACTTTCCATTTCCACGAAGCGGCAGTTAACTGGCTGACCAACGCGGATTCTCTGGATCCGGTGGCCAAGATACCTGAGTATAAAGTGTGCGCCGCTCGGATCGATAAGATTTGAACCGGTTGACACCTGTAAAGGGATGGTGTCCGGATAGCAGACATGATTCACTTAATGGGTGCTTCGCCGGCCGGCCCTGACGGCCGGGCGGCGGGGCGCTCGTTGAGTCCCGACAGAATCCAGCTTTTTGGGATGAGCGGAGACTTCCACATTCCGATCCGGGATGTGGAGCAGGGAGGTGGGAACTGTACTATAACTTGCGATAGACAGATCGGGTTTAATGAACAGTAAGCAGTAATAACGAAAGGGGACACTAACAGTGAACATTTTTTCTCCAGCTGAAGTAGCGGCAAATGCATGTAACGCCGGAAAAAGCAAAGGAGACCTGGCACTCTTCCCCATGATTATCCTGGGGATTCTGGCCGGTGCCTACATTGGATTCGGGGCCAACCTGGCGACCGTGGTGGGAGCCGATGGCGGCAGTAAGTTCCTGTTCGGGGCCGTCTTCTCGGTAGGCCTGATGATGGTAGTTATTGGGGGTGCGGAACTATTTACCGGGAACAACATGTTCCTGACCATCTGTGCCCTGAATGGGCAGACCACTTGGGGCAAACTCCTTTATAACTGGGTTGTTGTCTACTTTGCCAACTTCGCAGGTTCACTGCTGCTGGTTTTCATAATCTTCAGCGGCATGTTCTGGATTGGGACCAACGCCGAGGGAGGCCTGGCATTATCTGCCATTGGCGTGAAGGCGGTTTCTATTGCTCAGGGGAAACTGACCTTGACCTGGTCTTCAGCCTTCTGCCGTGCAATCTGCTGTAACTGGTTGGTATGTATGGCCGTATGGCTGGCCTTGACGGCCAAGGACACCATTGGCAAGATATTTGCGATCTTCTTCCCCATTATGGCTTTCGTAACCAGCGGATTTGAGCACAGTGTAGCCAACATGTACTTCATTCCGATGGGTATCACCATCGTGAACAAGGTTCCGGAACTGGCAATAGCTGCCGGTTTTGACCCGACATTGTTTACCTATGGGAACTTTATCATGAACAACCTCATCCCCGTTACCCTGGGTAATATCGTCGGTGGCGGGTTCTTCGTGGCCGGCCTCTATTACCTTGCGTACCTGAGACCGGCCAAAGTCGCTGCAGCGAAAAAGGACAGCGCAGTAAGTGCCTAGTCAGAGAAAGAGATGTTGTTGAAGGTTTCAGTTAACCGGGTTAAGGACGGGGATAATTTTTGTCCTCGCTCTCCAAACAAATAGAGCCTCAAGTGATGACTCCATGAATCGGGGCCGGGTAAGTCCGGCCCCAAGTTTTTCTTTACCTTTTATGGAATTCCGCGGTTTCCGGGCAGATATCGCTTCACTTTGTATTGGTTCTCCTGGGAATAATCCTGCCTCCCGCACTGGTGGCCGCGTTTGGCCTGCCACAGCTGCTCACTGCGCTCGCCGGCGGTTTTGCAGCCGTCCTGATCGTGCACCGATACCCTCCGAAATCCTGGCAGCCTTTTGTGTGCGCCTCCTGTTTTGTATTAAACCGTCACAAAAAGCCGCTTATTTCCTCAGCGGTCACTGCGGTGAAATAGGATAGCTTCTTAAGCGCAATCTCAATGGCGTTTTATCGAGTTGCTTATGCTGCTCCCGACTCCATGCGGGTCCCTCCGCCGGGGACCAAGTGCCGCTCGCCGGCCAACTTCCTCAGGGGTGGGCCGGTGTACTATGCATTAACCCGGGTGTTACAAGGGGGTGGCCCCGGGGATCAAACCTGAAAATCGGGGAACGCTGGGATTTAGCTGGAAATGATGTCGTAACAAAATCCGAGGCCTGTTCACGGAATTTACAAATATTGACTGTGGGTTGCGGTATAATAGCCCCGTAGTAGCCGGGTCAAAGGGGGTATTTACCTTGGACAGGCCTGAAATCTATCCCTTTAAACGGGCAGATAAGGACAAGTCAGAGAGGCCGGGATTTCAATGGCCATCCTGGCCGCGAGTCGTGCTCCTCGGCTCCGGTGTTCATCGCCGGCTGAAGACCTTAACCCGGGTGTTCGATTTGGAAACCGTTGTCCTTTGGCTGGTAGCCTTTTTGCTGGGAAGGTCTTTTATCCTGGGAGAGGTACTGCCGTTCGCGGCGGCGTTTGCGGCGGCTTTTGCCTCCAAAAACCGCAAGCTGGCCTGGGGGATCCCCCTCTTTTCAATCCTGGGTCTTATTACCATGGCGGAAGGTTACCTGATGTGGGGAAATGCCCTGGCCATTGTCGGGGTATCTTTCCTGCCGCAGTTTATGGCCTTGAGAGAACCACGCCGGTGGGTAGCCCTGCCCCTGCTCACCCTGTCTATAATGGTGGTTACCAAGACCCTCTTTCTTCTGCTTAATAATCCCAATATGTATTTGGAAATTGTAATATTTTTTGAGGCCATAGCGGCTGGGATCCTGACCTTTGTACTGATGGTCGTCCGGGAGGTTATAGACGAGGCCAAACCGCTAAAGGAGTTCAACCTGGAAGATGCAGCTTCTTTTATAATTCTGGGAATCGGAGTATTAATCGGCCTGGCCGGGGTTAGTGTTTTCGGGGTGTCCCTGTCCGGAATCACCTGTCGACTGGGGATAATCCTGGCGGCCTTTTTGTGGGGCATAGGCGGCGGGACCGTAGTCGGTGTGGCGGTGGGGGTTATTCCGGCTATGGCCAATCTGGCTCTGCCCAAGGTCCTGGCCATATATGCACTGTCAGGATTGCTGGCCGGAGTTTTCCGGACATTCGGCCGCTTAGGGGTGGGTCTTGGTTTTGTGACCGGCAGCCTTATTATGTCGGTGCTGATGATGGACAGCCAGCAGGCTATATCCGGATTGTGGGAGACGGGCCTGGCCGTAGCCGCATTTCTCCTGCTGCCCAGGGATTTTCAAAATCATATGCCGGTGAGGACAGTAGGTCCCTTGGGCTATTCAGATAAAGAGGAGGCTGCCACCAGCCACCTAAAGCAGTGGACCGCCGAGCGCATGAATAACCTGGCCAAGGTATTTGAGGAGATATCCATGACCTTCGTTGAAACCGAGGCGGTGGAACCGGTACCCCAGGAATCCTCCAGCATCGGACGGGTGCTGCAGAACATCTCTGAAGTCTTGTGCCGGGGATGCAGCCTGTACAAGACCTGCTGGGAACGTGAATTTTACCAGACCTATCGAGACTTTTTCAACCTGGTCAGCCTGACAGAAATCAAAGGCCAGCTCGAGTTTGATGACCTGCCGGTTGAGGTTAAGCGGCGCTGCCTGAGATCGCGTGATCTGAGCGCTGCGGTAAACCGGGTTCTGGAGACCACTCGGATAAACGAGTTCTGGGAGGAGAAGATCGAGGAATCCCGCGACCTGATATCACAGCAGCTCAAGGGGGTCAGCGGGGTTATAAAGAATCTGGCTCAGGAACTCGACCTGAAAACCGTGGTGGATAGTGAATTGCAGGAGCGGCTGATGAAGGACTGTAAAGAGTTGGGGGTTCCGGTCAAGCAGGTGGTCCCGGTGATCGCCGGTAACAACCAGGTGTTCATCCGGGTGACGGCGGAGGCGTGTCTGGACCGGGAAACCTGTGATAATCTCCTGGCCCCGGGGATATCTGCTTTAATGGATACCCGCTACGAGGTAAGCCATCGCAAATGTCCGCGGGGTAATTGGGGTACCTGCGAATTCACACTGGCCCGCGCTTTCAACTTCAGGATCAACACCGGAGTGTCTCAACTGGCCAAGCGCGATGTATCGGGGGACAGTTTTAATGTGGTGACGCTCAAGGATGGCCGGGAACTGATAGTATTAAGTGACGGCATGGGGGTGGGACGCAAAGCCGCCCGAGAGAGCAAAGCCACCGTTAACCTGCTGGAGGAATTGTTCAACACCGGTTTCGGGCAGGAGGTGGCCATAAAAACAGTTAACTCGGTTCTCATGCTGCGGCAGCGGGAGAGCTTCGCTACAGTTGACCTGGCCTTGATCGACCTCTACAGCGGGGAAATCGAATCCATAAAAATTGGAGGCGTTCCCTCTTTCCTTAAACGGGGCGGTAGGGTGGGGATTATATCCAGCAGCAACCTGCCCATCGGGGTGGTGGAGGACCTGGATATCCCCACGGAAAGGCGGGCCATGCTGCCTGGTGATATGCTGGTCATGGTAACCGACGGGGTTCTGGATCCCGGTAAACTGATAGATGGCCGCGGTTTGTGGCTGCGTGATTTTCTGGCCCGGACCAGTGAACAGGATCCCCACCGCCTTTCGGAGATGATAATCAACAAGGCCTTGGCTCTGGCTCGGGGTGAACCGCGGGACGACATGACCGTCATCTGTGCCCGGGTAGATCGCAATCAAGGTTAAGGCGGCTGCTGCTTGGGGACCTGCAGGCTTATACTGGATGGTGCCGGCACAACCCAGCGCCCTGGCCTTTGGGAACGCCGCCCGCAATGAGAGAGATGGGGCCGGCAGTTATGATAAAGATGGTGAAAGGGGCGGTCGGGAGACAGGAATATAAAAATCTGGTACACTAACACATGAGGGGGCGGAAAACAAAACCGCTCCCGCTGTTTTTATTTTCTTGGGAATTTGAGATAATTAACTCTATGCGGGGAACAATGACATTACAGAGAGTACGAGAATACATCATCCACCACCGCCTGGTTGGTGATGGCGACCTGGTGGTGGTGGGAGTATCTGGAGGGCCGGACTCGGTTGCTCTCCTGCACATGCTCCTGCAGTTGCGAGAGGCTTTAGGGTGCCGGGTGCACGCGGCCCACCTGCATCACGGGCTGCGGGCTGAAGCCGACCGGGACCAAAAACTGGTCGAGTCCATCTGCCGGGAGTGGGGGGTTCCGTTGTCCTGGCGTCGGGTTGATGTGGCCCGGATGGCCGGGGAAGAGAAGATGTCGGTAGAAGAGGCGGGACGGGAAATCCGCTATCGTTTTCTGGAGGATGTACGCCGGGATACCGGGGGACACAAGATTGCCACCGCCCACCACCGGGGTGATCAGGCAGAAACGATACTCCTCCACCTAATTCAGGGCACCGGGGCTTCGGGTCTGCAGGGGATTTTGCCCCGGCGCGACCGGATCATCCGGCCACTGCTGGATTTAACCAAAACCGAGATTGTTGATTACCTGGAGTATCACCGCCTGCCCTATCGTATTGACAGTTCAAACTTTGACAACAATTATCTCAGGAACCGCATTCGCTGGGAGCTGTTACCCCTCTTGGAGCAGAGGTTCAATCCCGGCATGGTAGATGTGCTCTGCCGCCTGGCTGAAGTTATGAGGGAAGAAAACCATTACTGGGATGAACTGGTTCGAGAGGCTATGGAGGAAGTGGTGCAGGAGGGAGAGGAATTCCCGCTTACTGTCAGGGTGGACAGACTGCAACCGATGCCCCTGGGTCTCAAGCGGCGGGTGATATACCAGATCCTAAGGCGGGCCGGAGGCCGGAGGGTATCCTGGGATGATGTGGAACGGGTTATCGGTCTGCTGTCACAACGGGAATCCGGCCGCCGGGTACCGGTAAGCGGGGGCCGGTGGGTTAGGAAATCGTACGATGTGCTGGAGTTCGACGTCGAGGAAAAAGCCCCGGTTGATTTCTGTTATGAATTGGAGGTTCCCGGTCGCACCGAGATCAAGGAGATCGGACTATTGCTGTCGGCCCGGCTGCTGTCAGCAGCACCGACGGTTGCGGCCGGTGAGGCCGCGGTTTTCGATTGGGAGGCCTTGAAAAAACCGCTCATTATCCGCTCACGGCGGCCGGGGGACACCTTCCGCCCCCTGGGGTTAGGGGGTAGCCAAAAGCTTAAAAAATACCTAATCGATAAGAAAATTCCGCGGTCACAAAGGGACCGCATAGCAATACTGGCGGCCGATGATGAAATCTACTGGGTTATCGGGCATCGCCAGGATGAAAGAGGGAGGGTCACCCCGGACACCAGGAAATTCTTGGAGATCAGGGCGTCTCATGTCGACAAATAGTACTTTCGTTGCCAATGAAAATTGAATTATGTTACAATTTATCACAGACTAACTAGGGGGGGGAAACGTTGGAAAGAACCCTGAAAAATATCGCTATTTATGCGTTAATTGTCTTAATCGCCCTATTTGCTATTAAATGGACTTCCCCGCCAGAAGAGACCAAGCAGGAGATTGACTACAACGCCTTTTACAAGGCGGTTTTGGACGATAAGGTTGAGAGCGTTACCATAACCCCGAAGAACGGGGTATACTTGGTTGAAGGGGTCTATAAAGACGGTAAAGCTTTTACCACCACCGCGTTCCTGGAGGAGAACCTGCCGGAGGTTCTGCGGGAGCATGATGTGGCTGTTGATCCCCAACCAACACCTGAGCCGGCTTGGTGGGCAGGTTTCCTGACTACGTTCCTGCCCGTTTTGCTGTTGATAGGTTTTATGGTGCTGATGATGCAGCAGACCCAAGGCGGGGGCAACCGGGTTATGCAGTTTGGCCGTAGCCGGGCCCGCATGATGAATCCGGAATCGGCGCGGGTCACATTTCAGGATGTGGCCGGAGCTGATGAGGCCAAGGAAGAACTGCAGGAGGTCATCGATTTCCTGACCAATCCTTCCAAATTCGTCCAGATCGGGGCCAAGATTCCGAAAGGGGTGCTTCTTTATGGGGCGCCGGGAACCGGTAAGACCTTGCTGGCCAAGGCGGTGGCGGGTGAAGCCGGGGTGCCTTTTTTCTCCATCAGCGGTTCCGACTTTGTGGAGATGTTTGTGGGTGTGGGAGCATCTCGGGTGCGGGATCTATTTGAGCAGGCCAAAAAGAATGCGCCCTGTATTGTCTTTATTGACGAGATCGACGCGGTGGGACGGCAACGAGGTGCCGGCCTGGGGGGCGGTCACGATGAGAGGGAGCAGACCTTGAACCAGCTGCTGGTGGAGATGGACGGGTTTTCCACCAATGAAGGGATTATTGTTATGGCGGCCACCAACCGTCCTGACATTCTCGATCCCGCGCTGCTGCGTCCGGGTCGATTTGACCGCCATATTACCATTGACCGACCGGACGTCAAAGGGCGGCAGGCTATACTGGAGGTTCATATCCGCAACAAACCGATCGACCCGGATGTCGACCTGGAGGTACTGGCCAAGAGAACGCCCGGATTTACCGGAGCCGATTTGGCCAATATGGTAAACGAGGCTACTCTGCTGGCCGCTCGGCGCAACCGGCGTAATGTCGGCATGCAGGAGATGGAGGAAGCCATCGAAAGGGTGATCGCGGGACCGGAGAAGAAATCGCGGGTTATATCCGATTCGGAAAAACGGTTGGTAGCCTATCATGAGGCCGGACACGCCGTGGTCAGTTATTTTCTGGAGCACACCGACAAGCTGCATAAGATATCGATTATTCCCCGGGGAAGGGCTGGTGGATACACTCTGCTGCTTCCGGAAGAGGACCGGAATTATATTACCAAATCCAAATTGTTGGATGACGTGGTAGTCCTAATGGGAGGAAGGGTGGCCGAAAGCGTGGTCCTGAACGAGATCAGCACCGGGGCCCAGAATGATCTGCAGCGGGCTACTGATATTGTGCGCAAGATGATCACCGAGTACGGGATGTCGGATGAGTTGGGGCCGCTGACATTTGGCCGTCGACACGAGGAGGTTTTCTTGGGGCGTGATCTGGGACATGATCGCAATTATTCGGACGCCATTGCCTTCGCTATTGATAAGGAGGCGCGCGCTTTTGTAGAGACCGCCTATAACAAAGCCAAAAACATCCTGGAAACCAATATCGATAAGCTGCACCAGGTGGCCCGCAGGTTGATGGAAGTGGAGATAATGGACGGAGAGGAGTTCAGGGCAATCATGGAGGGTGAAGATTTCAAGGAGGAATCATAATTGGAAAGAACCTTCCTTATGGTCAAGCCTGACGGGGTTGAGCGCGGCCTGATCGGTCAGGTTATAAACCGTATCGAGAACAGGGGTTTTCACATGGTGGCCATTAAGATGCTGAGGATCAGTCAAGAGTTGGCCGAAGAGCAATACGCAGAACATGCTGGAAAACCCTTTTTTCATGAGATGCTGTCCTTCATGACCTCGGGACCGGTGGTGGCTATGGTCTGGGAAGGACCCGGTGTCATCCAATCGGTTCGCCGGTTGATGGGGGCTACCGACCCCGCCCAGGCTGAACCGGGTACCATCCGCGGGGACATGGGAACCTCAATATCGAGGAATGTGGTTCACGGTTCCGACAGCCGGGCCGCCGCAGAGCGCGAAATCAATCTCTTCTTTAATGACAGCGAACTCCCGGGCTGATGCGTTCGGCATCGGCGCCGAGGGAGCGAAAATGATTCCCGTTGAGCGTGAAATACGGGCTGGTTTGTTCGCGAGACTACGCTATTTTCTTATTCACAAACCGCCAAACTATTTGCCCCCGGCCGGGTTTTGTTGGTACTGGCCGATTGCCCGGGACTACAAGTATAATAGGATCATAATGCCCAAATAAGTAGTAGTCGCGGGCATTGTGAAGTAGATAACAAAAGCAAGGGGGCCGGAATGTGAAAAGCGATGTTGAGATTGCTCAGGAGGCGCGACTGGAGAGGATTGAGGTCATAGCCGAGAAAGCCGGACTATTGGCAGATGAGATTGAACCTTACGGGCGGAATAAAGCCAAGGTATCCCTGACGGCCATGGAGCGGCTCCAGGGGCGTACCTCGGGCAAACTCGTACTGGTCACAGCGATAAATCCGACTGCAGCGGGTGAGGGGAAGACAACCGTTACCATCGGACTCGGTCAGGCTTTGAATCGTATCGGCAAAAAAACGATCATCGCATTGCGGGAGCCCAGCCTGGGCCCCTGTTTTGGGGTGAAAGGTGGGGCTACTGGAGGCGGGTATTCCCAGGTGGTGCCTATGGAGGATATCAATCTTCACTTTACCGGGGATATCCACGCCGTCAGCACCGCCCACAACCTTTTGGCGGACTTGATTTGCAACAGTTATTATTTTGGCAATTCCCGGGGGATTTCTCCGACCCGGATTACCTGGCCGCGGGTTGTGGACCTGAATGACCGCTTCCTGCGCAAGGTAGTGATCGGACTAGGGGGTAAGGCCCACGGCATACCCCTGGAAACCGGGTATGATATCTCGGTAGCTTCAGAGGTTATGGCCTGTCTCTGCCTAAGCCGCGACCTCATGGATTTGAAATCTCGACTCAGCAAAATTATTGTCGCCTACACCGACAGCGGAGAACCGCTAAACGCCCAGGATATGCAGGCGGTAGGTTCCATGACCGTGCTGCTGAAGGATGCCATCAAGCCCAACCTGGTGCAGACCCTGGAAAACACCCCGGCCTTTGTTCACGGGGGACCGTTTGCCAATATTGCCCACGGCTGTTCCAGCCTGATCGCCACCGAGATGGGCCTTAAGCTGGGAGATTATCTGGTTACTGAAGCCGGGTTCGGCGCCGACCTGGGGGCGGAAAAATTCATTAATCTCAAGTGCCGTCTGCTGGGACGGGGACCGGATGCGGTGGTAATAGTGGCTTCAATCCGGGCGCTGAAGCTCCACGGCGGGGCCGAGAAAAGTCATTTGACCGTCCCCAATGAGGGGGCGGTGAGCCGAGGGCTGGCCAATCTGCAAAAGCATATTGAAAACGTAAGGAAGTTCGGGCTGTCGCCGGTGGTGGCTCTCAATCGGTTCCCGACTGATTCCGAGGAGGAGATTGCGGTGGTGCAGAGCTTCTGCCGGGAGATGGGAACCCGGTTTGCGGTGACCAATGTCTGGGAGGCCGGCGGTGAGGGGGGTATCGATCTGGCGCGGCAGGTGATTGAGGCCGCCGAAAACCCCTCAGAATTTAATTTCCTTTATGAGCTGAACCGGCCGCTGGCGGAGAAGATTGAGACCATTGCCCGCGAGATATACGGTGCCGGGCGGGTAGACTACCTGGGTCCGGCACTTAAATCCCTGCAGGACCTGGAGCGGTTGGGCTTTGGGGACCTGCCCATTTGTATGGCCAAGACCCAATACTCCCTTACCGATGATCCCACAGTTCTGGGACGTCCGGAGGGATTCACCGTCACCGTTCGTGAGGTGCGTATTTCAGCCGGGGCCCAGTTTGTTGTTCCCCTGATGGGCAGCATAGTTACCATGCCCGGGCTCTCACGCAGCCCTGCGGCTCATGATATTGATATCGATGATAATGGCCGCATTACGGGACTTTTCTAACTGGTATGGATATGAGCCCGGGATTCAAGCTGAGGTTTGGAGCCGGTTGGACAACCATGGAGGAACGGCGTGTACGGCACCGCCGGTGCTGTAACCGCGTCCACCAAACTAAGCCGGCGAATTGGATAATTTATCGTCATGATTTCAGGCGCGCACTCACCCGCGGTGCAGATGCGCCTGTTTTTTCACCAGGCTCCCTGCAGTGGTTTCGCGTTCTCACGCCACCTTTCAGGCGGCATCAATTCGACCGCAGGGGACGGGAAAAAATTCAGTTGCAAAATATGCAGGTTAAAAAATGGATGATATTATATAATGTACTCAAATTATACAACAGGCCTTCTTGGGCATGAGACGGTATTGGGTGATACCAGTTACACAAGGCCGGTTTCCCGGGAAATAATTTCCCCGGGAAGGGCAGGTTTTATCATAATATCGGGTCAGGGGAGGTAATCATATGAAGAGAGTCGACTCCATCCTCAAAGATCCGGTTTATGTGGAGTACATAAACCATAACATGGCCGCCGCCAAAGATGATCCTTTCTGCAAACATGATCTGGCCCACAGTGTGGACGTGGCCCGGATTGCCTACATCCTCATCCTGGAGAACCAGGACTTAAACTTTTTTATCAAGTACGCCGGCATTACCGGGAAGGAAGCTGCCAAGGAAATCGTATACGCCGCCGGCTTGCTCCATGATATCGGCAAATGGAAGGAGTATGAGGAGGGGGTTGATCATGCCGCCTATGGTGCGCGCCTGGCCCGCGATTTATTGACCCGTGCCGGATTTGATGAGAATGAGATCCGGATAATCACCCGCGCGATATATGAGCACCGCAACATCAGCGGCGATATGAGCTTCCTGGGAGAGAGACTCCACCGCGCCGATAACCTTTCCCGAGCCTGTTCTCAGTGTGAGGCCCAGGAGGATTGCTGCAAATACCAGAACAAAGAAACCGGGTTATTTCTGCTTTACTGAGCAGGATATTTGGTGAGGCTCTCCCAGCAAACGCGGGGTTTACCGGCCTGGACGGTGGGAGCAAAATACGAACCGGAAATGAGCGTCCTTAAGTTTCCGGGGAGCAAGCCGTGGGAATTGAAAGGCGGAACAACTTATTGAGGAGAGTTATGGACGGGTACAGAGTAATAAGGATAAACGACACCAGTGAAGCAGAGAGATATCTGAGGGAGATAGGAGCAGAAGAGTTGGGAATCAAGCTGATGGTTCCCAAAGCTGTTTTTAGAGCAGTCAAGATCCAATCGATCCCGGCCCCCGCCGCCGGTATTATCAAACAGGAGATGCTGGCCAAAGGCGGCGAGGCGGCCGTAAACCGCCGGACCATAACCGGTCAAGGCCGGACGGATGTGCTGCTGCTGGGCACCCTCCGCCAGTATCAGTTGTTAATCAACAAGCTGAAACAGCAGCCCTTCGGGCTGAAAAAGCTAGCGGCGGAACTGGAATGCTTGCTGCAGAATATGGAATCCGGTTCCCGGGTTAAGCTGAACCTGCCGTCAGGGCTGCACCCGACCCGGGGTGAGAAAACGCTGATCATGGGAATACTGAATGTAACCCCGGATTCCTTCTATGACGGGGGGCGGTACTCGGAGGTAGATGCTGCCCTCAACCGGGCTCGGGAAATGGTGGAAGAAGGGGCGGATATAATTGATCTGGGCGGGTTTTCCACCCGTCCCGGAGCATCCCCGGTTCCTCCCGAGGAGGAGATCAGGCGGGTAGTTCCGGTTCTGAAGCGGATCAAACAGGAGATGCCCCAGGTACCGGTGTCGGTAGACACCTTTGTAGCCGCCACCGCCCGGGCGGTGCTGGAAGCCGGTGCGGACATGATCAACGACCCGGGAGGACTCAAGGCTGATCCCGGGATGGCCTCGGTGGTGGCCGGGTACGGCTGTCCGGTAGTTATTATGCACAACCGATTGGGCGGGGGGTACCAAGATTTGATGGCCGAGGTGGTTGCTGATTTCAAGGACGCCATCGGACTGGCACTGGAACGGGGTATCTCCCGAGAAAAAATAGTGGTTGATCCCGGTATCGGTTTTGGCAAGAATGCGGAGGAAAACCTGACCCTGATCCGGAACCTGGGGGAGTTAAGATCCCTGGGGCGGCCGATTCTATTGGGAGTCTCCAATAAGTCCTTCATCGGCCGGATTACCGGTGATCCTGTAGGCGAGAGGCTGATCGGCTCTCTGGCCGCGGCGGTCATTGGGGTTATGAACGGCGCCGCTATGGTAAGGGTTCACAATGTCAGGGAGACTCGCAAGGCCCTGGCGATGGCCGATGCGATCATGGAGGCAAGTCATGGATGAAGTGATTCTAAAAGGCTTGAGGTTTGAAGGCCGGCACGGGGTTTCAACCGCAGAAAGGGCTGCTCCCCAACCTTTTGAAGTTGACTTGATTCTCGGCCTGGATCTGCGGCCCGCCGGAATGACCGATTCCCTGGATAAAACTGTGGATTACTCCCTAGCCTACCAGGAGGTCCGACACATAGTGGAGGAAGAGAGCTACAAGCTCCTGGAAGCCCTGGGGGAAAGGATTGCCGAACGGGTACTGCGTCTTAACCGCGTGATCAGGGCCGACATAGTGATTAAGAAGCTGCGGCCGCCTATTGCCGGAGATTACGAGTGCATGGCTGTCCACCTGAAAAGGGAGAGAGCCGAGCACCGGGCTTACATCGGTCTGGGGACCAACCTGGGCAACCGCGAGGAGAATCTGACGGCTGCGGGCCGCAGACTGGGGGAGCTCCCTTCCAGCCGTATTGTCAAATTTTCTTCACGGTATACCACCCAGCCGTGGGGGAAGCGTGAGCAGCCGGAATTCCTGAACCAGGTGGTGGCCATTGATACCCGTCTGTCAGCCCGGGAACTGCTCCGGGAACTGATGGAGATTGAAGGAGTTATGGGACGCCGGCGCGCGGAGAAATGGGGTCCGAGGATTATCGATCTGGATCTTCTGCTTTACGGTGACCAGCAGATTGAGGAACCTGACTTAATAGTACCTCATCCCTGGCTCACCAGAAGGGCTTTCATCCTCACCCCCTTGCTGGAAATCGCTCCCGATCTTAAATTGCCTGATGGACGTTACCTGCGAGAGATCATGGCCAACCTGTCATGACCGGCGTGAATTACGCTGTATACACGGCGGGAACCCCCTTGCTTACAAAAAAGTTGGTCTTTCATGAAAAAAGGTCCAACCGCGGTCCGCATGGTTCAGATGATTTTGACAAATTGTTGAAGATTGGTTGTACATAGCCGGGAATACGTGCTAAAATAAAATCCTAAGAATAGGTGCGGAAAAAATTTTTTCTCCCGCCGGATTCCTTGTAAATCCGCTTGTATCCATGGGGGCCAAGACGGAAATCTTGAGTAACGGCTGGGCGGTAGCCGTTGCTCTCAAGGGGGAATTCTCTTGAGGAAGATCGGCATAGTTGGGGCGGGAGTGGTTGGAACAGCCGTGGGGATTATCCTTGATTCCAAGGGCTATGAGATTACGGGAGTCTACGATATTAATCCCGAATCTACGCGGCAGTTGGTTGAAAGGGTGGGTGCGGTTGCGTGTTCATCCCTGCGGGAAGTAGCCGAACAGGCTGAAATATTGTTTGTAACCACGTCTGATTCAGCGATCGGAAAAGTTGTTGAGGATTTGGCCGAGGAAGGAGGCTTTTTTGAAGGCCAGTTGGTCGTCCATATGAGCGGGGCATTGACCTCGGAGGTATTGGAACCGGCTGTTGTGTTCGGTGCTTTACCGGTTTCGATTCACCCTATGCAGTCCTTTGCCACCACCGAGCGGGCGGTTAAAAATCTCCCTGGTTCGGTATTTACTATTGAGGGAGATCCAAAAGCTCATAGTCCGGCCGCGGATCTGGTTAAGGACCTGGACGGGGAGTACTTCTTTATTGACAAAAAGGTTAAGCCCCTGTATCATGCCGGGGCCTGCATCGTATCCAACTATCTGGTAACGGTTATTGATGTTGGTCTGCAGCTCCTGGAATCAATAGGGATTCCACGGGCGCAGGCTCTGCAGGCAGCCCTGCCGCTCATAAAAGGAACGATTAAAAACATTGAAAAGATTGGAATCCCTCGGGCTTTAACCGGTCCTATTGCCCGGGGAGACTTAATGACGGTGCTTAAGCACCTGGATTGTCTTGAAGAAATGGCCCCCCAATTGATAGTCTTGTATAGCTGGTTAGGGTACTATACCACTGAAGTAGCAAAAGCAAAGGGTACCGTTGAAGATACGGCGGCTGAGGCTATGAGGAATCTCTTTTTGCGCAAGATGAGCAGTATGTAGTTTAAGCTTTTGGGGGTGAATAATGTGGCACGGGTTACAACTGCAGTTTTGAAGGAAAAGAAACAGAAAGGCGAGAAAATTACCATGCTCACCGCCTATGATTATGCCACGGCCATGTTGTTGGAACAGGCGGGGATTGACGTGGCACTGGTGGGCGATTCCGTGGGCAATGTGGTTTTAGGCTTTGAAAACACCCTCGCGGTTACCATGGATGACATGGTTCATCATACCAAGGCCGTGGTCCGGGGGGTAAAGAACACCATGGTTGTAGCAGATATGCCTTTTCTTTCATATCATGTTTCCATTCCTGATTCCGTCAGAAACGCAGGTCGGCTGATCCAGGAGGGCGGAGCCCAGGCGGTTAAGCTGGAAGGCGGTCAGGAAAGAGTAGAGGTGATAAAGGCGATTCTGGATGCGGAGATTCCGGTTATGGGACATATCGGATTGACTCCGCAATCGGTTCACCAGTTCGGCGGTTTTAAGGTGCAGGGGCGCGATCTGGAGACGGCCAAAAGGCTGATCGAGGATGCCAAAGCCCTCGAAAGAGCAGGGGTGTTCTCTATTGTGCTTGAGGGGGTACCGGCCGCGCTGGCCAAGAGAATAACCGGGGAGATAACGGTTCCCACCATCGGAATTGGAGCCGGTCCGGATTGTGACGGCCAGGTTCTGGTGATAAATGATATGTTGGGACTTACCCAGGGGCATGTGCCGAAGTTTGTAAAGAAATTCGCCAACCTCCACCCGCAGATGTTGGAGGCGGTTAAGGCTTACATCGATGAGGTTAATGCCGGAACTTTCCCGGCTGAGGAACACTGCTATTCAATTAACGAGGAGATAATTGAGAAACTTTATTAGGAGAATAAGCCGGTGCAAGTGATAGAAAGCCCTCAGGAGATGCAGAATTGGAGTCGTGCCCAGTCGCGAGCTGGGTTTAGGATAGGACTGGTCCCTACTATGGGGTTTTTGCACGAAGGGCACCTGAGCCTGGTCCGCAAGGCGCGGGAGCTCTGTGATGCGGTTGTTGTCAGCATTTTCGTTAACCCGATTCAGTTTGGAGAAGGAGAGGATTATGACCGGTATCCCCGGGACCTGTCGCGGGACCTCGGCCTTCTGCAAAAGGAAGGAGTTGATGCGGTTTTTACCCCCACGGTGAAATCAATGTATCCGGAAAAAGAGCAGACCACGGTGGAACCGGTGGCGGGAATGGAAAACAAGATGTGCGGCCGCAACCGGCCCGGTCACTTTCGGGGAGTTACTACCGTGGTGAGCAAGCTCTTCAATATCTGTTTGCCGGATGTAGCATTCTTCGGTCAGAAGGATGCCCAGCAGGCCCTGATCATTGAAAAGATGGTGAGGGACTTGAACTTCCCTGTTCGGATAGTAAAGGGGGAAATCATCCGGGAACCGGACGGATTGGCCATGAGTTCGCGCAATGTTTACCTGTCGCCGGAGGACAGGGAAAAAGCTACGGTCTTGTACCGGAGCCTGCTTATGGCCAGGGATTTGATAAACCGGGGGGAAAGAGAACCTTCCAGGGTAAGAGAAGCCATGCTGGAAATGATTAAACAGGTAAACGGTGCGCAAGTTGATTATGTGGAGATTTATAACGCTTTTGATTTGAGTGAGCTTGAGGAGATAAGAGGCCAGGTTTTGCTAGCACTCGCTGTAAGGTTTGGCACTACTAGATTAATTGATAACCTTCTAGTGGAGGTGTAACATGTTCAGAACAATGTTCAAATCCAAGATTCACAGGGCCGTAGTTACTGAGGCAAACCTGAACTACATGGGCAGCATAACCATTGACCGGGACCTGATGGATGCGGCTGATATTCTGCCCAATGAAAAGGTTCAGGTGGTGAACAATAACAACGGAGCACGCTTTGAGACCTACGTAATCGAAGGTGACAGAGGCTCGGGTATTATATGCCTGAATGGTGCTGCCGCCCGCCTGGTACAGCCGGGAGATTCAGTAATCATTATAACTTATGCGGTAATGAGCGATGAAGAGTGTAGGGCCTTCCAGCCCAAGATGGTCTTTGTTGATTCCCAAAACCGAATCGTGGAGTTGAAGACCGGATCTGAACCTGCAAATACTATAGGATGATTTTCGCCTGCTGAGAATCTGGCGGAACCGGAATGCTGTGTTACCTGCCGGCAAGTAGTGCGGGTGGATTTAATACATTATCAAGAGGGATTTACATGTCTGACAACCTGGTTGAGTTTATCAAGAAACGTAAAGAAGAGCTCAATGCAGTAATTATGGCCCATTACTACCAGCGTCCGGAGATTCAGGACCTGGCGGATATGGTGGGTGATTCGCTGCAGTTGGCTCGTTATGCGGCCAACACCGATGCCAGCGTGATCGTTTTCTGTGGTGTCAGCTTTATGGCGGAGAGTGCCAAGATATTGAGTCCGGAAAAGCTTGTAATCATGCCGGAACCGGAGGCCGGCTGCCCGATGGCGGATATGATCACCGGTGAAAAACTGCGGGAATGGAGAAACGCCCATCCGGGAGCCCAGGTGGTCTGCTATGTCAACTCATCGGCTGATGTCAAGGCGGAGAGCGATATCTGCTGTACCTCATCCAATGCCATCCAGGTGGTAAGCTCAATCCCCCCCGACTGCCAGATTCTGTTCGTACCCGACCAGAATCTGGGCCGTTTTCTGGCCAAAAAGACCGGCCGGGAGATTGAATGCTGGCCTGGATACTGCCCGACCCACCACAATGTTACCGCTGAAGAGATACGGGAGAAGAAGGCGCTTCATCCGGGGGCACCGGTGCTGGTACACCCGGAGTGTCGTCCTGAGGTGATAGACCTGGCGGATGAGGCGTTATCCACCGGTGGAATTCTCAAGTATGTGGAAAAAAGTCCGGCACGGGAATTCATCATCGGCACCGAAATCGGTCTTTTGCACCAACTGCAAACAAGATTTCCTGACCGGGTGTTTCATATTGCCCGCGAGGAATTCGTCTGCCCGAATATGAAATTAAATACCCTGGCGAACCTGGCCCAGGTTCTGGATACCCTGGAGTACAGAATTGAAGTGCCGGAGGATATAAGGGAAAAGGCCTATCGTTCGCTGGAGAGGATGCTTAATATTTCGTGATTATCCGGGGTTTTATATAATGGAAATACATGATTGGTGCTGACGGCACGGGAAAGTAATGAGATCAACATGCAGATCAGTCGATATATCTCAGAGATAAAACCGGATGTGCCGGTATTCAGGACGGATTACCTGATAATTGGCAGTGGCATTGCCGGACTGTTTACTGCCCTGAAGGCTTCAGAATTAGGCCGGGTGATAGTACTTACCAAGAAGACCTTGAAGGATTCAAATACCGGTTTGGCTCAAGGGGGGATTGCTGCCGCCGTACACGAGGAGGATTCCCCCTTTCTGCATCTGGAGGATACCCTGGAAGCCGGTGCCGGGTTGTGCGATATTGAGGCGGTAAACGTCCTGGTCACCGAAGGCCCGGCCCGGGTAAGAGAGCTGATGGAACTGGGAGCGCAGTTTGATACGGTGGATGGAACGGTGGCTCTAACCCGGGAAGCCGCCCACAGCAAAGCCCGTATACTCCATTCCGCCGATGCCACCGGGGAGGCGATCCGACAGGCCCTGGTCAGGAGGTGCCTGCAGGAACCCAACATTATTGTTCGGGAAAACCAGTTCCTGATTGAGATTATTACCACGGGAGAAGAGTGCCAGGGTGCTCTGGTGCTCGATAATACCCGGGGGAGTAAAGCCCTCTATCTGGCAAAGTCCACCATTGTGGCTACCGGAGGCGGGGGGCAGTTGTTCAAGTATACTACCAATCCCGATATTGCGACGGCTGACGGGGTAGCAGCCTGTTTCCGGGCCGGGTGCGAACTGGCTGATATGGAATTTGTCCAGTTCCACCCGACGGTACTGGTTACTGATACCAGCCAGCGTTTTCTTATATCAGAGGCCGTCCGCGGCGAGGGCGCCCATTTGTTGAACAGCAGAAAAGAGCGCTTCATGCCCCGGTACCATCCTCTGGGAGAACTGGCTCCCCGGGATGTGGTGGCCCGGGCTATCTGGAACGAGATGAACCAGACCGGATGTGACCGGGTTTTTCTGGATGTCAGCCGTTTGCCTGATCCGGCGGCCCGATTCCCCAATATATACCAAACATGTTTGGGTTTCGGTTATGATCTCACCCGGGACCCGATTCCGGTGGCACCGGCGGCCCATTTCATGATGGGTGGGGTCAAGACCAATACATATGGGGAGACCTCAATTTACGGCCTTTACGCCTGCGGTGAGGTGGCCTGCAACGGGGTCCACGGGGCCAATCGCCTGGCCAGCAACAGCCTCCTGGAAGGTTTGGTGTTTGGACAGCGGATAGTGGAGGCCTCCCGGCCCATGGTGTATCGGCGGACGGTAGGCGTAAAGGAGATCATGGAGAACTGCCGCAAGGAGGATAACCTGTATCTCCCGGAGGGGGAGAGAGAACCGGCGGAGATTCGCCGTGCATTGAGCAACATCATGTGGGAGTATGTGGGCATCATAAGAGATGAAGAGGGCCTCAAGACCGCTGCCGGCGCCATAAACAAGCTGGGGGGGGAACTGGGCCGGGGCCGAAGCGAACTGGAATACTATCAGTCGATCAACATGCTGACGGTGGCCCGGGTAATGGTCCAGGCTGCTTTATGGCGCAAGGAAAGCAGGGGAGCACATTATCGCCAGGATTATCCCGCCCGGGACGATATAAGGTGGGCTAAACACCTGACACTTAAAAACTGGTAGGAGGGTGCTCGATTATGAACTGGATGCAAATCGATAGGATTGTCAAGCAGGCCCTGATTGAGGACCTGGGTCATCGCGACATAACCACCGACAACCTTATTCCCCCCGATCATCAATCACAGGGCGTTTTTTATGTCAAACAGGAGGGGGTCGTGGCCGGAATACATGTCGCCGAGCGGGTTTTTTGGCTCCTTGATCCGGATATAGTTTTCACCGTCTTGAAAGATGACGGGGAGTTGGTGCTGGAAGGAGAACAGATTGCCCGTGTTTCCGGTAAGACCCGAACCCTGCTGACCGGGGAGCGGGTGGCACTCAACTTCCTGCAGCACATGTCGGGTATTGCCACCAAGACCCACGACCTGGTAGACCGGGTGCGCCATTTCCCGGTGAAGGTTGTTGACACCCGCAAGACCACGCCCGGTCTCAGAATTTTGGAAAAATACGCCGTCCGGGTCGGCGGAGGGCATAATCACCGCTTCGGACTCTTTGACGGGGTGCTTATCAAGGATAATCATATCCGCGCCGCCGGCGGTATTACCGAGGCTATTGAGACCATCAAGCGCAACACCCATCACCTGAGCAGGATCGAAGTGGAAGTTGAAGATCTGGGACAGCTGCGTGAGGCCCTGGCCGCGGGAGCTGATGTGATCCTACTGGATAATATGGACCCGGAGATGATGAAGGAAGCGGTCCGCATAACCGGAGGACGGGCAATACTGGAGGCATCCGGCGGTATTACCCTGGAAAACCTGGTAGAAGTCGCCAAGACCGGTGTAGACCTGATTTCTATGGGCAGTCTCACCCATTCGGCCGCGGCTCTCGACATTAGTTTTGACATCATAAGCCTGCGTTGATTAAATATTTATAGATTTAATTGTTGAAGGTGGATTCCCATGCCTCCAAAGACCAGGGATTTGGCCTACGCTGCTGTCTTTACTGCTTTGATCGCCGCCGCTACTGTTTTAACCAGATTTCTCCCGGTAGCCGTTGTCCCTTACAGCCTGCAAACCCTGCTGGTTTTTCTGGCCGGAGGCGTTCTGGGCCGCCGCACCGCTCCCCTCAGCATAATGGCGTACATACTGTTGGGATTGGTGGGTATACCGGTATTCGCCAGCCCGCCTTACGGGGGCCCTGCTTACTTCTTGGTACCGACTTTTGGGTTTTTGATCGGTTTTATCTTCACCGCCTGGACCGTAGGCTTCTGTCTGGAGCGCTGGGGCAACACCCTGACCGCCCATGTGCTGTCAATCGTGTCCGGAATTGCGGTTATGTACCTGATTGCGCTCCCCTATCTGTTTGTAATTCTCAACTTCTACCTGGGACAGGCGGTTGATGTGGGATATGTGATTAAAATCGGACTGCTGCCATTTATTGGTCTGGATGTCATTAAGGCTTCGGTAGCCGCCTTTATCAGCTACCATGTCCGTAAGAACCTGAATCTGAGCTAGGTGTTGGGTTCCGGGCTCTGCCGCACCGTATGGCACGGGCGGTTCGGCCGCGGCAAATAGGTTTCCCCGGTGATGGACCAGGAAACAGGAAGCACCAAAAGGCCGGCATTAAACCTTGACTTACCCGAGGGAGGGATATTATGATTCTCGTTTTAGATGTAGGGAATTCCAACATCGTGACCGGTGTTTTCAAGGGACAGGAACTGCTGACCCACTGGCGGATAAGGACCGACCGGTTGCGGACGGCTGATGAGTATGGCTTAATGCTGTTGGGCTTTTTTAAGCACGCGGGTATTGATCCCCTTCAAATCCAAGGTTCCATTATCTCATCGGTAGTACCTCCCCTGGTAGGTGAACTGGAATGGATGATAGGCAAGTATTTTAACATTAAGGCCGTGGTCATCGGGCCCGGGATCAAGACCGGCCTGGCCATCAAGTACGAGAACCCTCGCGAGGTAGGGGCCGACCGGGTGGTCAATGCGGTGGCGGCCCTGGAGAAATACGGCGGTCCCCTGATTATTGTGGACTTTGGGACCGCCACCACCTTCTGTGTGGTCAGCGACAATTATGAGTACCTGGGAGGGGCCATCGCTCCCGGAATCGGCATCTCGCTGGAGGCCCTGTTCCAGAGAACCGCCAAGCTGCCGCGGGTGGAACTGGAGAAGCCTAAGAATGTGGTGGGTAAGAACACCGTGGCCAGCATTAAATCCGGGGCCTTGTACGGATTCGTCGGCCAGGTAGATGGTGTAATAAGGAAGATCAAAGAGGAGATCCCCTGGGATTTCAAGGTCATCGCCACGGGAGGTATTGCCGATCTCATTGCCCGGGAATCCGAGCACATTCAGGTGGTGGACCATTTACTGACCCTGGAGGGCCTGAGGATAATATACGAAAAGAACCAGTCGTGAGGCAGATATGAGTTTCAGCATCGGAGGGTATGTCTTCAAGAACCGGGTAATATGCGCCCCCATGGCCGGTGTTACCGATAAAGCTTACCGCATCCTGACCGCATCCTTCGGATGCGGTTTAAACTTCACCGAGATGATAAGCGATCAGGCGCTGCTCCATGGCCACCGCAAGACCATGGAGATGCTGGATTTATCACAGGAGACCGTTCCGGCAGTAGTGCAGCTCTTTGGCGGGCAGCCGCAGAATATGGCCCGGGCAGCTGCTATTGCCGAAAAGCAGGGGGCCATTATCATCGACATCAACATGGGCTGCCCTACCCCCAAGATAGTAAAAAACGGCGAGGGCGCTGCATTGATGAAGGACCTTCCCCGAGCCCGGGAACTGATACGGGCGGTGGTAAACGCGGTTGAGGTTCCGGTCACGGTAAAAATGAGAAAAGGCTGGGATGACTCCAGCACCAATTACCTGGAGCTGTGCCGTATAGCCGAGGCCGAGGGGGTCAAGGCTATTACCCTTCATCCCCGTACCCGTGAGCAGTTCTTTTCCGGTCGCGCCGACTGGAAAGCGATCCGGGAGGCGAAAGCCGCAGTGAGTATTCCGGTCATCGGCAACGGGGACATATTTGAGGCCGGGGATGCTCTGGAAATGATCAGGCTCACCGGCTGCGATGCGGTTATGATCGGCCGCGGCGGTATGGGGAATCCCTTTCTATTCGCTGCTACGGCAGCGGCTCTGGATGGAGAAGAGCTCCCCCCCACACCTACTCTGGCGCAGCGGATACAGATCGCCCTGCGCCATTTCGACCTGATGCAGGAGCTGAAGGGTGATGAGCGCACGATCTCGGAGATGCGCAAGCACCTATCCTGGTACATCAAAGGAATCCCCGGAGCCGCCCAGGCCCGCAACCGCATAAACCAGGCCAACACCCGGGAAGAGATATCCGCTATACTCATGAGTCTGCTGGACTAAACTTGATACGGCGCCAGGATGCACCTACTCTCATTATCCGGGGCCGGATATTCTGCCCGGGGCCGCATTCAGCAAAGGTGGAACCCCGGGCTTACCCTCATGGTCCCGCCTGCATTTTCCCCATTCCTCTTGATCAGAATTTTTTCCAATGGTAATATGTTTTTGTCCCCTGATGTGAACAATATTGTGTACAGAGGTGTAATATGGACTTTTACCGGATTCAAGACAAAATGGTCAGCAGGGAAAAACTGATGGCGACAGTTACCCGGATCCTGGAACTGAGAAGTAGAGGGCTTTCCCAGCAGGAGACTGCCGATCGTTTGAAAGTAGACCGGACCTTCATATCTCGTCTTGAAACCCTGGGTGAATTGCGCAAAGGACAAACCATTGCGGTCATCGGTTTTCCTATCTTGAACAAGGCGGAAATACAGGAGCTGGCAGAGAATGAGGGAGTTGATTATATGCTCCTGTTCACGGAAGAGGAGCGCAATGACTGGGTCTCCAGCAAAACCGGAAGCGAATTGCTGAACGAGTTGATGGACCTGATTGCGCGTGTGAAAAAATATGATGCGGTAATTCTCCTGGCCTCCGATTACCGGTTGCGGCTCATGAAGGGTTTGCTCGACGGTGAAGTTCTCACCATTGAAATCGGAGAGTCGCCTCTTAAGGAGGACAAGTGGGTGGATCCCCAGGAATTCCTGCGGGTTCTACGGGGGGTCAAGAGCGCGCGTAAATTTAAGACTACGGGACGATAGGGGGTAAATGGGATTGAAACATGTAGTCAGCGTAAGTCTGGGATCATCAAAAAGAAACCATGCAGTGGAAACGGAATTCCTGGGAGAGAAATTCCGGATCGAGAGGATCGGTACCGATGGAAACTGGGATGAGGCCATCAACATGATCCGTAGCCTCGACGGAAAGGTTGATGCGTTTGGAATGGGAGGTATAACCCTTTATATTTACGTAGGAAACCGCAGGTATGTCATGAAAGACGCAAAAAAACTGCTGATGGAGGCCAGGAAAACCCCCATTGTCGACGGTGGTGGTGTAAAGAATATCCTGGAGAAACAGAGTATTGAGCGGGTGGCCCGGGAAGGCATCGTGGACTTCACGGACCGTCACGTTCTCATGGTCTGTGGAGTGGACCGGTTGGGCATGGCTCAGGTACTGGACGCACTCAGTGATCATATAGTTTTTGGGGACCTGATTTATGGCCTGAGGCTGCCGATAAGGATTCGCTCGTTGAAGGGCTTGGAGAGGGTTGCCCGTGTGATTGCGCCCGTCGTGGTTAATCTGCCATTCGATTCACTGTATCCCACCGGCAGCAAACAAGAAGTCATAATTCCCAAGTTCTCCAAATACTATTATGAAGCGGATATTATCGCCGGAGACTTCCTATATATCAGGCGTTACCTGCCGGAGCGGCTGGATGGCAAGATAATAATCACCAATACCACCACCAAGGAAGATGTTGAGCTGCTGCGGGAGCGGGGAGTTAAACTCCTGGTAACCACCACGCCGGAGATGGAAGGCCGGTCCTTTGGCACCAATGTTATGGAAGCTCTCTTGGTAAGCATAATCGGCAAACCGGCGGACCAGATAACCGAAGATGACTATCGCAGTCTGCTCCGGGAACTGGACTTTCGCCCCGGGGTCGTGTACCTCAATGATTAGTTGCGCCGGTCTGGATCACAGCCGTTTAGCGGCCGAGAGCCGCCTGACGCCTGGATTAAGTCAGGAAGGTTTGTAAGATGAGGCAGATCGGCTTGCTGACCATCGCCAATAGGCCGCAAGGAGGACCTCTGTTTAAGCCAGCGGTATTAAACAAGGTCGCTTCTCTTTTTTTTGCCCCCCGCATATCCCGGACCATCAGGATAAAGGAAGTGGGATTGGAGGTTCGGGAACTTCATATCCCGCTGGAAAATGAAAGCCTGTATTACCTTGACCCCCGGCTCAAGGAACAGTTTAGGCAGAAGCTGGAGGCGCTGTGCCGGAAACTGGGAATTGAATCCCTGGGTATAAGCCGCGTTCTGAGGCCGGGGATAATGAGTCCGCGGACCGTAGAGGGGAGAAGGGGCGACTACTTTATCATCTCCCTGGCTCTGCTAAGACTGGAGGAGATGCTGGAGTGTATCCGAGCCCAGCGGGTAATACTGGTCTCCGACCAGGAACTAGCCTATACACTGGCGGTCGAGATCAGCGAAAGGTTCAAGCTGCCTGTGTTCCTGCAGACTGCCAACCCGCGTCAACATGAGCCGGCCGTCCTCACGATGCTGCGGCAGCAGGGCCTGGCTCTGTCACTGGCCCTCCTCAAACCTGCAGGCTGGAAGGAAGATGACATCATCTTCATCCTCGATGAAAAATACCGGTGGTGTCAAGGGGACGGTTCTCGTGACACCAAAAAAGGTGTCACGAGAACCGTCCCCTTGACACCCTTGACACCCATAGACCTGAGTGATGGCAGTGAGGGGCAGGCCCCGGAACTGGAGGTGAGTCTGCAGGAGCAGGGTCTTAATCCGGCTCTGCACCACCTGGCTCCTCTTATGGAGGCCTACTTGCTGGATGGAAAAGATGGCGAACCGCAGGGTATCATAAAACACCTGGAAGAGGAAGGGGCCCGGGTATGGGACTACTTCCTTGACAAGGTATGGGACGCTCATTATAATACCATACAAGGATTTGAGCGAAAAATATCGAGATAAGTGGTCCTCGGAAGCAAACGCTGCTTCGATTTTTTATTTATTGATTATTATGTAGTTTAAGGAGAGATTTCATGTCGGAAAAAGAGATTATCCTTACTCGAGAGGGTTTGCAGAGACTGGAGGACGAACTTGAGCTGCTTAAGTCCGTCAAGCGTAAGGAGGTTGCAGAACGGATCAGACAGGCCATTGAATTCGGGGATATATCGGAGAGCTCCGAATATGAAGATGCCAAGAACGAGCAGGCGTTTATTGAAGGCAGGATATCGGCTCTGGAGAAAACGCTGCGCCAGGCCCGCTTGATTGAAGACGATGATATTCAAACCGATCGTGTTTCCCTCGGTTCGCGGGTAGTCCTGCAAAATGTGGAAACCAATAAGGAGATATCATTTACCATTGTAGCATCGGCGGAAACCAATCCCAAAGAACGGAAAATCTCGGATGAATCACCGGTTGGCCGCGCAATCATAGGCAAGCCTATTGATTCTGAGGTTGAGGTTCAGGTGCCGGCGGGAATAGCCAGGTACCGGATTGTGAGTATAGACAAGTAAGCATGGGGAGGTTTTTTTTTGTCAGACCAGGAGATACATGAACTTATACAGGTAAGATTGCAGAAGGTCAATGATCTAAGAGCCAAAGGGATCGAGCCTTATGGCGGCAGGTTTGAACGCACGAATTTGGCTCAGGAAATAAAAGATGAGTTTGAGAGCCTGGAAGGTAAGGAGGTTCGGGTAGCCGGTCGGCTTATGGCCAAGAGGGGCCATGGCAAGGCCGGGTTCGCCAATCTTCAGGACCCTTCAGGAAACATACAGCTTTACTTTAAGTCCGATGAACTGGGAGAACAGTACGAGCTTTACGAGAAATGCGACATTGGAGACATTGTCGGCATCTGGGGCCGGGTCTTCCGTACCAAAAGGGGCGAGATCTCAGTAGCCGTGGACCGCATGGTCTACCTGGCCAAGTCGCTGAATCCGCTGCCGGAGAAGTGGCACGGGTTGAGGGACGTGGAACTGCGCTACCGCCAGCGGTACCTGGATCTGGTTGTAAACCCCGGTGTACGCGAGGTTTTTATCAAACGGAGCAAGATAATAAGGAGCATACGCCGGTACCTCGATGACCAGGGATTCCTGGAGGTCGAAACCCCTATGATGCAGCCCATTGCCGGCGGAGCTACGGCCCGTCCCTTTATCACCCACCATAACGCCTTGAACATGGACCTTTATCTCCGGATTGCCCCGGAACTCTACCTGAAGCGGCTGCTGGTCGGGGGTCTGGAGAAGGTTTACGAGATAAACCGCAACTTTCGTAACGAGGGCATATCGACCAAACATAATCCGGAATTTACCATGGTGGAGATCTACCAGGCATATGCCGATTATGAGGTTATGATGGAACTGGGCGAGAATCTGATTTACCATGTGGTTATGGAGGTCCTGGGAACACCGGTGGTGGAGTACCAGGGAGTTCGGCTGGATTTCACTCCCCCATGGGAAAGGATCGCCATGTTGGATGCCATAAAAGAATACTCGGGAATTGACCTGGCTGCGGTGGCCAACGACCAGGAAGCCCGCGGCCTGGCCCAGGACCTGGGGCTGAAGATCGACAGTAACACGACCCGGGGTGAGATTATCAACGCCATATTTGAGGAGAAGGTTGAGCCTCACCTAATCCAGCCCACCTTTATATACGGGTATCCGGTGGAAATCTCGCCTCTGGCCAAGCGCAACCGGGACAATCCCCAGCTTACCGACCGGTTTGAGATCTTCGCCGTGAACCGCGAGCTGGGCAATGCCTTTTCGGAGCTCAACGATCCTATTGATCAGCGGAAACGTTTTGAGATGCAGATGACCAAACGCAGCCAGGGGGATTCCGAAGCCCACATGATGGATGAGGATTACCTGAACGCGCTGTCCTACGGCATGCCATCCGCAGGAGGAATGGGCATCGGCATCGACCGGCTGGTCATGCTCCTCACCGACTCCCCCTCGATAAGAGACGTGATCCTGTTTCCCACCCTGCGCCCCCTGAGGGACTGAAAATGAAACACGGGGCGTTCCCTGATGCAGTAACGGCATCGCGGGACGCCACCGTGTTATGAGCGAAATGCAAACACGCTCGGCAACTCCCCATCGGGTCCCCGGTTCGAAGCCGCCGTGTTATAAGTCTATTCTCTACTTCAAACCTGTTCCCGGTCGCCTTCTTTCCCGGCCTTACCCTGCAACCGCGAGGCCAACCGGCCTATGAACTCCCGGACCTCATCTACCCGCAGTAGAACCACCAGCACCAGGTACAATGCCACTCCGAACATCATACAGGCACCAAGGTGTATTAGCTGTCCCTTAAAGTAGGTCATTTCGAGCCGGGCCGCCAGCAGGATATCCAAGAGGTACACGCCCAATCCCATTAACAGAGAAGCCAGGAGGATCTTGCCGAGATTGAGAAAAAGCCTCTTCTCCGGGAGATCAGGCAGCCGGGGCCGCAGCAGCCAGTAAGCCAGGAACATATTGACCAGAGCCGCCAGGCTGTTGGACAGGGCCAAACCTCCATGCTGCAGATAGCGTATCAGGATGAGGCTTAAGATCAGGTTGAGGATCACCACCGCAATGCTGATCTTGACCGGGGTTTTGGTATCATGCAGGGCGTAATAGGTGCGGTTTATTACATTGTAAGCCCCCTGGGCAAACAGGCCGAAGATAAAAAACTGGAGGGCAAAGGCGGTCATCTGAGTGGACTGGGCATCAAAGGCGCCCCGCTCGAAGAGTACGCGGACGATGGGGGAACTCAAGACAAACAGCCCGACTGCGGCCGGGATGGTAAAAAGCCCTACCAGGTTGAGCCCAAAGACCATGGTATCCCCTAGCCCCTTGTGGTCGCCCTTAGCGGCCAGGGCTGAGAAAGAGGGAAAGACCGCGGTATTGATCGCGACTACAAACAGGTTGAAGGGCAGAAACATCAGCTTGTTGGCAAAGTTCAAGGCCGCCAGGCTGCCTTCGGATAGGGTGGAGGCCAGGATGCGGTCAATAGTTACATAAATCTGGTTCACACCGGTGCCGATCATTACCGGAAGCACCAGTTCGCCGATTTTTTGCACCCCCGGATGCTGAAGCGAGACTGAGGGGTAATAACGGAGACCACGGCCGAACATGGCCGGAACCTGGATGAGGACCTGGACCACCATTGCCAGGACTGTACCCAGGGCCAGCCCATAGACCCCCATCTCCGGGACCAGCAGAAAGACTGACAATATTACCGTCCCCGAAAAAGCGGCCGAGGTAAAGGCCGGCATGGTAAAATGCCGCAGGCTGTTGAGTATTCCTCCCTGAAGCATGGAGAGGGTATAAAGGAGCACGCAGGGGAACATGATCCGAGCCAGCTTTACGGTGAGGGCCTTGGCCTCGGGAGAGAAGCCCGGCGCAATAAGGGATACCAGTATGGGAGCCGACAGGATTCCCAGAACCGCAATGATGCTCATCACCAGGGCCGCCAGATTGGCGATGTAACTGGCCAACCGGGATGCTTCCTCCCGCCCCTGGTTGATATTGGTGGACGTAAAGACCGGAATAAAGGCGGTGGCCAAGGCCCCGCCCAGTATCACATATATGAGGTTGGGAATGGTAAAGGCCATCAGGTAAGCATCGGTAGCCATGGTGGTGCCGAACTCGGCGGCGATGACCTGCTCACGCACAAAACCCAGGAGCCTGCCTATAATGCTGATGGCCAGGATTAGACCGGCAGCTTTGACCAGGGTGCTTTTTTCTGTCATTATACCTTCCCCCGGTGCTGTTTCACAGCGTTTCCAGCTTCAGGCCGTAGGACTCGACCTCCGACCGTTCATAGATATTCTTGGTATCAAGGATAAAGGGTTTCCCTCCCACCAGGCTCTCCTTGAACAGAGCCAGGTTGTGGTAATCAATGCCGTTCTGCCGGGCCAGCACCAGAATGCCGTGCGCGCCCCTTACCGCCTTTTCCAGGGATTCGACCTTGTATGGATATACGGAAGGGACTGCCGGGTCATAAGCCCTAACGGTACATCCCGCAGCCTGCAGGTGGCTGATTACTTCCCGGGCCGGGCTTATCCGGTCGTCGTTGGAGTAGTCCTTCATGGCAATACCCAGGACCGCCAGATGGGCCTCCCGGGGAGGAACGTCCAGGTTTTTTAATGCCAGACCGGCGACAAAGGCGGGCACGCTGTCATTGATCCGCCGGGCAGTTTTGAGCAGGGGAAGCTCGAGCCCCATTTCCTCTGCCTTGGGCAGCAGGTAATAAAGGGCATTGGGGAGGCAGTATCCACCCACTCCCGGCCCTGGAGTAAGAAGATTGACCCGCTGGTGGGTGTTGGCCACCCGGATCACCTCAAAGATATCAATGCCCAGGCCCCGGGCAAACCGGGCAAACTCCTGGCTCATGGCGATGTCCACATCCCGGGAGATGTTCTCCATCACCTTGGCGGTCTCCACCACCTCTATCTGGCTGCCCCTGATTATCGGGGCCTTGGTCACAATACTGATGAGGTCGTGGGCTCTTTCCGCGCTCTCATCATTGATGCCGCTCACCGCAGCCGGCATGTTTTCAAACTCATAAAAGGCCCTGCCTTCGGCAATCCTTTCCGAAGAGTAGGCGAGGAAAAAGTCATTCCCCGCTTTAAGCCCGGATTGCTCCAGGATGGGCAGGATGATTTCCCGGGTCGTTCCCGGGATCAGGGTACTGCGGATGACCACCAAGTCGCCCGGCTTCAATCCCTCGGATATGGAGCGGCAGACAGTGGTAACCGGTGATAAGTCGTGCCGGCCGTTTTCCACCGGAACTCCCACGGTGACTATGATGTTGTCGCATTCGCTCACGGCCTCCATGCAGTCCAGGGTGGCACGAAAACGCCCCGAAGCCAGTTCGTCGCGCAGGATTTCCTGGATGCTTCTGTCACCGTACGACTCGAGGTGATGGGTAATCCCCCGGTTCAAGTCTTCGATTAATTGTCTATCTATATCGACTCCGATGACCCGGCATCCGCGCATGGCAAAGCTCAGGGCCAGGGGAAGGCCGACGAAACCCAATCCGAATATGCAGACTTTTTTCATAATTAGTCCTCTCCCCTGCAGTATTATGTATCGCTCACTGACGCCACCGTAAGAACCCGACCCGTGGTATATAGTGATCGTTACCGGGAAGACCGTAACGTCGTGTTTTATCGACGACCATGCCGTTGCAGGCTGCTTATTCAGCACTCCGCGACAATGATAACAGGCCGATAGGTATTAGTCAATCATGCCCGGGAAAAGGGAAATGTAATCGACGGTTCAGCAAGTCTGCTTTAGCCCGGGCTGCTTCCGAATTTCCGCAACATTCGGGCAAGTAAAACCCTGGTGCTTCAACCGGGCTTCAGCCTTCCAGGTGAGCGGCGATTTTATCCATCATAAAGGCCACCCGGCTTTCCCAGGAGTTCTCCCAGGCCATGCGGAGCCGCTCCGCCTTCCTGGCCGGGGTATCATCGAGGGCCCGCTCGATGGCATCCATGAAGCCCTCCAGCCCGGTTCCAAACTCCACCACGGCGGCAAATTCCTGGATTTCCGGCATCGGCACCGAAGCAATCGGCTTGCCCGAAGCCAGGTATTCGTAAAACTTCAGGGGGCTGACGGTTTCCGTCAGACGGTTGAGCCGGAAGGGGTTCAGGCAGACATCAAACCCTTTCAGGTAGAAGGGCAGCACCTGACGATCGCGTCGCCCCAGTAAAATGACATTGGCGAGCCGGCTCAAGGCTGACACATCCACCCCCGCACCGATTGGTCCCACCATAACCAGCGTCCAATCCGGCCGCCGCTCGGCGACCTGCTGCAGGAGATCCAGGTCCACCCACTCCTTGATGGCTCCGATGAACCCCAGAACCGGACGCGGCAGCTCCGCCATTTCCGGGGCCAGCGGAGTCGAGGGGTCATCGGCCAGCATGAAGTGGCCCACATCAGCGGCGTTGGGAGAGAGGTATATCTCCCGGCAGTAGGGTGCTTTGTCGCGATAGAGGCCCTGCGCGGTAACGAATACCAGGTCCGCTTTTCCCAGGAGTTCTCTCTCCATGGCCCGCACCGCCCGGGGATTAAAACCCTGGTATTCGGAGTGCTCGTCCACACAGTCGTAGACCAGGAGCTTTTCCCCCAGCTTTCCGGCCAGGGGAGCGCTGCTGTGCAGGTAAGTCCACAATATCGGGTCTTTCATACCCAGGCTGCGGGCGGCGTTCCTGACCGACCGTGCGAGAATGGCCTGGTTGATACGGTTTATCCAGGGGTAGATGTTGCTGAATGGCGGCATGACCGGCGGTGACAGCAGGAAGATGTTTTCGTTAAGCCGGCGGATGCCCTTCCTCCACCGGGGCCACTTCTCCCAGCAGGCAGGGTCCTTAAACGGGGACAGCCATGATACCGGCGGTTCCACGTAAAGGATGCGGTTGGATGCCGGCAGCCGCGACATCACCTGCTGCTTGCGGGTCCACAGCGGTTCCCAGTCCACCGAGGAGATGCAGATTATGTCCTGATTGTGCAGTTCCTTCACCTAAGGTACCTCTCTATATCTGTTCAAACACAGTTTTAATTCTCCCTCATCTTTAGGCTGCTTCATGTTGGGAGCTCACTTCTATTCTTAAGAAAAGAGACCGGTATAAACCATCTCCGTCTGGCGCACCATCTTTTCCACGGTAAACTCCTGCGCCCGCCGTTGGCCCCCGACTATCAAGCGCTGGCGGAGATCAGGATCGTCCAGAAGCCAGGTGATGGCTACCGCCAGGGCCTCGCTGTTTCCCGGAGCCACCAGCAGGCCGCTCTCTCCATCAATGATCAGTTCGGGTATACCTCCCACCTGGGTGGCCACCACCGGGACGCCGAAGTACATGGCCTCAAGGAGAACCAGTCCCATTCCTTCCATGAGTGAGGGTAGGCAGAGCATATCCATTATCGGGTAGAGCTCGCTGACATTGGGGTAATAACCGGTCATGATTACCTTGTCATTGAGGCCCAGTTCCTCCACGGTTCGTTCAATCAGCCGCCGTTCCGTCCCCTCACCCACCAAAAGAAAGACCACATCGTCGTACTGGGCTACCACCTGCCGGGCGGCCTGCAGCAGAAAGACGTGACCCTTGACTGCATGCAGCCGACCTACCATGGCTACTACCCGCTGTCCCGGGAGAATGCCCAGTTTCCTTCTCACCGCATCGGGGTCATCACCGGGAACCAGCGCCGAGACATCAAGCCCGTTGTAGATGACCTGCACCTTATCCGGCTTTACCCCCATGGTCGTCAGGTCCTCTTTGACCGCTCCCGAAACGGCAATGAAGCGGTCGGTGCGGTTGTTGGTCAGCCTGGTCAAAGCTCGGGCTACCAGGGCTTCAGCTGATGAGGAATAGTCATAGCGCAGCAGGCTGTGAAAGGTGGTTACGACCGGAACTCCCTCCGCCCGGCCTGCGATGCGGGCTACCAGGTTGGCTCGCACCCCGTGGGTGTGCACGATGTCAATATCCTGTTTCCTGATGAGGCGGCGTATGGGGGCCACGGTAGCAAGATCCAGCTTATGGCGCATTATCACCTCGTGGGTGGTAATCCCTTCCTGGCGGCACTGAGGGGCAAACGGCCCCCGGCACAGGCAGAGGAGCTCGGGGGTAAACCTCTCCCGGTCCATAAGGCGCATAAGGGTAAGCAGGTGCCTCTCGGCTCCGCCGATTTCACCGCCACCGATTACCTGTAAAACCTTAAGCTTCTTCATAATGCTCCCTTACGCCACCGGCTTTCACCGTTACTCGCGGCAGGGCCGCCAGGAGTCCCAGGAGAAACCAAAAGTAAGTCGCCATCATCGGAACCTCAAATATGTTTTCCACCGCATTATGGGCCAGGATGCCCAGGAGCCCGGTCAGGACTCCCAGACCCAGGGCCAGTATGTGGGGGTCATCAACCTGATCCAGGCTGCTGCGGGCCAGGCGTATTCCGGCCACCAGCAGCAAAAGCAGGGCGCCGAAGCCCATCCACCCGGCCTCGGCTCCGGTCTTGAGGTAAAAATTGTCCGCGTAAAAGGAATCGTTGGGATAGTAACGCGCAGCCACCGCTCCGCCGAACCGCCCCAGGCCAACGCCCGTTGCCGGCGCGCTCTGCCAGGTGGCCAGGGTCTTGGTCCAGCGGCCAATACGCCCGCCCCGTTCGCTGGAAGCCATATATTCGGGGGTGGTCATATAAGCCAGGCGGTCATAGACCGAGGGCACCGCGACCGGAGTCAGTACAGCCACTATCAATAGGCCATAGAGGATGCGCCGGTCCAGCCACAGTCCCAGGAGGATTACCGTGATCCCCAGGGCCAACCAGGCCCCCCGGGAGAGGGTGAAGACCAGGCAGGCCAACATGGTCAGGAAAATCCCGCCATAAACAACTTGCTTAAGGCCGTTCCTGCTGGTCAGCAGGCCGGACAGTGAGATGGGGATGGCCAGCACCAGGAGGCTTCCCAGGACGTTGGGGCTGCCGATAATAGAGAAAACCCGGGTGGTTATGCTGGTTTCCACCTTGCTGTCATACCATGACGTCGGGATCTCCACCCCGATGTAATACTGGTAGACGCCGTACAAGGCCACCAGGAAAACCACCAGCAGAAATATGTCACAGAGCCACTTGAATTGGGACCTATTGAAAAGCAGGTTGGCCCCGACAAAAAACCAGAGGGTATACTGCAGATAAACCCGCAGCCCTTCCACCGCCGGAGCGGTTTCCGGAGATTTGATTATGAACAGGAAGACATAAACGCTTAGATAAAGCAGGAAAGGTACCAGAAGACCTGTGCCCTGCGGCGAGAGATTCTGCAGACCGGTCCTCACCAGCAGGATTCCCACAATCAGGATGAACAAGAGTTCATCCCAAACCCCGACCAGAAGAGGATACGGGGAGTAGGTGCGAAGTACGTAATCAACCAGGCAATAGGCGATCACCAGGAACAGGCTGTATTCCATGCCCGGTCGCTCCCCGGGAGCCGTTTCCGGGTAACCGTTCCACCAGGCCAGGAACCTGCCGACAAGGCTGACCCGCCACCATTCCCGGGTGGGACGCCAGATTACAAGCAGGACTCCCAGCAGCAGAAGGCAGATCTTTACGGCCAGAGCAGAGCCCCGGGGTTCGTTAACCGCCAGGTCCGCGCCCACTGCGAGAGCAAGCACCAGGCCCACCGCTACTGCCGGACGGGAGAGGAGAATACTGCCCTCAATCAACGGTCGTGCCCAGGCTCCCAGGGACCACAGTGCTTGCAGCAGTCGATCCCACAGCCGGCCGAAGATGGGGCCGAACAGGCCGGGATCAGCCGTGCCGCCACGGGATTCCCCGCGAACGAGCCAGGAAAGAAACCAACTACCCTGGAGCAGGTCGCGCACCCGATCTACAATCCACTTAAGTATTCGTATTATTAATGAGCCTTCCACCAGAGCGGGCTGCAGTCGAATTTTGAGCAGCCAGCCCAGGAAGAGGCTCCCCGCCAGCCAGCGATGCAACAGGGTCATAGCTACTTCACTTCCACCTGGAGTATAGTTGCCTTGAGTTCCACCGTGCGGGTCTTTACGTAATAGTCATCTTTTCCCGCCCGCACCTGCTGTCCCCCCAGCATTATCTGATGGGGGCTGACCGCCGTGGTTTCACCCTCAATTACCAGAAAGATATCTTTGCGGAATGGATTCTCGGTCAGGATCATGCTCCCGTCAGGTTTGCTGACCGTGGTTGCCGCCTTCTTAACCTCGACATCCTTTATATATACCGGCACCAGTTGATTGTTGGCCACCAGCTGATCACCCACATTGACATTGGGGACCACATCAGGGTAAACAAAGGGGCATACCACTTTGATCTGTACGGTTTTGGGGGCTACCGCCGTATCCGGGCCCTTTCCGCGATAAAAGACCCCGACGATTACCAGAACGACCGCCACGATAATGGCCAGGTCGATAATGCTTATTCTGCCGAACAGTCTTCCCTGCTTGTCTAACATAACAACCTCCGCTTCTTATCTTCGCATTTGATATATAGAACAGTATAGCAGAATCACACCTGGTGTTCACGTTTTCCCCAAACAACCCGGCTTCGGTTGAGGGGTTCTCTCCAATGGATGTAATTGGCATTGATTTATTCCAATTTTATCAAATGAACCGTCTATGTCGAAATTTTGTTAAGCAAAAAAGGTAACCGCAGACGGCCGTAGAAGTACCCAATAACAGTATTGGTACTGTAAAGTTAAGGGGTCGAAGAGAAGAAGGAGACCGTAAAAGAGATGCTCCGAAGAGGGTCCGCTCCAAAAAGAGGGTGAGGTTTTCGTGTTCGCTGTTCACCATTTGTGGTGGTGTTCCTGCAACCTGTAACGGGAATTAATGAATGTATGGACGTCAGCGGGGAGCATGGATGAATTTACCCGGTGGACAGGCAGGGGGGTCAGTGCTAGAATTTTTCTAGGTTGTGGGGGTGGAGAATTTATTATGGAAAACACCTTCCATATTTACGTCCCCGGTGTAATAATTGCGTTTGTTTTGGCGTATCTACTTATGCCGGTGATAATTAAGCTGGCGTTTCGCATCGGGGCTGTAGATCAGCCGAATGCGCGCAAGGTACACAGCCAGCCCATGCCTCGTCTGGGCGGTGCCGGCATATTTATAGCATTTATTGTGATTGTTGGAGCCACCTTAAGCCTGGATCGGACCTTGATCGGGATCCTGCTGGGCGGAACTGTGGTCTTCCTGGTGGGGGTTTTGGACGACATCTACCATTTGAGCCCCTGGGCCAAACTCGCCGCCCAGATTGCAGCCGCTCTGATTGCCGTTTACTGTGGGGTCCGGGTTGATGTAATGACCAATCCCTTTGATGGAGTATTTGAACTGGGGGTTTTAAGCATCCCCCTTACGCTTTTGTGGATTATCGGGATTACCAATGCCGTCAACCTGATCGACGGCCTGGACGGCTTAGCGGCCGGGGTTTGCGCCATAGCGGCCATCACCATTGGGATTGTGGCCTGGAAGGGAAATCAGGTGGTTATTGCCTATGTGGCTTTAGTGCTGACCGGGGCAATAATCGGGTTTCTGCCTCACAATTTCCACCCGGCCCGGATATTCATGGGCGACTCGGGCTCTATGTTCCTGGGGTTTATCCTGGCCTGTCTATCGGTATCGGGACTGGCCAAGGGAGCGACCCTGATCTCATTGTGTATACCGGTAATAATCCTGGGTATACCGGTGTTTGATACCCTGTTTGCCATCATACGGCGGGTTAACAACCAGAAGCCCATATTTGGAGCAGATAAGGACCACCTGCACCATCGTCTGATGGAAATGGGTATGAGTCATCAAATGAGCGTTATTGTAATATATTTCGTAAGCGCCCTGCTGGGAGGAGCGGCGGTGGTTATGGCTTATGTAAGCAGCCCCAAAGCTCTGCTGGTACTGGCGGCGGTCTTAATAATGATGATCATTGGCGCCCGCAGGGTGGGAATCATCGGCGGGGGTTCAGGGATTGAGGAACGTCTCCCGAAGGAAGGCCGTTATACCAAAGGCCTTTGATTGCTCCAAGGGCCGGGGAAGAAACCACGCTTGTAAGCGGGTGAGAACTTCACCGGTCAGCCGGCAATCTGCGGCAGTTTTGTGGCGCTGTATCCGGCCGGTATGGTAGAATTCAAGACAGGTAAGGATCTCAAGAGGCTTGATATGATCAGAGACAGAGCTTACCGGTTACAGGGGGCAAGGAAGAATGAAGAAAGAAACCAAAGCGAGGAAGAAAAAAACCACACCGCGATACAAAAAAATACTGGCGGTAATTGCAGTATTTATCTTCTCCTTTATTGTGGGTTGCTCTCTTCCCCAGTTGGCCGGCCTGAACATCTGGGGTTCCGGTGAGGAAACCGGGGATGAACCCCAGATAGCAAAGGGTGAGCCGGTGAATATCCTGCTTCTGGGGATAGATGCGAGGCCCGGGGAAACCAATGCCCGCACCGACACCATGATGCTGGCATGTATAAACCCGGAACTGCAAAAGGTAGCGCTGATCTCAATCCCGCGCGACAGCCGCGTGGATGTACCGGGTTCGGGTGACAACAAGATCAACAGCGCCAATGTCGTGGGCGGCCCGAAAGCAGCCTGTAGAGCGGTTGAAAAACTGCTGGGCACCAAGGTTGATTACTATGTACTGACCAATTTTAGCGGCTTTGCCAATATGATAGATATCCTGGGCGGGGTTACCATCGATGTGGAAAAAGATATGAAGTACCTTGCCGAGGGGATAAACCTTAAAAAGGGAGTCCAGCACCTGAATGGCGAGGATGCTCTGGCCTATGTCCGTTACCGGGGGGATGCGCTGGCTGACATCGCCAGGACGGAGCGGCAGCAGAAGTTCTTGAAGGCCTTTGCCGAGGAAATGTTCAAAACCAAAACCATCTTGAAAATTCCTTCCCTGCTGCCGGAACTCAAGAAAAATGTGGAGACCAACATGGGGACCAAAACCATGCTGGAACTGGCGAAGCTGGCCCTAAAGTTTTCACCCGGCGACCTCGTGGCTCAGACCCTGCCGGGATACTTCTATGATGATCCGAATACCGGAGCGAGTTACTGGATTGTTGACAAGACCAAATCGAGAGAGCTCATTGCCAGCCTGATGGATGGCCGTAAGGTCGCGGTAATCCAGGAATCGCCCTACCCCGTGGTTAACAAGGACCGTGGCAGGGAAGAAAGCAGACAGGGAACAGAGACTGAAGACCCGGCGAAGCCCGGGGAAACCGGGGAAGCGGAGGAACCGGGGGATGGACTGACACCGGGGATGCCGGAAGAACCCGGCGAGGACCCGGTGGTGACGCCGCCAGAGGACCCCGCGACCCCCGGACAGGTTGAAGAGCCCGTCATCCCGAACCCGGTGGACCCGGGAAACAACCTGGGGCCGGAGGGCTATGTCTAATCAGCTGGATATAGATATCGAGAACTATTACTCATCATATAATACTGTTGGAAGATAAGGATAATTTTATTTGTTATGACAAGAAGCTCCTGTTGCCAGTGACGCCTTACTTACTATTCGATGCAATACTTGGCCATTTTTCGATACAAAGTCATGCGCGAGATACCCAATTCTTCAGCGGCTTTGGTTTTATTGTTGTTGTTTTTCTGCAGACAGTTTCTGATCAACTGCTCTTCCAGCGCATCTTTGCTAATTTTTAATCCCTTGCGCGAAGAAACACCGCTATTTTGATGGGGAATAGTAATATGATCGACATCGAGCACGCTTCCAGTGGCAATGTTGATGGCTCGCTCAATCACGTTATTCAGTTCCCGGATGTTACCCGGCCATTCATAACCGGCCAGCATTTCCAAGGCCCGATCCGAAATTCCGGTTATTTCCTTGCCCAGCCGGGGGCTGATGGTCTTAATAAAATGATGAACCAGTTCAGGAATATCTTCTGCTCTTTCGCGCAGCGGCGGAATTTTAATGTTTATTACTTCCAGCCGGTAATACAGGTCGAGCCGGAAATTACCCTTCTTAACCTCTTCCAGCAGATTTTTGTTACTGGCGGCGATGATACGGACATTAACCGGGATTACTTCTCTTCCACCCAACCGTACCACCGTACCTTCTTCTAATAAGCGCAACAGTGATCCCTGCAAATCCAGGGGCATTTCCCCGATTTCATCAAGAAAGATGGTGCCCTGATCGGCAAGTTCAAATTTGCCTGGATTTCCTCCTTTACGGGCGCCGGTAAAAGCACCTTCTTCGTAACCGAATAATTCGCTGGAAATCAATTCGCGTGGCAGTGCGGCACAATTAATGGCGAAAAAAGGCTCGCGGGATCGGCTGCTGGCATTATGAATCGCCTGAGCAAACATATCTTTGCCGACTCCGCTTTCCCCCTGCAATAAAACGTTGGAATTCGATTTGGAAGCGATTTCGGCGCTCATTAAAGCATGCTTAAATTCAGCACACTGTCCAATGATATCTGCGAAAGTGATGGTAGCATGAGCTCCCGATACTCTCTCGATCAGTTTCTTATACTGTTTCATCGGTTGGAGGATTATTACCGTGCCCAGCACTTTGCCGTTGTTGTCGCTAAGCGGTGTTGAGCTGATTGCTACCTTAACCGTGCCATTCTTTTGCTTAATGATTACGGGCTCACCGGAAAGCCGTTTTTTACCGGTTATTCGATCAATAAAAAAATCATTACCGGGATATAGTAGTTCCATTATTGTACGGCCAACTGAGTGATTGTAATCGATTCCGAGATTGCGGGCCGCCACCAGGTTAAGATGAGTGACTCTGAATTCACGATCCAGGGTTAAGACTCCTTCAGACATGGATTCCATAATGGCAGTTTTGTGGAGATTAGCCATTTCGCTGTTCTGATAGGACTTGTGGAGAGCCATTTGGCGTTCAATGGCTTTGGATGCGGCTACGGCTATACCAAGATTGTACCTGTCTTCCATGTAGTATGGACTTGCAATACCAAAGACGCCTATCACATCACCTTCATCATTGAAAATGGGAGCCGATGAACTGTGTGAGAAAGTAGTAACCCGACAAAAGTTCTCATATCTACATAACCGAATGGGCTTTTTTAGCACCAGGGCCAGTGAACCGCTGTTGGTTCCCATCACCTGTTCCGACCAGTTGGCTCCTTCAACCAGATTGGAATACCCGGCTACCTCCAAGGCCTTTTCCTCACCCAAGGTTGAGATTATGTAATTTTCGCTGTCTTCCAAAAAGAAAACAAAGTTCGTATCCCTCATAAACTGGTCCAGGTATTTCATCATTACTGTTGCCTGTTCCAGTAAGGCCTTGTTATTTTTCTTCCTTTCCTGCAGTTCAGCAGAGCTTAAAACCACGTCACAACGGGGCTTATACGGATCAACTCCGAAAGACCTGCTGCGAGCCCAGGACTGCCTGACCTCTTCCGAAAGGGTTATCCCTTCACAGCAAACGTTTTTTTGCAGAGACTCCCAAATTCTTAAAGCCTCATCCAAAGCAGATCCCCCTCCCCTTTTCGTTACGGATTAAATGCTCTTATTGTATCCATTCTGTTACACAACACAGCACAGAATCTGACTATTTACCAATAATTGCTTCATTGAAAGTAACCGTAATTAACTACTAACATCACCGCAACCATCTGTCAAGGTATTTGCTTTACCAACTTCCTGC